>Ga0207702_10000180_pt1 | contig 76230 bp, 70 predicted proteins | sample KBSCornC62_FD_184302 | JGI IMG/M metagenome (GOLD analysis project Ga0207702, IMG submission 184302) | Corn rhizosphere microbial communities from Kellogg Biological Station, Michigan, USA - KBS Corn C6-2 (SPAdes) (version 2) | ecosystem: Host-associated > Plants > Roots > Rhizosphere > Soil ...
ACGGGCTGTGGCTGCAGCTCGATCCCGCCCTCGCCGAGCAGTTCGTCGCCGTCCGCTACGTCGCCAAGGACTGGTCGAGGGAGATCGACCCGCAGATCGCCATCGAACCGCTTCATTGCAGCATTCGTAAGATGCGTGACAATCCGACGGGTCTGTTGGATCGGCTCCAGCTCGTTCCCGCTTACGTCAAGTTCGCGACCGAAGAGCTGATGGCGCTCATGCGGAACCAGCTGGAGAAGTTCCCGGCTTCGAATGAGGTGATGGACGTCACGGACACATTGCCGATCATTACAGGCCAGGCCTACACCCATGGGCTCATCGAGATCGGTCCCGACGAGGCCTGGATCGCCGAGTGCGAAGTGGAGCGCGGCTTGTTCTACTGGAGCGCCATGCTCATGGACTTCGCTTACACCACGCTGGAGTTTCCGTTCCGGCAATGCGCCATCAACAGCGATCTCGGCGTCGTGGACGGTGATGGCAAGGTGCGCTTCGTAGTCAGCGATCAAGATCCCGGCGTCGTGAACTGGCTCGACAAGAACGGTTACGACAAGGTCCAGCTCCGATGCCGCTGGTTTGGCTCGGCCCATCCGATCATCCGAACCAAGGTCGTGCCGTTCCGGGAGCTTCGTAGCCACCTGCCGGCAGACACCGTGACAATCTCGCCGGAGGAGCGTGAGGCCAGCCTGCGGAAGCGATCCATTGGCGCGCAGATGCGCCGGCGCTGGTAGGGCGCCTCAACTCCGCACCTGCCATAACCCGCTTTCATTGACGCCGCCGGAAACGCCGAAGCCGCGCCCGGACCGCGTGGCGGTTGCCATCGGGCGCTTGACCCGGTCCCCATATTGGAGGGACATCCCGCCGTATCCCGGCATAGTCGGTTGGGGGACGAAGAAAGAAGAAGATAAGGAGACCTGATGACCGCCGCCGATCGCAAGCTTACCCACCTGCAGCGACTCGAAGCCGAGAGCATTCACATCATCCGTGAGGTGGTAGCGGAGACCGAGAAGCCGGTGATGCTCTATTCGGTGGGCAAAGACTCCGCGGTCATGCTGCACCTGGCGCGGAAAGCCTTTTATCCATCCGCGCCGCCCTTTCCTCTGCTGCACGTCGACACGACCTGGAAGTTCAAGGCGATGTACGAGCTACGCAACCGCATGGCGCGCGAGAGCGGCATGGAGCTCATCGTCTACCACAATCCCGAAGCCGTCGCGCGCGGCATCAACCCGTTCGACCACGGCCCGCTGCATACCGACATATGGAAGACCGAGGGGCTTAAGCAGGCGCTCGACAAATACGGTTTCGACGCGGCCTTCGGCGGCGCGCGGAGAGACGAGGAGAAGAGCCGGGCCAAGGAGCGCATCTTCTCCTTCCGTTCGGCCAATCACCGTTGGGATCCCAAGAACCAGCGTCCCGAGCTCTGGCGGCTCTACAACGCCAAGAAAGCCAAGGGCGAGTCGATCCGGGTGTTTCCCATCTCCAACTGGACCGAGCTCGACATCTGGCAATACATCCATCTCGAGGACATTCCGATCGTACCGCTCTACTTCGCGGCCAAGCGCCCGACGGTAGAGCGCGACGGGATGCTGCTGATGGTCGACGACGAACGCTTTCCGCTTAAGCCCGGCGAGACACCCGTACCGCGCTCGATCCGCTTCCGCACCCTGGGCTGCTATCCGCTGACCGGCGCGGTGCTGAGCGAGGCTTCGACCCTTCCAGAGGTGATTCAAGAGACTCTGCTCACCACCACCTCCGAACGCCAGGGTCGCCTGATCGACAAGGACGCCGGCTCCGCCTCGATGGAAAAGAAGAAGCAGGAGGGTTACTTCTGATGAACGAGACTTCGATCCTCCCGAAGGCCGAATACGCCTACAAGGCCGACACCCTCATCGCCGAGGACATTGATGCCTATCTCGAACAGCACCAGCACAAGACGCTGCTGCGTTTGATCACCTGTGGCTCGGTGGATGATGGCAAGTCGACCCTGATTGGCCGACTGCTTTACGATTCCAAGATGATCTTCGAGGACCAACTGGCCGCGCTGGAGGATGACTCCAAGCGCGTCGGCACCCAAGGCCAGGAGATCGACTTTGCCTTGCTGGTCGACGGTCTCGCCGCTGAACGCGAGCAGGGCATCACCATCGACGTCGCCTACCGCTTCTTCGCCACCGAGAAGCGCAAGTTCATCGTCGCCGACACCCCCGGCCACGAGCAGTACACGCGCAACATGGTGACCGGCGCATCTACCGCCGATTTGGCGGTCATCCTTATCGACGCCCGCAAGGGGGTGCTGACCCAGACCAAGCGTCACTCCTATCTGGCGCACCTCATCGGCATCAAAAACATTGTGCTCGCCGTAAACAAAATGGACCTGATCGACTACGACGAGGCCCGCTTCGAGGCGATCGTCCGGGATTATCGGGCCTTCGCTGAGAGCATCGGCGTCAAGGACTTTGTCGCCATGCCTATCTCCGGCTTCAAAGGCGACAACATCACGAAGAACTCGGACAAGACGCCCTGGTACCAGGGACCGCCGCTGCTGGCGCACCTGGAGAGCGTCGAGCTCGACGCGACCGCCGACCAGGCCAAGCCGTTCCGCATGCCCGTACAGTGGGTGAATCGGCCGAACCTCGACTTCCGCGGTTTCTCCGGGCTGATCGCCACCGGCGCGGTGAAGGTGGGCGACGGGGTGCGCGTGCTGCCATCCGGCAAGACCTCGACTGTGAGCCGCATCGTCACCTTCGATGGCGAACTGGAGGCGGCCGTGGCGGGGCAGTCCGTCACCATTTGCCTCACCGACGAGATCGATTGCTCGCGCGGCGACGTGCTTGCGCTCGCCGACGATCCACCGCAGGTCGCCGACCAGGTCGAGGCCGCCATCGTCTGGATGAGCGACGAACCTATGCTGCCGTCGAGGCCCTATTGGCTGAAGATCGGCACGCAGACGGTCTCGGCTCAAGTGCAGCCGCCGAAGTACCAGGTCAACGTCAACACCATGGAGCATCTGGCCGCCAAGACGCTGGAGCTGAACGCCATCGGTGTCGCCAACCTGTCGACCGACCGGCCGATCGTCTTCGAGCCCTATGCGCAGAGCCGCGACCTCGGCGGCTTCATCCTGATCGACAAGCTGACCAACGCCACGGTCGCGGCGGGCATGCTGCACTTCTCACTGCGCCGGAGCCAGAACGTGCACTGGCAGGCGCTCGACGTCACCCGGGAGAAGCACGCCGACCTGAAGAACCAGAGGCCAGCGGTGCTGTGGTTCACCGGGCTCTCGGGCGCGGGCAAATCGACCATCGCCAACATGGTCGAGAAGAAGCTGGTCCGGATGAACCGGCACACCTTTTTGCTCGACGGAGACAATGTGCGCCACGGCCTAAACAAGGATCTGGGCTTCACCAAGGCCGACCGGGTGGAGAACATTCGCCGGGTCGGCGAGGTGGCCAAGCTGATGACCGACGCGGGCCTGATCGTGCTCACCGCCTTCATCTCGCCGTTCCGTGCCGAGCGCGAGATGGTGCGCGATATGATGCGACCTGGCGAGTTCTTTGAGATCTTCGTCGACACCCCGCTAGCGGAGGCCGAAAGCCGGGACGTCAAGGGTCTCTACAAAAAAGCCCGGGCGGGGCAGCTCGCCAACTTCACCGGCATTGATTCACCTTACGAGCCTCCTGAGCATCCGGAGATCCGTATCGACACCTCCAAGATCACGCCGGAGCAGGCGGCCGACCTCATCATCGAAAGGCTGATACCATGAGCATGAGCGACATCGAATTCGCGCGCCACATCGCCGAGACGGCGGGTCGGATTCTGGTCGAACTGCAGAGCTCTGGTTTGTTCACGGACAAGGCGCTGGGCAAGGCGGGCGACCGGACCGCCAACGCCTTCATTATGGAGGCGCTAAAGACCAATCGGCCGGACGACGCCGTCCTCTCTGAGGAGGAGAAGGACAACCCCGAGCGCCTGCAGGCCCGCCGGGTGTGGATCGTCGATCCGCTGGACGGTACCCGCGAGTACGGCGAGTGTCGCACCGACTGGGCTGTGCACGTGGCGCTGGCCGTGGACGGCGAGCCCGTGATCGGGGCTGTCGCCCTGCCGGGTTTCCCGCTGACCCTGTGCTCGGGCCGGCCGCCCGCTGTACCGCAGGCGCCGCAAAAGCTGCGCATGCTGGTCTCGCGCACGCGACCGGCGAAGGAGGCGGTGGCGGTGGCCGAGGCCATTGGCGCCGAACTCGTCCCCATGGGCTCGGCCGGGGCCAAGGCCATGGCGGTGGTGCGCGGCGAGGCGGACATCTACCTGCACACCGGTGGCCAGTACGAGTGGGACAACTGCGCCCCCGCAGCCGTGGCGCTGGCGGCCGGCCTTCACGTCAGCCGGGTCGATGGCTCACCGCTCAGGTACAACAACGCCGACACTTATCTGCCCGACCTGCTGATCGCGCGCCCCGAGCATGCCTCGCGGGTGCTGGAGATCTTGCGAAGCTTGTAACCGGCGGGCGCCAGAGGGGCGTTCGCCGCTCCGTCCTGACGCAAGGCAGCAGTCGAGCGCTCGCCGACTGCTGCCGGAGTAAAGTCATGTTTGCCCGCGAGGGATCTTCGCCATCAGGGTCAGGCGAACTCGATTGCAGTGTTAAATTCGTAGGTCTTGAAGGCTTCCTTTAGGCGATTTTCAATCGCAGCATCCGGCTTTCCTGATATCCGCACGGTGGCCAGCAACCGTGAGCGGGCATCGTCAACCGCGACTTCGAAGGGACGTTCGCCGAGTACGTCGCGGGCGACCTGAGTTGCGACTTCGGCCGTGACTTGCTTCCGCAGAACAGGCTTTGCGATCTTCCCGACCGCGGTCATCGGCATCTGGTCGAGGATCGTGAGTTTGACAGGAATGGCCGCCCGTTCCTGAACGTCCTTTCGGCAAAGCTCCATCAGCTCGCCGGTGGAGGCGGCAACCCCTTGCTTTAATTGCACAAAGGCAATGGGCAGCTCTCCCTTGGCGGCGTCGGGCAAACCGATCGCAGCGGCGAGTTGCACAGCGGGATGGCGCACCAGCACTTCCTCGATCAGGTTCGCATCGATGTTGTGCCCACCGCGGATGATCACGTCTTTGGCGCGACCGAAAATCCAGACATAACCTTCCTTGTCGATCATTCCGAGATCGCCGGTATTGCCCCAGCGTTTGCCGTCCGGCACGCCCTTGATATGGAAGCTCGCGTTCAGTTCAGAGTTGACATATCCCTTCATCACGCCAGGGCCGCTGATCGCCAGCACGCCGCGCTCGCCGGGTGCGCATTCGCGGACAAACGTGTTGGTCTCGTCGACAATGAACGCCCGCACGGGCTGGTGGGGCATTTGAATGCCCACCGAACCAATGACGGGCGCTACATCATTCGGGTGTCCCGTAACGGCGCCCTGGACTTCCGTCATGCCCCACAATTCGCGCAACCAGATTCCAAATTTCTCATGAAACGCGTGAGCCAGCGCCACCGGGATCGTGCTCGCACCGGCGTGGAACGTGTGAATGGTGTGGCCGACATGGGAAGCGTTGGGTACTGCCAGCAGCGCCGCTGCCGTCGCTGGCGTGGCCAATACGCTGGTCATCCCGTGGCGGCGGGCAATATCCCAGAATCCGCTGACCACCTTTGGATTGCGGAAACCATCCGTCGTCAGCGTCAAGAGTGTCTGGCCAAAGATCAACGTGCGCAACGCAACGACCACGAGGCCGCCGACGTGGAAATTGGGCATCGCGTGCCCGACGACATTCGCGGTCGCTGACCCGCCGAGCGCACCATCGATCCAGGCATTCACCAACTGGCCCCGATGCGTCAATGGCACCAATTTGGGGGTTGCTGTGGTACCGCCAGTAGGCAGATAGGTCGCCTCGGCATCCGGGTCCGTGACCGGAGTGAAGGGGGCCCCTTTCGCAGCCTGGGCCTGGAGAGCCTTTGCGAAATCCCGCGACGGATCGTCTCCCTCCACGATAAGAACACGCTTCAGCGTGGGGACCTGCTTGACGATTTCATCTACTTTGCTCCAGGCGCCCGGACCATATTTGTCGGTCGCCGTGATCAGGACCGTGGCGCCGGCCGAATTGAGGATCGAGACGACATACTTCATCTCGAGAAATGGATTTATCTGACACGCCACGCCAACTGCCGAGGCACCCCAGCCTGCAATCAAGGCTTCGGGCATCATGGGCAGGATGATCCCGACGGCAGGCCGCCCGCCGGCCGAAATCTCCTGGAACAGGCTCGCGGCTGCCTTTATGCCGCCGATGAATTCGCGGTAGGTAATTTCGCGTGGCGCCTGATCGGGATCGGCGGTCAGGAGATGCTTGATCGCAACCTTGTCCGGATCAATGGCCGCTGCATTCTCGAGAGCCTGGAAAATCGTGTCCGCGGCGAGCAACTCGTCAAACGAGTATTGCTCGATGAGAGCGATGTCGGCGCGAGTACGAATGTTGGCGCGCGAGATGACGCCCCGGCCGGGCTCACCTCCAGGTAGCCACGGTCCGCTGGTGCTTCCTTCGGGTGCGTTTGCGGCTTGGTTCATGAGAGTCCCCCCGTTCATTGGATCGTCAGCCCGGACCAGCGCTCAAGCGAACGGTCTTTCGGCAAAAGTTTGAGTTTGTTGCAGCTTCTCCACTCGGAGAAGTTAAACAGCGGGCCGGCGTGGACGCCGTGTTCTTACCGCAAGAGCTCTTCGTCGCCCGGATAACGCCGAGAAGCCGGTTGCAATGGTTCCGGGTCGAGTTCGCGGGCGAAATCTAGCGCCGCCGAAGTCCATTACAATCAGGAAAACACCCGAGCCTGAAGATATCACGTGGGTGTTAATCGGCCCTTTGGGACCTCCCGCCGGGGGAGGCCCATTCAAAATCTTCGATCGCTTCCTTTATAGGCTTTCGGCCATCGACCAGTGAGCAACGGCCTGATCGCGTTTCGGCCGACCTCAGTATCTGGTCCGGCTTCCTTCGTCAGAATTGAACATCAGGATTTGATGAGGAATCCACCGTCCACAGTGTACTCATGGCCGGTCAGTCGTTTTGCTTCGTCTGACGCAAGGAAGAGCGCGGTTTGCGCGACGTCTTCGGGTTCGCAAAACCCGAGCGGATATTGCTCGGCCTGCGCCCTTAGAGCTGGCTCGTTATCGAGGAACCGTTTGATCCTCTCTGTGGTAACCGTTCCAGCTACGATCGTATTCACCCGAATTTTATGCTCTGCAAGTTCGACGGCCATTGCGCGGGTCAACGCCACAACGCCGCCTTTCGTTGAAGTGTAGGCGGATCGTCCTTTGAAGCCTCTAAAAGCCACCACCGAACCCATATTGATGATGGATCCCGTTCCTCGCTTGATCATCTCGGGTATCGCATAGCGGCTGCAGATGAACGTTCCGAATAGGTCGAGCTTGAGCGCGCGCCAGAATTCATCGATTGGCACGTTAGCAACGGTGCTGTCGCGGCTCGTCGAACCCCCTGCGTTATTATAAAGGATGTCGATCCCGCCGAAAGCCTTTACCGCGGAGGTGATCAATGCGCGAACGCTTTCCTCTTCGCTGACATCGGTCTTGAAAAACTCAGCGGTGCCTCCCGCGTCCTTGATTTCCTGGGCAGCTTGGCGACCTTCTGGTTCGCGCCGGCCTGCGAGGGCGACCGCAGCGCCTTCCGCTGCAAACAATTTGGCTGTGACGAGTCCTATACCACCGGTAGCCCCCGTAATAACCGCTACCTTGCCCTTCAACCTGTCCATGATTTACCTCGCTTGATTAGAGAGCGGGCCAGATGCCACCGGCTACCGGCAAAATGCTACCCGTGATGTAAGACGCGTCGTCGCTGGCAAGAAACGCTACTGCGGCAGCAACATCTTCGGCCTTGCCGAGACGCTTGAGCGGCGTCCGGCTCAAATGCATTTCGATCCATTTGGGATCAACGCGGTCCATTACGGTCGTCTCGATAGGACCTGGGGCAACGCAGTTTGCCGTGACGTAGGGCGCGAATTCATAAGCCATCGATCGGGTCAGCGCAGTCACGGCGGCTTTCGCTGCTGCGTACTCCGGTAACTCTGGATCTCCGGCATAGGACATCGATGAAAAATTGACGATCCGACCGTACTTGCGATCCCGCATGCTCGGGGCGATCCCTCGAACCAGACGCCAGGTGCCGCTGAGATTGAGAGAAAACGTTTCGGACCAACGCTCGTCCGTCATTTTCTCAAGGGATAGCGCGAGGCCCCCTTTGACCCCTCCCACCACATTGATCAGGACATCGATCGTCGGAAAGACGGAGGAGGTCGCCTGGAGGAGACCGTCGACTTCCTCTTGAGCCGTCACATTCGCACGATGCGTCGCTACCTGGACGGAGGGGAACTCGTTTCGCAAACTCTGGGCAAATTCCTCCAGTCGGCGGCCCGAAATATCGGTCAGCATGAGGTTTGCGCCTTCACGTGCAAGTCGCCTGGCGATGGCGCCTCCCATTGGACCGCCGCCGCCTGTAACCAGGACGTTTTTCTTATCGAACCGATTCATGTGATGCACCTTCATCAGCCGCCAGACTGCAGCGACTTTCGCAATTCGCGCTTCAAGATCTTGCCGGCCGGGCTGAGCGGCAACTGATCCATGAAGACCACTTTGCGGGGCACTTTGTACGCGGCAACATTTTCCCGGCAGAAGGCAATTACGCTCTCGGCGGTAAGATCAGCCGCAGCATCCGGCACAATCATCGCAACCGCAATTTCACCTTTCTGAGGGTCGGGAAGTCCAACAAGGGCGCATAAGTTCACGCCCTTCATTTTGTAGAGAAGGTTCTCCACCTCGATTGGATAGATGTTGTATCCGCCGGAAATGATCAGGTCTTTCTTGCGGTCCACGATGTATAGATAGCCCGTTTCATCGATCCTCCCGAGGTCCCCACTGAGCCATCCCTTTGGGGAGAACGTGCGCGCGCTCTGCTCCGGGTCGCCCCAATAGCCCGAGCCAACCGAATCTCCGTCGACACAAACCTCGCCCAGTTCACCGGCCGGAAGCTCGTTGCCGTTGTCATCGAGAATCGTGATCGAAGCGCTGCCAATGGGCAGCCCGCACGAGCCGATCCTTCGCTCGCCGACCAGCGGGTCCGCCGTGACATAGGTCATCACTTCCGTGGCGCCGTATCCCTGCGAAACGCGACCTTTCGAGAGTGCCTCGAAGCGCGTGATGATCTCGGCCGGCACCGGCGCGCCACCCGCAATGCACAGGCGCAGCGAAGTGATGTCGTCCTTCTTTGGATCGAACTCGTTGACCATGTAAATATAGACTGTCGGTGGCCCGACCATGAATGTCACGCGATACTGCTTGATCGCGTCGAGCGCTCGCCGGGTTTCCCATCGTTTGTCGACGATCACCGTGCCGCCCGCGAACATGCACAGATTCATCATGGTGGTGCAGGCCAAGTTGGCGCTCAATGACAAGGCGCAATAGGCAACCTCTTGTCCGTATCGCCAACGGTTGAACGCCATGGTGTCCCTGAGCGCGGAATACTGCGCAAAATGCGTCTGCATCGCTCCCTTGGGCACTCCTGTGGTGCCGGACGTAAAGAACAGGTTCGCAACGTCCTTCAGGCCGATCTCAACCTCGCCTGCGAAGGGCGCGAGTGACTTGGCACGTTCAAGAATGTCGTTTTGCGCACCGTTGCCGGCGGGGATCACCGTAAGTTCCAAATTGCCTGTTTGGATCGTCTGGTCGGCGACATCGCGTAGTTCATTGTCCACGATGGCGAGTTTCATCGCGGTTTGCTTGGCAATATGGGCGATCTCCGGCGGTCTCAACATCGGAGACATGGGGACCGCAATCGCTCCTAATGCCTGGCAGGCCCAGTACGTCTTGATGAAACCGAGACCGTTAGGGAAAAACAGGCCAACCGGATCACCTTTTTTGATGCCGTGCTGCGAGAGGAGCGTGGCTAATTGCCGTGCCTGCTGATCAAGTTGGCTGAATGTCAGTTCCTCGCCCTCATACCGGGCAAATACTCGATCTCCGATGAGGCGCGCGTTGCGGCTCATCATCTGCGGCAGAGTCTCCATCGACGTTCCGACCTCCAGTGCGTGAACTTGTGAGGTTCACCCTAATGTTTTTTGGTTCATTTTTCTTCGCCTAGGCGTGGGCAAAGCATGCCGTAGTCAATATATCAAGTATGCGTTATCGCCAGTTGGTGCAGTGCAACGTGGAGAGGGCTAGGTGGAACGATTGAGCACCTTAGCCGATTTTTCCTTTTGTTCTTTCGAGATCGAAAGATCGCCACCTGGCCCCAATCGCCGACTCTCCCATTAGATCGAAGATCGACCCAAGTAGCGACGGTGTTCAGCAGTCCACGGCGCTGCTTCCATAAACACTTGGGGCTCTTTAATGGTGTTTTGTTTACGCGGCGACTTTCTGCGCAGCGAGATCCCTCTAGCTCCGATTTCCGCTCACTTGCTTAGGAATTAGAACGCGATATCCTTGCGAAAACGATTTTTGGGGAAATGCAATGGCGAGCCAGTATACGAGTTTTTGCCGCAACTGTCTTGCCTGCTGCCCTATCGTGGTGACGGTCGACGACGGTCGCGCTGTCAAGGTTGTCGGCGACCCGGAAAGTGCCCTCTACGACGGTTATACCTGTCCAAAAGGGCGAGCACTTCCTGAACAACACAATGACCCGATGCGGCTGTTGCATTGCTTGAAGCAGACCGAGGACGGTCGTTTCGCGCCGATCGAATCGCACCAGGCGGTCAGTGAGATCGCGGACAAGCTGAAAGCCATCATAGAGCGTGATGGGCCACGTGCTGTCGCGGTTTACAGCGGCACCGGAGTCGTGTCGCATCCGACCGGTCGCGCGATGTCCGGCGCTTTTCTCAACGCCATCAAGTCCCCGATGATGTTTTCGGCGGCGACCATCGACAAGCCGGCTGCTCACACCTCCACGGCGATGCATGGCAACTGGGTGGCGGGGGCGCAGCCTTTCGAAGAGTCGGACACGCTGCTTTTGATAGGCGCCAACCCGGTCATTGCAAAATCCAATGGTGCGCCGTTCAACAACCCCGGAAAGCGCCTGAAGGATGCCGTCAACCGCGGCATGAAGTTGATCGTCATAGATCCACGCCGGACGGAAACCGCGCGAAGGGCCCACGTTCATTTGCAGGCCTGGCCCGGCGAGGATCCGGTCATTCTGGCCGCGATGATTAACGTGATCATCGGCGAAAAGCTGTATGACGCCGAGTTCGTGCAGCGGCATGCGCAGGGGTTTGAGGCGCTGGCGCAGGCGGTAAAGCCCTACACTCTGGAATTTGCGGCGGGGCGTTCGGGCGTTGAGGCCGATCAAATACGTGAGGCAGCGCGGACTTTCGGCCGCGCCCGAAAGGGCGGCGCAATTTGTTCGACAGGGCCGAGCTTTTCAACCCGCAGCAATCTCAGCTTTTATCTTGCTCTATGCCTGAACACCCTATGCGGAAGGTGGGGGCGAGAAGGCGACATCGCCGCATTCCCCAATGCTTTGTTGCCGGCCTTCACACCCAAGGCCCAGGCCTATCCGCCCTATCCGCCCGTCGGAGAGACTGCAATGCGGGTGCGTGGATTGAAGCAGAATGCCAGCGGCATGCCCACCGCGGCGTTGTCCGACGAGATTCTCATGGATGGTCCGGGCCAGGTGAAGGCGCTGTTCTGCGTCGGCGGTAATCCAATGCTGGCCTGGCCCGATCAGGCGCGCACCGAAGCCGCGTTGCGCAAGCTCGAATTGCTCGTGGTGTTCGACTATCATATGACGGCGACGGCTGACCTCGCGCATTACGTGATAGCCTCGCCGTTGTCGCTCGAAGTTCCCGCCGCAACGAATTTCGTTGAGTCTCTGAAATATACGGGTGTCACCCGGGGTTTCGAACAGGCATGGGCGCAATATGCGCCAAAGGTGGTTGATCCTCCTGACGGATCCGATTTGATGGATGACCGCGAGTTCTTTTTCAGGATGGCCCAGCACCTCGGCCTGCAACTTGAGTGGATCAATAATTACGGCTATGGGCCGCATGTCGAAGCTAGCCAGGATCGGTTCACGCTCGACATGAGCCGCGTTCCCTCAGTGGACGAACTGCTCGAACTTTCCTGCAGGCGCTCGCGCATACCTCTCGACTTGGTAAAGAAATATCCGCACGGACACGTTTTCGAGGAGGTCTCGCTTCCGATCGAGCCGGCCGATGCCGACTGCAAGGCAAAGCTCGAACTTGGCGATGCCAGGATGATGGGCGAATTGGGAGAGGTGCTCGCTGAAGGCGAGGAGTCGGTGCTTCAACGCCACTCTGCCGATCACCTGCTGGTCTGCCGGCGCGCCAACAACTTCATGAATTCGGTCGGACAAAGCATGCCGATCCTGACGCGGGATCGCCGCCATAATCCCGTTTTCATGAATCCGGCAGCGATGGCCAGGATGAGCCTGAATAGCGGCGACAAAGTTGCGATCCGCTCTTCCATCGGAGAGGTCCGCGCCATCGTCGAGGCGGATGAAACAATCAAATCGGGCGTGATCGCGATGACGCACGGGTTCGGGGCACAATCGATTGCCGACAAGGAGGGTCCGGAGGGCAACGGCAGCTCCGTAACCCAACTGGTTAGCCTTGATGAGGCCGATCCCATGACGGGGATACCGCGGATGAGCGCGATCCCTGTATCCGTCACCAAAATAGGCGCTTCCTAATGAATGACCGGTCCATTTGATCGGCGAGCGCAGATTTGCTCATTGGCCGTCCGGCCGCGGTCGAAAGGCCGACGCAGCGCGGTTCGCGAGGGGGGTGGCACCGGCGAAGGGCTCGATTTCCATGGGCCGTGATGCACGGCCTCTCAGCGCCAACCGTATCGTTCTGAGATTGTAATTAATGCTTTACATTATTGAATTTGCCTACCGAAACCCACCAGCATTAACTGCAAAGCCGGGCTTTGGTGATGGCCACGCTGGGAGAAACAAGTGCCGGCTACCGGCGATACGATATCGTCCTTGACGAGCGACGGCCAGGGCCGCGCTTCCGTAAAGCGGATCAACAAATAACGAGGGTAGAACTATGGAAAAGCCGGTCGGGCGTCGTCTCGAGGGCAAGGTCGCGATCATTACCGGGGCTGGCACCGGCATTGGACGGACCGCAGCCTCGCTGTTTTCGCGGGAAGGTGCGAAGGTCGCAATAGCTGAATTGAATGAGGAAGACGGACGCGACGCGGTTACGGAAATAACGGCCGCGGGAGGAACTGCGAGCTTCATTCATACCGATGTCTCTGAGCCGGAGAGCGTCAGGACGATGGTAGAGCGGGTTACGTCGCAGTACGGCCGGCTCGACATACTCTATAACAATGCGGGAGGGTCGAGCCGCCATGACGGCGCCGTCACCGATGTACCTGACGAGGAATTCTGGAAGGCGATCAAACTCGACCTTTTTGGGACCTGGCTGTGCTGCCGCTATGGTATTCCGGCCATCGTCAAAAGCGGCGGAGGGTCCGTCATCAATGCAAGTTCAGTTGTCGCTGTCATAGGATGGCCGGGGCGCGACGCATATACCGTAGCCAAAGGAGGCATCTCGGCGCTTACGCGCTCTTTGGCGGTCGAATTCGCAAATGACAAAATTCGGGTCAATGCAATAGCGCCCGGCATCACACGCACCGCCCGTGTTGAGAAACTGATCGAAACTGTCCCGGGAATTCAGCCGAGGGTGGCGCGCCATTTACTGGGGGTGTGCGTTCCGGAAGATATCGCCAGGACGGCTCTTTACCTCGCATCGGACGACTCGCTGCGGATGACGGGCCAAGTCCTCTCAGTTGATGGTGGTGCATCAATCAGCTAAGTATTTCGTTCGGGATCGGTAGTTCGGGTTGCGTCGAGCGACGATCTTTCGCAAGTGACGCTCTTTCGCAACTAATGACAACTTGCGTCGAGATTAACTCGACAGGCCGAGAACATAAAAAAATCGGAGGGTTCGATGACGCAATCTGGCTCGGGGGCGTCAGCGGCTTCCTTCAAGAAGATCGCCTTGATCGGGGCGGGCAGAATGGGGCGGCCGATGGCGGTCAATCTGCACAAGGCTGGCTTCAACATTGAGGTCGTCGATCCGAGCGAGGAGGCTCTTGCCGCCTTGCAGGCATTGGGCGTCGCATGCACGGAGCGCTTCGAGAGCGCCACTGACGGCGCTGACCTCGTGATACTGATGCTGGCTGACGGCAAGATAATAGCGGACGCGGTCGAGCGCTTGACCCGACAGAAGTCGCGTCCCCGCATCATTGTTGATTGTTCCTCGACCGATGTCGTTCTCACGCGCGATCTGGCCGCAAAGGCGGCAGCGAGCGGGATTGCGTTTCTCGATGCTCCCGTTTCAGGCGGGACGGAGGGCGCTGAGCTCGCAACCCTGAGCTTCCTGGTTGGCGGCGATGTAGAAACGCTAAATCTCGTAAGGCCCGTATTCGATGTTCTTGGCAAGAAGGTTGCGCATTTCGGGCCGGTCGGTTCGGGGCAGCTGGCGAAAACTTGCAACAACATGATCGTTGCGATCGAGCTCATCGGAATTTGCGAGGCATTTGCGATCGTTGAGGCAAATGGTATCGATCCGAAGCTCTTCCGCGATCTATGCCTGAACGCCACCGCGAAAAGTTGGGCGATGGAATATCGATGTCCGGTGCCAGGTGTGGTGCCGGATAGCCCATCCAGTCACGGCTATGAGGGCGGTGGGTCGAGCGCCATCGTCGTGAAAGATTTGGGAATTGCACTGTCCGTGGCAAAGAGCGTGGGAATGGCGCCAGAGCTGGGCCAGGTCGCGCTTCGTGCTTATAAGTCCGCCGTCGATAAGGGCCTCGGAAACCTCGATTTCACTGCCATTTATACCCTGATGCGGCCCGGGGGTCCGGCCGCCGGGGGCCGTTGATCATTCGTCGAAATAGGCCGGCCGCCCCAGGGTCCATAGCTCGCCCCACAGCTGACCACCGCCGTCGACACGGAGGATTTCGCCTGTCGTGAAGGCGCTGGAATCGGAGGCCATGAAAAGGCAGGATTCCGCAATCTCGAAAGGATCGCCTAGCCGCAGCATCGGATTGCAGCGATAGAACGCTTTCTTGGCTTCTTCCGGATAGCCGGCCATTCCCTCTGTAAAGACAGTACCTGGAGCTACGCAATTCACTCTGATTTTCAGTGGCGCCCATTCAACCGCGACCGTCTTGGAGAGATAGATCACGCCGGCGCGCGCGGCCGTGGTATGCGCGGCTCCGAGGATGCCGCGATCCACAACAGCCACGACGTTGACAATAGACCCGGGTGTGCCGCTGTCTCGCCAGCGTTGTGCGGCAATCTGCATCATGTTCCAAGTGCCGAACAGATTGTTGTCAACCACGGCACGAAATCCATTCGGGCTGATGTCGATCGCCTGCTGCGGAAATTGACCACCGGCATTGTTGATCAAGACATCGAGGCGGCCATATTCGCCATAGATCCGGTCGAACAAGCCGGCGACAGAATCGCGATTGCGAATATCAGCTTGCACCGCCAGAGCCGATAGCCCTTGCTCTTCGAGCTCGGCGCAAAGCAGCTTGAGTTTTTCCGGTGAGCGGCCGCACGTGATGACCTTTGCTCCCATGCGCGCCAATATCCATATGGCAGCACGGCCGATGCCCGTTCCGCCTCCGGATACGAGTACAACCTTATTCCGGTATAGCGCATCGTTTAGGGCGATTTGCCGGTGAGCCAAAGTTTCCCCAGAGGGCCGCGCGGCATTTGCGGTAAGGTCCTGCTCGTTAGCCAACACGTTCTCCCACTGGGTTTTTGCAAAAGGCCGGGCTTTCTCTCCCGGCCAAGATACGAGGACTATGAAAGAAGCCGTCGGAAGGTGTAAAGCGCGCCGCGGTGATTATCACATACCCGGAGGGAGATTTCTTGCCGGGGAGCCCGCCTTTCGGTCAGTGAGGCTCTGCATCCTGTCCCTTGCTCCGATCTCTACCGAGCCTCGCACGGGACGGGTGCGCCGACATGGAACGACCATCCTCCACATATGCAGTAAATCGCGGCGAGGGTCCTTTTCTGGTGGCAAGAGGCTGGTCTCGGTAGTTGATTTGCGGCATCGGTTCGCCGCGGCACGCTGACAGCGCCGGCCAACGGATACTGAAATCAACGCCTGGAGATCCCATGTCTGATTATCTTAAAAAATATCAGAAGCTATCGTTCGATAATCCTTATCCGCGTGTTCTTCGGATTACGATGGGCGACCCCGAGAAGCTCTCGACTGTAGACCATCAGACCCACATCGAGCTAGTCAACATCTGGCGGGATATCGAAACGGATAACGACATCTCATCGGTGATCCTGACGGGCGGCAAGAAGGCGTTTTCGGCTGGCGGCGATTTTTCCATCGTCGAACGCGCGATGGAAGACTTTCACTTCCGCAACCAGATTTGGAAGGAAACGCGCGATCTGGTCTACAATCTGGTCAATTGCTCGAAGCCGATCATCAGCGCCATGCGCGGTCCGGCTGTAGGAGCAGGACTCGTTTGCGGGCTTCTTTCGGACATCTCGATTGCAAGCAAGAACGCGCGTTTGATCGATGGTCATACCCGGTTGGGGGTAGCCGCCGGCGACCATGCGGCCATCATCTGGCCGCTGCTTTGCGGAATGGCCAAGGCGAAATACTATCTGCTGACCTGCGATGCGATATCCGGCGAGGAGGCCGAACGCATCGGCTTGATCTCACTTACTGTCGATGACAGTGAGCTTGACGCCAAGGCACTCGAAGTTGCGACCAAGCTGGCGCAGGGTGCGCCCAGCGCGATCCGTTGGACCAAATACGCGCTTAATAATTGGCTGCGCATGGCGGGTCCGTCGTTCGACGCGTCGCTGGCCTTCGAAATGCTGGGACTGACCTCGCCAGAGGTTCGCGAAGGGGTGGCCTCTCATAAGGAGAAGCGTGCGCCGAAATTTGACCAGACCTCGAAGGTCTGACACCCAATTGGACCTAAAAGGACGGTTTTGATGACAGACAGATTCAAGGGCAAATCCCTGGTCGTGACCGGCGCGGCTTCGGGGATTGGGAAGGCCATTGCGTTTTTGGCGGCCCGTCAAGGGGCGGATGTGTTCATCGGAGATATCAACCAAACCGATGGCGAAGCCGTGGCGAATTCGATCCGGGGTGGGGGCGGCAAGGCAACGTTTGTCAGACTTGATTTGACGGATCGAGCCAGTATCGATGCCTTTGTCCAGTCGGTGAAGGAAAAGGTCGGCACGCTCGACGTTCTCGTCAACGCGGCCGGCTGGGATCTCGTCGAGCCGTTCGTGCACAGTAAGCCTGAAACTTGGGACAGGGTTGTTGCGATCAATTTCCTTGGCCCCGTGCGGCTCTGTCATTCGTTTCTCCCTGATATGATGAAAAAAGGGGCCGGTAAGATCGTCAACATTGCCAGCGATGCAGGGCGTATCGGCAGCTCGGGAGAGGTTGTCTATGCGGGCGCCAAAGGTGGGATCATTGCCTTCACGAAGGGGCTGGCTCGTGAAGCGGCGCGCGGAAAGGTCAATGTCAATTGCGTCTGTCCGGGGCCCACGAATACGCCGCTCTATCATGGACAATCTGAAAAGCTGAAAGAGGCTTTGACGAAAGTTATTCCGCTTGGACGCATTGCCGAGCCTGAGGAAGTCGCGGACGCCGTGCTCTTCTTCGCCAGTTCGGAAGCGACCTTCATTACCGGGCAGGTCCTGAGCGTGAGCGGTGGCTTGACCATGGCAAGCTAAGAGGCTGCGGACCGCAGAAAAATCCGGCCGGCGCACTGGGCGCCGGCCTTTTTTTGTATTTTTTTCTGGAGCATCGTCATCACATATGTGATGATCTCGGACAAGAGAGGGCCTCTGCTTGGGAAATCCGCCGGAGCCCCTATAGCCTCGGGTCAAAGACCTCGAATTGGGAGGACGACAATATGGCTTGGGAGATCGTCACGAACTCCGCGATCGATGTCGGCAAGGATACGCGCGAGGTCGAGGCCAAGGCGATTGAGGCCGGCGGGAATGTCGGGGTCGCCCAGGGAGCCGAGGTTGTTCCCGATAGCGGAACGTCTAGCATCCTCACGAAGTGGGAGGAGTTGCCGCAGAGTGTCGTGAAGTCGACCGGACGAACGATGCAAATCCTCGAATTTTTCGACGATCACCAGGGGCCAGCGAACATCGCCCAGGTCTCCCGTGCACTCAACTATCCGCAATCCAGTACTTCGGAGATCATGCGCAGCCTGAATGTATTGGGTTATTTCTCATACGACAGTCGCGCCCGTACGTTCATGCCGACAAGCCGCGTGCGTTTTCTCGGATCCTGGATAAATAATCAACTGCACGGAAGGGATCGGCTGTCCCGCTTTGTCCAGGACCTGAATACAAAATTTGGTCAGACCGCATTTCTCGCAGTGCGAAACAAGCTCGCAGCCCAGTATATCCAGGTTGCCCAGGCCACAACATCGCTTCGATTACATCTGACGCCGGGCCAACGCAGTCCGCTTCTGCGATCTGCATCCGGCTTGGTGCTGTTGAAGGATCTTGATGACGCCGAGATCTGCAAGATGATCAGGCGTGCAAATGCTGAGCGCTCCGAACAGCAGGAACTCATTGTGCCTGACCAGGTTCTTGAGAAAATCCGCTTTGCGCGAAAGAACAACTATATTTTCGTTGAGCGGAGCCAGGTTAGCCCCGGGGCAGCGGTCATCGCGATGGCGCTGCCGAGAGAGCTGTTTGCAGTCCCAACGATAGTTGGCGTGGGCGGCGCGACCGAGATTGTTCTGCCAAAGAAAGATTCGATGATCAAGTTCATGACGGAGATGATCTTAAACGACGTGATTTCCAGGGACGAAGCGAAACACTGAGCGCGCCGTCACGCCCGCGTCCGAACTCGTTCCAAACCCGGAGAATGGGTCGGCTTCAACAACGCACTAAGTGCGGCGGAGAGCTGTGCTCGATGTTAGACCTGTCCGGACCGCACTGCGGAGACGGTGCACGGGGCTATCGCAAAATAACGATTTCTGATCGCTGCGATCGAACCAGCTCGGGACTGGGTTTGGTTCGCATCAGCGGATTTCCCAATAATACGTATGTGAAATAGCGGTCGTTGCCCTGCGCGCGGCCTATGGCGGGGGCCAGCCGATTGCTATTGACGCTGGAGGCGCGGGAGCGCGGGAGCGCAGGAGCGGATCGTGATCGGGGAGATGCTGCCGCTGACGAGTCCTGAAGAGGCTCAAAATTATCGCAAGGCCGGGCTTTGGCGGGACGAAATCCTCTATTCTCGTTTTCGCCAGGCGGCACAGGCTCACGTGAACAAGGTGGCGATCAAGCTCAACGACCAGCAACTCTCCTATAGCGAACTTCACGAAAAGATATTGCGAGTAGCAGGCGGATTTCGGCGAGCTGGAATCAGGCGCGGGCAGATCGTTGCAGTGCAAGCGCCAAATTGCATCGAACAACCTTTGGTCCACCTTGCCCTGAACACGATTGGAGCGGTCTACATGCCGCTTCATCACGCTTTTCAGGAAACGGAAATCGTTCACCTGATGGCCAGGTCCCAAGCTGTCGGGGCAGTCCTTGTCGAAAGCAAGGAAGAGGGGCCGAAAGCAGACATCTATCGCGAAAAATGTAACAGCCTGCAGAAATTATGGATTGTCGACGAGAATTTCTCGGAGCTTGAGGATGCGCCTCCGCTCGAACTGGCGCCAAGCCTTGATGGCCCGGGTCCGGATGACATCGGACACATCATGCTGTCCTCCGGGACGACGGCAATGCCCAAGATCAGCGTGTTCACAAACAATAACCTCGTCTCGATGATGGATGCATACACTGACATGATCCATCTATCCTCCGCCGACATCTCGGCGGGGTTAGCTCCCACCGGAACGGGGGCGACCGGTTACGTTTTCGGGGTATTACCTGCGCTCCTGGAGGGGGGAACCACGATTCTTCTCGACAAGTGGGGCGATCCTGCGGCTGCCGTTCGGCTGATCGTCGAAAATAAATGCACCTTCGCAACGGCCATTCCGACCCAGATCAACGTCATGCTGCCCGCGATCGAAGCCGCCGGGGAGAGCGCATTCAGCCGATTCCGGTGTTTCACTAATGCAGGTGCACCTCTTTCGCAGGCGGTTGCCGAACGAGTCGAAGAACTCATGCGCTGTCGGGTGCAATCGGTTTACGGCGCCACCGATGGCGGCGTGCCCTGCATGGTCTCCATCGACCATCCGGCGGAGAAACGTAAGTCGACCGTCGGCAAGATACTTCCTGGACGCAAGGTCGAGTTTCGCAATGCGCTGGGGCGGCCGGTTGAGCAAGGAGAGGTCGGTGAGATTTGCTGGAAATCACCGGACAAGTCATTTGGCTATCTCAACGATATGGATGCTTCCGCGATCGCGTTCGACGAGGCTGGATTCTACCGCAGCGGCGACCTCGCGCGGATGGACATGGATGGCTACATCTCCATTGTTGGGCGCGTCAAAGACATGATTTTGCGCGGCGGCCAGAACGTCAGTCCGCGATTAATTGAAGATCTGTTGGTCACTCATCCCGCCGTGCAAGAGATCGCCGTCGCCGCCATGCCCGATCCGCGGCTCGGTGAGCGGGCTTGCGCTTTTGTCGTGCTAAAGCCCGGTGAGAAGTTTTCCCTGCAAGATGCCGTCGATTTCCTTAAAACGAAGAAGATCGTGAAGTGGCAGTGGCCGGAGAGGATAGAGCTCATGAATGAGCTGCCGCGCTCCGTCGGAGGCAAGATTGCCAAGAACCAGCTGACCCAGTACGTGGTAGCGCGACTTTCACAGGAAGAGGGCGCCTGAACCCTCAATTGCAACTACGAGCCAAATTCCGACGTTTCATCGTGTTAAGGACCACCGCCAGCCAGTCGAGACAAAAAATGCACAACCCCATGACTTTGGAAGAAAAATGCGTGCTGGTGACCGGAGCCGGCCAAGGTATTGGCCGCGCGATTTCGGAAGCCATTCTACTTCTGGGCGGCCGCGTCGTCGCCATCGACCGAAACTCGGACACTCTGGAGGGGTTTCGTCGCGACGCGGCGTCTGATCGGCTGACGACAATTGTGGGCGATGTGACCGATCCCAAGTTTGTCATCGATGCGGTTGAATCGGCGCACGGCATAACCGGTCGCATTGACGGGCTCGTCAACAACGCCGGCATTACCCGCCCAGCGATGATCCATAAGATGCCGATGGAGGCCTGGAACGCGGTGCTCGGCGTGAATCTTACTGCTCCGTTCCTGTTTCTGCAGGCCGTGGGCCGCAAGATGCTGGAGCAAAAAAAGAGCGGAGATGGCCAACCGGGAGCCATCGTCAACATTTCTTCCGATGCAGGCAGGCGCGGAACTGTCGGGCAGATCAACTATGGTGCTGCGAAAGCAGGCTTGAACGGCCTGACCATGTCCGCCGCGCGCGAATGGGCAGCCCAGGGCATCCGAGTCAATTCCGTCGCGTTCGGTGTCGTTGAAACGCCGATGACGGAAGCAGTTCGCGGGGAGAAGTTCGCCGACCAGTACCTCGCCCAGATACCAATGAGACGTTGGGGAACGCCGGCCGAAGTTGCCAATCCTGTTTGTTTTCTTTTATCGGACGCGGCATCCTACATCACGGGTCAAGTCATTTCGGTCAACGGTGGCTTTCACATCGGTTCGTAGGTCGAGGATTGGCGGAAGCACCAATGACATTGTCAAACGATATCCATCCGGATCAGGAATTCCTGGCGTTTCTCGCCGAGGGCAAGTTCAAAATACAACGATCGAGGAGCAGTGGAGCGTTCTTTTTCTATCCGCGCGTCCTCGAACCAGGAACAGGTAAGACGGATCTTGAATGGATCGAAGCCTCAGGCCTCGGGACGGTCTATGCCACGACCGTGGTTCGGGAGCGGCCGCCCAAATCCAACTACAACGTGGTCATCATCGCTCTGGATGAAGGACCTCATATGCTCAGCCGCGTCGAGGGACTGCAGCCTGAGGAAGTAACGATAGGATTGCGCGTGAAGGCCGAGATCATCCCCTTCGACGATAAGCACGCTGTGATATTCCGGGCGCAAGAACACGCTGTCGCCGAGAAGGGTGGCCAGCAATGAACAGGGCATCTCGCGGGACTACGGCGATCGTCGGGGCAGCTACTTTCGGAATCGGGGAGGCGCCTGGATTTACGTCACCCGACTTGGCGGCGCGCGCCGCTGTGGCGGCGCTGGATCAGGCAGGATTGACGCTGGCGCAGGTGGATGGACTCTTTATTGCCTTTCCCAACGATTTTCTGAGTGGGCTGTCGTTTGCCGAGTATCTCGGCATTCAACCAAAGCTCACCAACAATAATCGGACCGGTGGATCGGCTTTTCTGACCCATCTCGCCGCCGCGGCGCGGGCACTGGAGGCAGGGGAGATCGACGTCGCGCTGATTGCCTATGGCAGCAACCAGAGAACGGGGGCGGGCGGACTGCTCAGTGCCGCAAATCCGAACATCTATGAACTTCCTTACAAACCCCGACTGCCTGTCAGCGCCTACGCGCTGGCTGCCAGCCGGCATATGCATCAATTCGGCACCACGCGGGATCACCTATTCTCGGTGGCGAAATCGGCTCACGACTGGGCCGTCCTGAATCCTGAAGCGTTTCGGCGAAAGGCGCTGAATCGCGACGATTACTTCGCGTCGCGCATGGTTTCGGATCCGCTCTCGGTGCTGGATTGCTGTCTTGTCACCGATGGCGCCGCGGCCGTCGTGTTGGTCCGCAAGGACAGAGCGAAGGATTGCAAGGGGGCGGCGTCCTACGTGCTCGGATGGGGAGAGGCCACTGATCACTATCAAATTGCGCAAATGCCGGACCTGACCACCTCGGCCGCCAAGCACAGCGGAGCGCGGGCCTATGCTCAGGCGGGAGTTGCTCCCTCAGACGTGGATATCGTCCAGCTCTATGACGCCTTCACGATCAACACGATCATGTTTCTGGAGGACCTCGGATTCTGCAAAAAAGGCGAGGGTGGCGACTTCGTTGCCTCTGGCGCGATCGGGCCGGGCGGTTCGCTTCCAGTCAACACCAACGGCGGCGGACTGGCTTGCGTCCATCCTGGAATGTATGGCCTTTTCACAATTGTGGAGGCTCATAGGCAGCTGACTGGCGCAGCCGGCGCCAGGCAGGTCTCCGGTGCCGAAATCGCGGTCGCTCACGGAAATGGCGGTTTTCTGTCCAGCCAGGTCACCGCAATTCTAGGGGGCAGTTCAACAGCCTAGCGAGACTGTTATCACGAGCCTGTGGTAATTGCCCTCCAATTCCGCGCGCTGATTTTAGTACCGACGATTTGATCGTAGGGTGGTCCGAATTCGCCGATGACGCGAAGGGAAATTGAGAATGGAACTGGGTTGGTCAGACGCGGATCTGGAATTTCGCCAATGGATTCGCTCCGAGATCGCCTCATTGGTGCCGGACGACATCAAGACCCGGGTGGAAAATCTTCAGCATCTCCATAAAGCGGACTATCTGCGCTGGCAGGACTTGCTTGATGCGCGCGGGTGGGCAGCGCCCGCATGGCCTCGCGAGTACGGCGGGCCAGGCTGGTCCGCTCTGCAACGTGTCTTTTTTGAAGAAGCATGTTTCCTTGAGGGTGCGCCAAGGCAGATTCCGCACATCAACATGATCGGGCCCGTCCTTCAAAGGTTCGGCACCAAGGCGCAGAAGGAGCGTTACCTTCCAAAGATACCGACGCTCAAAGAGTGGTGGTGTCAGGGATATTCGGAACCCTCGGCAGGGTCCGACCTCGCTTCCCTTCGCACCAAGGCAAAGCGCAGTGGTGATCGCTACGTCATCAACGGTCAAAAGATCTGGACCAGTTGGGCCCATTGGGCGGACTACATGTTCTGCCTTGTCAGAACTTCCGATGCCGGCCGCCCACAAGAAGGTATTACCTTTCTGCTGATCGACATGAAGACACCCGGCATCACAGTCCGGCCGATCCATTCGCTCGACGGCGCCCATGACGTCAACGAGGTGTTCCTGGAGGACGTGGAAGTTCCGGTAGAGAATGTCGTGCTTCGTGAGAATGAGGGATGGACCGTCGCCAAATACCTGCTGAGCGCCGAGCGAACGGAGATCGCGGGTCTCGGTCAGGCCAAGCGCCTCCTGCAGTTTGCCGAGCGGCTAGCGGGGGTCCACGAGCAGGACAGGTCACAGCTTTCCGAACAAAGTGAAGTTCGCGCAAGGCTGGCGCGGATCAGGATTGACCTGAAAACTCATGAATGGACGCTCATGCGGGTAATGGCCGCTGCTCCAGACGATCCGGCAGCCCCGTCCGCCTCCGTACTAAAACTGTGCGGCACAGATCTGCTGGAACGTCTATCTGCCTTGCTGATGGAATTGGGAGGACCGGCGGGGCTTGCCTACGATCCGTCGACTCGGACGGGTCAATCGGACAATCCGACCTACGGGCATCTGCTGAACGGGACAGCCGCGACGTATCTGGAATTTCGAAAATCCGGTTTGATCGGAGGGACCACTGAAATTCAGAAAACCCTAATCGGAAAAGCCGCGATTGACCGGTGGGGGCCGTAATGGATTTTGATTTGAGCAGCGACCAGCGCGCGCTTGTCGAAAGTGTAGAAAAGTTTGCCCGCGGTACGTACACCAAACTTCAGCGACCATCCTCGGAAGCGCCGGTGGAAGGCTATTCAGTTGCCTTCTGGCGTCAAATGGCGGATCTCGGCGTGGCTGGTCTTTCCATTTCCGAAGAATATGGAGGCCTTGGGCTGTCGATCGTTGAGACGCTACTGGTAGCCGAAGTCCTGGGACAGGTGCTTTCGCCCGAACCGTTTGTAAGCGCCGCCGTCGTGGCCCCCCGATTACTGGAAATGTGCGACACGCCGGCCGTGCGGGAGACTAAACTGCATGCGATCAGCTCAGGTGAAATGCGGATCGCGCCGGCGTTCTACGAAACGGTAGCTGCATATGATCTGAATAAAATCTCTACCGCGGTAGGTAACGTGGAGGGAAAACTGCAAATCCGCGGGAAAAAAGAGCTGGTCGTGGATGGCCGGGGCGCCACCCATTTTGCCGTAACTGCGAGCGTCGGTGAAAGGGGCTTGGGCGTTTTCCTGGTCGCTGCTAATGCGCCTGGTGTCACGGTGCTGCCTGTGCGGGGGCTCGATAGCCGATGGCTTGCGCGCGTCACATTCGAAGGATCTCCGGTAGAGGAAAACGCACCTCTGTTCGAACTCGATGCGAGCCTGGAGATGATCGAGCGCGCGCTAGATTTCGGCAATCTCGCGCTATGTGCCGAGGCATTGGGGCTGATGAACAAGATGCTGTCACTGACCGCGGGCTATCTTGAAACGCGGAAGCAGTTCGGCAAGCCCATCGGTTCGTTTCAGGCCTTGCAGCACCGCTTCGCTGACATGGTCGTTGCCGCGGAGCAATCGCGTTCCGTAACATTGATGGCGGCGTCCGCGCTTCTCCACGGAGATTCGAAAGCCGCAGCGTCCGATGTTTCGGCGGCTAAATCCGCCATATGCCGGCATGGCCGCGCCGTTCTTGAGGGCGCGGTGCAATTGCACGGCGGCATTGGCATCACCGACGAATACGAATTAAGCGGCTATGTGCGTCGAATGTTGGCGATCGAAAAAACCTGGGGCGATCGCCGGTATCACGAATCGAGATTCGAGCGAATGCGGGATTCGTAAAATACCAGCTCGGCAAGGCTCCTTCGCGCGGATCGGGTCCTTGGGGATGACTACCGCCTTCCTCGTGCGAGGCACCGATGCTGGTTGAGGGGTAACGATCCCTTCGGACTACCGAACTCGTGCAGGCCGGTGAACGGCTCTGAGTTTTCCGCTGGTGCCACCGCCGCAGAAGAACGCGTCGCCGCCATTCCATTCCAATCCTGAAACGATTACGCCCGGCGGCATGTCGAGCTGTTCGATGACCTCGCCCGATTGCGGATCGACGCGGCGGATTTCACTCTGCTCGTCCTCCCAGGTGCCGTGCCAGAGCTCTCCGTCGACCCAGGTGACGCCCGTGACGTGGCGGTTCGAATCGATCGTGTGCAGGATGGTGCCGGTGTCCGGATCGATCTGGTGGATTTTGCGCTTCCGGTGCTGCGCGACCCACAGCATGCCTTCGGCCCAGGCCATGCCTGCGGCTCCGCCCTCGGGCGTGGGGATGGTGGCGATCACCCGGCCGGTGTCCGGATCGACCTTCTGGATGGTATCACCGGAAATCTGAAACAGGTAGCGGCCGTCGAATGCTGTGCCGGCGTGGGCGGGCACGTCGAGCGACCGCCGCATCGTTCCGTTGGCCGGGTCCATCGCGCAAAGCTTGTCGCCGCTCGCCACCCATACGTTCGTTCCATCGTAGCTGACGCCCGCGACGTTGGTGACGCCGGGGAAAGGACCGTATTCCCGGACGATCTTTGCTGGTGAGCGTTTCATGGTCGATTCCCTTTCTGCCGCTTGTCTGATGCGGCAATCCTAGCCACCGGGCAGCGGCCCCGTGAGTAACAAGCTTGTCGGGAAACCGGGGAGAGGCGGCGTCATCCAGCGCCGCGCGCGTGCCTTGCCAATGGTTTGCACTTTGCCCCTTGCGGCGAGGTCGTCGAGCGCGCGCTGTACGGTGCGCTGGCTGGTCTGAAGTGCTAATGCCAGCGCCGAACTGGACCAGGCCTCACCATCGGCGAGCAGTGCCAGCAGTGCGGCGTGCTCCTCATCGTCCGACGGCGCCAATACAGCAACTTCGCGCGCGTTGAGCAGGGTGAGCGTGAAGCCATCCGTCGTCGCGTGAATGCCAGCGATCTTGGAAAGCGCCTTGCGCAGCCGGCCGATCTCGACGCGGAGCCGCGCGCGATGCGATTCGTCGGCGTGGCGGGCGCGGAACGCGCGAGCCAACAGCATTTCGCGCGAGGCGTTGCCTGGCCAGGCGTCGGCCAGAGCGCGAGCGAGCGCGAAGAGGACAGGCCGGGAGCCGAGCGCGACAACTGTTTCGCCCTGCCGCACGGCGGCGCGACCAACGTCAACGACGAGGGACTTCGAGACCAGCAGCGCCTCGACTTCGTGAAGTAGCAGCAGGGTCTCTTCGCCACGCCGGATCGCCCGCGCCGCTGGCGTGGTCAGCGCCAACGCCGCTGTCTCGACTTCCGCGATCAGCCCCGGAATGTGTGCGGCGCGGGCCGCCTGTCCGGCGCGGCCGAACGCCTCACGCGCCGGCTTGGTCTTGAGATGCCGGAGCGCGATGCCAGCGACGACGAGTTCGTGCGCGGCGCGCAAGGCTGGCGAGAGCGGCGCAGGGTCGAAGGTTTCGAGCAGGCGTTCGGCCTCTTTGATGTGGCCGATCAGGATCAGCCTGCGGATCGCGAGATAGTGCGCATGGGCGGCATTGGCCGTATCACCGCGCGCCTGAAGCGTCGCACGCGCAGCTTCCAGCGTCTTCACCGGCCAATTCAGGTCGCGCGAGACCAAGGCGATCTCGGCCTCGGCCACCGCGCAGCGCGCTCGCGCCACCGCCTCCCTCGGCCCGAAGCTGCGTGCCGCCCGCCTGATAAGGAGCTTTGCGCGAGCAAGGTCGCCGAGCTGCGCCATCGCCACACCGCGCAGCGCCAGAGCCGGCGCGTCATCTCGGAGGGCGATGAAGTTCAGCGCCGCGAGCGGATCGGCGGCGGCGAGCGCGCGCGCGGCAGCATTAATCAGCGAGTCCATTCAAATCCCGCCATACTTGTCACTCCCATGGTCCGGATCTGCGGCCTAGTCTCGTCCCACGACAACAGCGGAGAGCCGCTTGGAAGGAGAGAAAACCATGACCGCAAACAATTTACCGGGGAACCGGGGAAACGTAACGCACTCTATCACGGATTCGCCGCCGATCGTTTCGCGCCGGGACTGGGACGACGCGCGCGCGGAGATGCTGGTCAAGGAAAAGGCGCATCGCCGCGCCGGCGATGCGCTGGCCGCGGCGCGTCGGCGGATGCCGTGGATGGAGGTAGACAAAGCCTATCTGTTTGAAGGCCTACAGGGCAAAGCCAGCCTGCTGGATCTATTCGAGGGCCGTCGTCAGTTGATCATCTATCGCGCCTTCTTCGAGCCGGGCGTGCACGGCTGGCCGGAGCACGCCTGCATCGGTTGCTCGCTCGGCGCCGACCAAGTCGGTAATCTTGCCCATCTGAATGCGCGTGACACCACACTCGCCTTTGTATCGCGGGCGCCGCAGGTCGATATCGCGCGCCTGAAGACACGAATGGGCTGGCGCATGCCCTGGTACACGATCACCGACAGCTTCGATGCGGACTTCGACGTCGATCAATGGCACGGCCACAACGCCTTCATCCGCGATGGCGAGCGCGTGTTCCGGACCTATTTCATCAACAGCCGTGGTGACGAGGCTATGGGTACGATCTGGAGTTACCTGGACATGACGGCGCTCGGCCGCCAGGAGATCTGGGAAGATTCACCACAGGGCTATCCGCAGGAACGGCCGTACAAATGGTGGAACTGGAATGATAGTTACGTTCCAGGCGCCGCGCCTGATAAGAAATGGGACGCTGTGTCCGAGGCTGGTGAGGCCGCTTTCCGCAAGCGGGACAGCGGGCAATTGCGGTGAATTCCGCAAAACGCCGCTGCAAATCGAACCCTACACTCAAATACCCGGAAAACAGGTTCCTCAGAGGAGAACCGCCATGACGACGTATGCCATCGCTTCCCGTGACATGTGGCTGGAGGCGCGACGTGATCTGCTTGCCGCCGAGAAGGACCTCACGCGACGGGCGGATGAAGTGACGCGGCTGCGCCAGGCTTTGCCCTGGGTGAGGGTCGAGAAAGTCTACGTGTTCGAGGGATCACAGGGCCCGCTGAAGCTCGGCGACCTCTTCGGCGGTCGCTCGCAGCTTATCGTGCAGCATTTTATGCTGGCGGCGGGCTGGGAAGCGGGTTGCAAGAGCTGCTCCTATATGGCCGATCATACCGACAGCATGACCCTCCATCTCGCACATCGCGACACCGCGATGGTGGCAATCTCACGGGCGCCGTTTGCCGAAATCGAGCGTTTCCGCAAGCGAATGGGCTGGAATTTTTCATGGGTGTCTTCGCACGGCAACGACTTCAATCGTGACTACGGCGTTTCGTTTACGCCAGAGCAGGTTGCGAATCGCGAGCTGAATTACAATTTCGGCAAACCCGCGTTCGCAGATGAACTACCTGGCGTGAGTGTGTTTGCAAAAGACGAGAAAGGCACCGTCTTCCATACCTATTCGACATACGGTCGCGGGGTGGAGGTAATGATGGGCACCTACCGAATGCTCGACCTCACGCCCAAGGGTCGTGATGAGCACGGTGGGAATATGGGCTGGGTACGGCATCACGACAGTTACGAGCCGCTGACCACAAACGCCGCTTCCTGCTGTACGAAACACGGGTGAGGAGAACGCGTTGGCCGTCCTATCGATTTCTCGGGTCTTGCGTCAGAATGCGGGCCTCTCCGGCGGCAGCGATGGCGCCCGCCTCATCGCCTGCTGGCTCAGCCTGGCCGCGGCTCCGACCTTTGCTGCCATGTCGCTGTGGTCTGCTCTCTTGGGCAGCAAGCTCGACATGCTGTGCGCAGCAATGCAGGGCGCATCGCCCATAAGCGGCATGACGGTGATGTATCTGCTGATGAGTGCCTTCCATGTGGCGCCATGGCTAAGGTTGATCTCGGGTCGACGAAAACGACGCCGCGCCCGCGTCACTATCTCGCTCTAGTTGGCCTTTCCGATTTCGCCGAGGCCTTCCCTCGACAATTGTCGGGTAGGATGGCGCAACGCGTGGGCATCGCTCGCGCGCTCGCTGTGCGGCCGGAGATCCTGTTGCTGGACGAGCCGTTCGAAGCGCTCGATGCCGTGACGAGGATCAAACATGCAAAGCGAACTGATCCGCATCTGGCACGAGGAAAACGTGACCATGGTGCTGGTGACACACGATCTGGAGGAGGCGGTACATCTGGCCGATCGGGTTCTCGTGCTGCCTAAGGAAAAATACAAGGCACCCGAACTGTTCGATATCGATCTGCCCCACCCGCGCGACCGCAACTCTCCTGCATTCACCGGCTACCGTCAGGCGCTGATGCGCGAATTCGGCCTGCATTGACCGATGGTCCGCGGCGACGGCGGGGGCGGTCGATTAACGTGGTGCCGCTCAAATCGTGGAGTGGGAGCGGAGCAGAATGTAAATGGCGACCGCAAATATCAACCCGGAAAAGACGGAGGTGAGCAGCCCTCGGCGCCCGGAAGCGAGTGATTTCGCAGACCAGGCTCCGACCGAACCACCGAGAATGCCTCCTCCGACAAAGAGAAAAGCGGTTGGCCAGTCGATCAGCCCAGAAACGGCGTAGTTAACCGCTGTGGTCAGGCCAAATGCGGTAACGGAAACCAGCGACGAGGCGATAGCATTCAACAGCGGCATGCCCGTCGCGAGTACCAGTGCGGGGACGATGAGGAAGCCGCCGCCGATTCCAAAAAAGCCGGAGAGCACGCCAACTCCCAAGCCTGAGGCAGCCAACTTTGGCAGATTTTCCCCGGACAAGGTGACGGCCGGATTTCCGACGTGGGCGCGGTTGCGCAGCATCAGGCCAGCTACGACCATCATCAACACGGCAAAAAGGGCGAGCAGTCGCTGGCCGTCGATCATCTTACCGAGTGTGGATCCGAGATAGGCCCCCGCCACGCCGGTAACGGTGAACATCATGGCGCAGCGCCATTTTACGTTTCCGCTGCGTGCATGCGACCCCAGATTGACTCCCGCACTCAGGGCTACGGCAATCGCACTCGTGCCGATGGCGATGTGAGGGTCGTTCAGGCCAACCACATAGACCAGCAGCGGCACCGCAATTATCGACCCGCCTCCACCGACAAGGCCGAGCGAGAAGCCTACGAGGGAGCCGGAGGCCGCCGACAAAGCGGCTTGCGTCAAGGCCGAATGCATCGCGAACTCCAGGTCCGCTCCTTCGACGTCAAAAGCGACATCGTGTACCCCCTGTTCAACCCCGTTTGTTTGGTTTGCAGTAGAGTTCGTGTAAAGTCGCCAAAAGTCGCTCGACCCTCAAGTCTGCGATCCGGTACCAGGAAGTCTGGGCTTCGCGGCGATAGGTCACAAGACCTTCGTCCCGCATCTTCGCCAGATGTTGTGACAACGCGGATTGGGATAGCCCGACGGAATCGGCGAGGGACTTCACGGTCGCCTCTCCCAATTCGACGAGTCTACAGAGGATCAGGAGCCGCCGCTCGTTGGCGACTGCTCGCAACAGGGCCGCTATCTCAACTGCCGCGCTTTCGATACCCTGCGAGTTGAAGACGATCAACGACGTTACCTGCACTATTATTTAGAGGTTGCTAAATTAGCAAATACTAATATTAAGGTCAAGCCATTGTAAGATTGCGGTTGGAGACGAGGCGATGGGCGAGCCGATTATCAGAGCTTTTTTCGACGAGCCAACGAGCACGGTCAGTTATCTGGTGGCAGATCCGACCACCAAAGCAGCAGCCGTGATCGACCCCGTGCTGGACTACGATCCCAACGCAGGGGCGGTCGATACGCATTCCGTGAAGGCCATCCTTCGCGAGGCCGAAGAGGCGGGCTACCGTATTCTCTGGGTGCTGGAAACGCATGCTCATGCCGATCATTTGTCGGCGGCGCCATACATCAAGGCGAAGACCGGAGCCCGGGTCGGCATCGGCGAGCACATCAGAGATGTCCAGCAGGTCTTTCGAGCGGTGTTCAACGCCGTGGACATCGCGGCGGATGGCAGCGACTTCGACCATTTGTTCAAGGACGGCGAGCATTTCGAGGTGGGGGCACTTGACGTGGAAGTCCTTCACACGCCGGGCCATACCGCTGCCGACGTCTCCTATAAGATCGGTGATGCGATTTTCGTCGGGGATACGATGTTCATGCCTGACTATGGAACGGCACGCGCCGACTTCCCGGGAGGCGACGCGCAGCGCTTGTACCAGTCAATCAGACGATTGCTGGCGTATGCTCCGGAGACAAGGCTGTTCACGTGTCACGATTACAAGGCCCCTGGTCGTGACGTCTATGTTTGGGAGTCCACGGTCGCAGAGCAGCGTACCAGCAACGTTCATGTGAGGGACGGGATCAGCGAAAACGAATTCACGGCGATGCGCTCCAAGCGTGATGCCACGCTTGCTGCGCCACGTCTTCTTTTGCCTGCGATCCAGGTGAACATCCGGGCAGGCAAATTCCCTCCCAGGCAATCGAATGGGGTGCGCTACCTGCAGATCCCCTTGAAAATGAAAGGCGATGCCGAGTTCGGCCTTTGACCTGGAAGGTTGAAGCATTTTGTAAATCCTGCTCGACGTCACCAGATCAGGAATTTAGGTCTCATCTCCCGGCATTTGTTTTCGTTACTCAGTGCTTATTGTGTATATGTAAAACTCTGGCGGCCGCTTTATGTCCCGGGCGTTCGTTCAGCCGCGCCCGCGTTTTTCCAGTCGGAATTGTGGTGCGCGACTTCATATCTGCATCGGCTAGGAATAATTGATGGACAGCATAGGTGTTAGTCGCGCAACTCGTGGGAAAGGGATCAAACGATCGGTCGGCCCGCGAACCAAGCAAGAGCAGCGCGAGGAGACGAGAGAGAAGCTTCTGGTTGCCGCCAGGCATCTGTTCCTGGCTTCGGGCTTCAAGGCGACGACACTCGAGAAAGTGGCGACACGTGCGGGCTTGACGAAGGGCGCCGTGTATTTTCATTTCCGGAGCAAGGAGAGGCTGCTTCTTACATTATTGGATAGCGTGAACGAGGAGGTGATAAAGCCGGTGCTCCGCGTTCTGAGTTCGAACGAAGAAGCTTCTGCCTCCAAGCTTGTCAATTTCGTCCATGTTCATGCTGAGCTCGGCTTGCGTCACCGCGACAACATGTTGTTGCTGGTGACCATGTCCATTGAGTTCTCTGAAAACAGAGGCGCGGTTCACACCAAGGTCAAACAGATCTATCAGAGCATTTACGACGAGCTGGAGCGGGTCATCCGTGCGGGACAGGCATCGGGCGAGTTGAAGCGCAATGCTCCGGCAAAGGAAATGGCGTCAGTGCTGGTTGCCAACCACAATGGTGCTCTGCTGGAATGGTATCGTCGCCGGAACGACATCAATGGCGATAATCTGGTCCGGGCCGTGCGCGCCATTATGGTAGAAGGTATCTTTGCTCCCAACTCCTGATTGCGTCATTCTTTCCCTCTCGCAGGCGATTTGACAAACTATCTGGATAGCATCTATTAGGGGGCGGATTGTAGCTCGGAAAGCCTTGAACGTAGCGATCAGCGGGGTGGAGATAGTGCCTTTTCTGGATGACGATGCACTGCCTTCTCCCCTTGTCATGCACGAGGTAGGGCGTCTGCTCAGGAAGCGGTTTGAGCAAGCCGCTCTCAATTCGGGATTGACCTTGTCGCAGTGGCAGGTTCTTGCCTATCTCAAGCGGTATCCCGGCATTAAGCAGAGCAGCCTGGCGGAATTGCTCGATATCGAACCGATAAGTTTGTGCCGGTCGATTGATCGATTGCAGGGCTCAAACATGGTCGAGAGATGCCCTGATGCCTCGGATCGGCGCGTTTGGCTTTTGCAATTGACGCCGCTTGCCCGCTCGCGCCTGGCCGAGCTTGAGGAATTCGCCGAGTGTATTCGAAACGAAGCGTTCGTTGGCATTCCACGCAACGAGCAGCAGCGTGTAAGTGAAACCTTCAAGCTCGTGAAGGCCAACCTGGCCGCCGCCTGTGATGCAGCCGTTGGCAAACAAAAGAAGTTGCGATCAGCCGCTTAGTTTGGGCGGCTGCGTTCGCATTGGATAAAGCCCTTCCAAGATTCGAGGGCTGCTTCACTGGTACTGGAGATCGACGGAGCCAGCGGGGCGGGTTGCCCCGATGCTCCGTCCAGATCCGCCAAGTCAATCGCCGATACGAGACCGATTGGTGCTCTCTGCTAAATGACGGTGAACCCGCCGTCGATCGCCATGACCTGACCCGTAATATGTTGTCCCGCGCTCGACCCGAACAGGAGAGCAATCCCTTTCAGATCATCCGGTCCTCCTAGTCTGGCGAGCGGAGTCTGGTTCAAGATTTCCGATTCATTGTCATGAAGGAAACCACGGGTCATTTTGGATGGGAAAAATCCAGGCGCCAGAGCATTCACCGTTATTCCGTGGGGTCCCCATTCCGCAGCCAGCGCTCGCGTAAAGCCGATCACGCCGGCCTTTGTAGTGCTATAGCCGAGGGTCCCGAGAAACTTGGGGTGTAGGCCCAGCAGGCCGGATGTAGAAGCGAGATTGATGATCCGCCCTCGTTTCTGGGGGATGAACCAGTCGCGACCGATGGCCTTGGTCAGTTCAAACATTGAAGTGAGGTTTAGTTGAAGCAACTTGTTCCAGGCCTCTGACGAGTGGTTCTCGGCAGCTTCCGCCCAGTTGGTTCCGGCATTGTTGACCAGAATGTCAATCCGCTTGTACTGCTCCTTGAGCTTTTCAGTCAGGGCAGCGATGGCGCCGGCACTGGAAAGATCGTGCGCGAATGTCGTCACCTTTATGCCGAGCTCCGACAAATGGGCTCGAGCCTTCTCGAGCTCATCTGCCTTTCTCGCAATGAGTACGACTTCCGCGCCGAATTCGCCCAGAGCCTCTGCGATCTGCATGCCGAGGCCTCTGGAGCCGCCGGTTATGATGGCCACCTGGCCGCTCAGATCCAAAAGTTTATGTAGAGCTTCAATCTTCGGCATGATGTTCTCGCCCAATAGTTGGTTGGATTACTTTCGCGTCGGTCAGCTCAATGAACCTATCATGCCGCCGTCGACGGGTATCGAGGTCCCGGTGATGAATCCCGCTTGCTTTGACGCCAGGAACGTCACCAATGCCGCGCACTCGTCGGGCGTGCCAAGTCGGCCCATTGGAATCACCTTGATGCGCTGGCCGGGCTCAAATGATTTGAGAAAGCCTTCGGTTCCGATCGATGCGGGCATGACCGAGTTTACCGTGACGTTGTGCGGGGCCACTTCATTAGCCAGATGTTTTAAATAGCCAGCGAGCCCTGCGCGGAACACCGTAGATAGGCCATGCCGCGGCATCGGCTGTTTCACAGTTGCCGACGTAATCGCTACAACCCGGCCGTAGCGCTTTGCAACCATCAATGGCACTATCTTCGAGAGGACTTGCACGCCACCCTTTAATTGCGTTTGAAACGCCTGCTCCCATCGCTCTTCGTCATTCTCTTCCAGAACTTCGCGAAGATTAAGCGGAGGCCGTCCGGTATTTAGTACGAGCACATCGGGTGCGCCGCCTAATTCGAGGAGGCGGGACCGGAGCTTGTCGACGTCGCTGCCGGAACTCATGTCGCCCGCGACATATTCAACATGGGCGCCGGTATCGCGCCTGATCTGGGCTGCGGCTGAATCGAGGCTTGCTTCTGTTCGTGAGAAAAGAACAAGACGCATGCCTTCCTTAGCGAGGGCGCTCGCGCACGCAAAACCGATGCCGCGGGTAGATCCCGTCACCAGTGCCGTTTTTCCCTTCAGATCGTAATCCATTTCATCTTGCCTTCGTGAGAGCGGTAGCGGTGCCGTCCGGCAGGAAGCTATCTCATAAAGCCGGAGCGTATAAAAGCACCCCGGGTAACGTGGAAATCGTAAGTATGGCTTACTATCAGTGCGGATCATAATAGGACGAGAGGAGCCCAGTTTATCGGCATTTCAGGAAAAATCCACGTGACTAATTGTTTTGGATGCGGCACTATCTCGGGCGGTATTGCAGTCAAGAGAAGAGATAAAAAATGGCGGGAGCACTTGCGGGATTGGTAGTGCTTGACCTCACGCAAATGGTCGCCGGCCCGTATAGCACGCTCATGCTCGGCGACCTCGGTGCCGAGATCATCAAGATCGAACCTCCTACAGGCGACACGTTGAGGACCACTGGCGAGACCTTCGTCGGCGGCTCCAAGGAGAGTGACGGATACCTGAGCATGAACCGCAACAAGAAGAGCGTGGTTCTGGACCTCAAGAAGGAGCGTGACCAGAGTATCCTTAAGGAGCTTGCGCTTCAGGCAGACGTCATTGTCGAAAATTTCCGGCCCGGCGTCGTTGAACGCATGGGGCTGAGCTATGACGAATTATCGAAGAAAAATCCCAAGCTCATCTTTTGTTCGGTAAACGGGTTCGGCTCCAAGGGACCAAATGCCGGGCGACCCGCGCTCGACCAGATCATTCAGGCGCTGTCGGGGTTGATGCAGTTAACCGGCTCGGAGGCGAGTGGTCCGCTTCGAACGGGCTTCCCCTACGTGGATCTGATCAGCCCCTTGCTTGGGACGATCGGCATTTTGGCTGCTTTGCATGCGCGATCGCAGACGGGGCGAGGACAGCGCGTCGAAGTGTCAATGATGGATGCTGCCCTCTTCGGAATGATGCCCCGCGAAGGATACTATTTCGCTACTGGCCAAACTCCCCGCAGGATCGGGAACGGTCATTATCAGGTTGTTCCGTGTAATAGCTATACGACCTCGGACAACAGGCAGATGCTGATCATCGCACATCAGCCGAAGTTCTGGGACGCTCTTGTGAAGGCAGTCGGATCGGAGGCGTTGAAGGACCCCCGATTTGCCACGAACAAGCAGCGCGTCGCTCTGAGAACCGAGTTTGACGCTCTCCTGAGTGAGGCTATTTCGAGCGCGCCCCTCGAGGAATGGACAAGGCGTCTTGATGCGGCGGGGGCGCTGTTTGCCCCGGTTCGTAATTTTGACGAAGTGTTCTCGGATCCTTCGGTCGTGAGCGACATGTTGGTGAAATTCGATCATCCAACTGCTGGCCAGATAACTTCGCTGAATAATCCGATTCGTCTGTCCGAGACCCCAGTCGAGATGCGCTCTCGGCCGCCGCTGTTGGGCGAGCACACTGACGAAGTGCTAGGTAAGCTGGCCGCCAAGCGGACTTCTTGATTTTCGACCCGAACTGCCACACCCCTAAATTGGAAGGAAGTACCAATGAAATTCAACTTCAAGGACGTCATCTATGAAAAGCGCGGCAACGTTGCGTGGATCACCATCAACAGGCCGAAGCAGCTGAATTCCTTTACGGGTGATACCCTGAAGGAGATGACGCTGGCGTTCGAGGACGCTGGCACCGCAAAGGGTGTTGGTGTCGTCGTTCTGACCGGCGCGGGTGAGAAATCATTCTCGGCCGGCGGAGACGTGAATTGGGAGAAGGAAGGGGGACTCGAGCGGCAGTTGACTGAGCCCTACCTGATGCATGTCACCATCTCGCGATGCCCCCGTCCGGTCATTGCCCGGGTGAATGGCTATGCGATCGGCGGCGGCCACCATCTGGCCTATTTCTGTGATTTCACCGTTGCGGCCGACCACGCGATCTTCGGGCAGAATGGTCCGCGGGTAGGAAGCCCGGCTGACGGTCCGATCGTAAGCTACCTTTCGCACATCGTCGGACAGAAGCGCGCCCGCGAAATCTGGATGTTGGCGCGGCGCTATACCGCTCAGCAGGTTCTTCAGATGGGCCTGATCAATTCGGTCGTTCCGATGGCGGAATTGGACGCTGAAGTTCAGAAATGGTGTGACGAGCTACTTGCCCTTTCGCCGACCTGCCTGCGTCTGCTCAAGGCTTCGTTCGTGAACGAGTTCAACCATGTGCTTGGTCAGGACGACTCGCTGAAGCGGCTGGTTGTCAATCGGCGCTTCTGGGACGAAGAGCAACAGGAGGGCGCCAAGGCATTCCTGGAGAAGCGGAAGCCGAACTTCTCGCAATTCCTCGACTAGCCGGGACAATCAACGGGAGCACGATCACATGGATATGGGTTTGAAGGGTAAGACCGTTATTGTCACCGGCGGCGGTTCCAATATCGGACGAGGAATCTCGCTCGCCTTTGCGGCGGAGGGAGCAAAAGTCATTATTGCCGATCTTGACGAAGCGCAGGCCAAGAAGGTCGAGGCGGAAGCGGTCAAGGAAGGTGCCGCTTCAGCGGAGGTGATCCGCTGCGACGTTGCGAACAATGATAGCGTCGTTGCCATGGTTCGTTCGGTAGAACAGAAACATGGCGGAGTGGATGTGCTGGTCAACAACGTTGGCTGGGTCTATGACCGCCTCTTCATCGAGAAGCCGCGAGAAGAATGGGAAAAAGAGATCAATCTCAATCTATGGGGGATGATCAACTGCACCCGCGCGGTGATGGACGGAATGATCAAGCGTAAGTCGGGGGCCGTAGTGAGCATCGGCTCCGACGCAGGGCGCATGGGTGAGTTCCGCGAAGGCGTTTACGGCGCCTGTAAGGCTGGTGTTATTGCCCTTACCAAGAGCCTCGCTCGGGAGTACGGCAAATACAATATGCGGTTCAACGTTGTATGCCCGGGCACCACGATGCCCAACAGCGACGATGAAATCAGCGAGGACAGCATGTGGCGAAGCAGCCATACGGCTGCCTGGAATACGCCGGAAATGCGGGAGCGTATCGCCAAGGCCTATCCGCTGCGGCGCGTCGGCACGCCTCAGGATGTTGCTCCTGCGGTAGTGTTCCTCGCATCGCAGCAGGCCAGCTTCATCACTGGGCAAACGCTGAGTGCGAGCGGCGGCTACTCGATGATGTAAGGCTTCCGACCCGAGCGGTGCAGATTTCAAGTGCTGCTCAACGCTAATGGATCGCCAGCGGCTGCAACGTGAGTCAGCCGCTGGCGATCTCGCTTTAATGGGTAAGTGATCTGAACATCGCCATTAAGTCGGTGCCGGCCGCCAGGCAGCTTGCGCGCTGCAATTGCTTCGATACCTGCAATTTACGGTCGTACAACGAGGATTTGCCGAGCCTCGTCGCTCGCGGTAAGGTTTCCCAAGATCATCAAAACCAAAGAGGAAAAAGCCAGTGCCTGCTCTAGATGGGGTGAAAGTTCTTGATCTGAGCCGAGTGCTCGCCGGTCCCTGGTGCACGCAGAGCCTGGCGGATTTAGGTGCTGAAGTCTGGAAAATTGAGTCCTTGAGCGGCGATGACACGCGCACCTGGAGCCCTCCGGAAATCGGAGGGGAGTCGACTTATTTTCTCTGCTGCAATCGCACGAAAAGTTCGATCGCGATTGATCTCAAGCAGCCGGAGGGGCAGCAGCTCATTCGAGACTTTGCGAGCAAGGCGGACGTTCTGGTCGAGAATTTCAAACTCGGGACGATGGAACGTTTCGGCTTGGGCTACGACAAGCTGTCGGCTCTCAATCCGCGCCTCATTTATTGCGCGATCTCCGGCTACGGCCGAACCGGGCCGCGTCGCCAGGAGCCAGGCTACGATTTTGCGATCCAGGCGGAGAGCGGCCTGATGTCGATCACCGGCGACGTGACCGGCGAGCCAATGAAGCTCGGCGTCGCGATTACAGACCTTTGCGCCGGCATGAACGCTACTCAATCGATTTTGGCGGCGATCATCGCGCGGCACACGACGGGTAAGGGGCAATTCATCGACATCGCATTGCTGGATGGCGCCGTTGCGCTGCTGGCCAATGTGGCTTCCGGATATCTTGCGACCGGCAAGACCCCGAGCCGTTTCGGGAATGCCCATCCTACGGTTGTTCCCTATCAAATATTCAAAACCGCTGATACATCCGTCGCTCTCGCCGTCGGGAACGACAGGCAATTCTCCGACCTCTGCAAAAAAGTCCTGGATTGTCCGGAGTTGCCTTCGGACGAGCGATTCAGAACAAACCGCGCCCGAGGGATCAACCGTGAGATATTGATCCCGATCCTGGAGAAGCATTTCCTGCGCTTCACCACGGCCGAGGTGATCGCAGCATTGCGGTCCTCGGAGATTCCCGTAGGGGAAGTCCGGGATGTGCCGTCCGCACTCAATTCCCCGGAGGTTGTTGAGCGCGAGATGGTCGTAAAGGTGCGCGATCGCTTGCATGGCGAACTCAAATTGGGCGGATCACCTCTTGCCTTGCGCGGGACACCCGTCGTCAAGCCGACAGCTCCTCCACGCCTCGGTGAACACACGAAGGAAGTTCTTCAGCGCGTCCTGAAGATCGGGGAAGGCGAGCTCGCGAAGCTTGAGGCTTCGAAAACAGTTTTTCAATCTCCCCAGAGCTAAATCTGAAGATGTCGGGCGGTCGGGTTGAATTTAATCGTACGCAGTGAGAGAGAGCAGAATTATGAAGGCAGATCGTGGACTGGAAGGTAAGACGGCGGTCGTCGCCGGTGGTAGCAGCGGCATAGGGTTCTCTATCGCCCAGGATCTCCTGGAGGAGGGAGTAAACGTCACGATCACGGGCCGCTCTGCGGAACGAGGCGAAGAGGCCTTGGGTAAGCTGCGAAAGGTATCTAATAAGGTCTCGTTCGTTAGCGGCGACGGGTTGGACTACAAGAGTTCGGTTGCGGCCTTCGAACAGGCGTCGCGCGCAAACGGAAACGTGGACCTCCTGGTCAGCTCAGGAGCCGAAGGTCCTTTCGGGCCGAAGCCTTTCGCCGAAATGACTCCCGAGGAGATTCAATCAAGCCACGCGATGCGATTCTATCCTCGGATCTACCCGGTGCATGCGGGCATTCCCTATCTGCAAAAGAAAGGTGGCTCCGTCGTGATGATCACAACAGATGCCGCCCGCGTTCCGACCCCCGGTGAATCGATCATTGGCGCGGTGGGCGCTTCGGTGATTTTGCTGACCAAGGCGCTCGCTCGCGAATTCTCCCGCTGGAATATTCGGGTCAATTCCGTGGCCATTACGCTCACCTCCGACACCCCGTCGTGGGATCGAATCTTTTCAAAGCAGGACTTCGAAAACAAACTGTTTTCCAAGGCGCTGGCGCGGTTCCCATCCGGTCGTGCGCCCACGTCGGACGAGGTATCTAAAGCCGCCGTGTTTCTGCTTTCGAACGACGCGAGCCAGGTCAACGGCCAGACCTTGAGCGTAAATGGCGGTCTGTCCTTCGGCGGATGGTGAAGCCGGGATTCGAATAAGGTCCCAGCACGGCCCTCCTGCCTGATCGCTGCGGAACGGAAAGTTCCGGTGCCTGTTGTTATTTGACAGGCTCCCGGAGGTTCGAATGGCGTCAAGTGCTGCCCCCATTGAAGTGATGGAGGCGCGCTCCGTCGATGTCATCCCCAAGGGTAGGGAATGGCAGTACGAGCCGAAATGGGATGGCTTCCGCTGCCTGCTGGCGCGGGATGGCAACTTGATATCCATGCAGTCGAAGTCGGGTCAGGATCTGGCCCGGTACTTTCCGGAAGTTGTTGCTGCCGCCCGAGAGCTTCGCGAGTCCAGCTTTGTACTCGATGGCGAACTCGTCGTTCAGGTCGGTCGTAAACTGTCCTTCGACGATCTCTTGCAGCGCATTCATCCGGCATCAAGCCGGGTGAAAAAATTGTCGGAGGAAACACCCGCATCATTACTGGTGTTTGACCTGTTGAAGCGCGGAAAAGCGGTGTTGCTGGATCAGCCGTTATCCAAGCGACGCGTGCAACTGGAGAGCTTTGCGGCGCGTTGCTTCTCAGACACGTCATTGTTTCACCTGTCGCCGGCAAGCAAGAAATTTGCGGACGCCAAACGCTGGTTGGCATCGGCCGGTGGCGGCAGTGATGGCGTCATCGCCAAGCGGCTCGATCTCCCGTATGAAGCCGGCAATCGCGAAGGAATGCAAAAGATCAAACGTCACCGCAGCGCAGACTGCGTGATTGGGGGCTTTCGTTATGGTGAAAAGCTGCAGGCAGGACGTCAAGTCGTCGGTTCGCTGTTGCTCGGTCTTTATGACGCCAACGGTCTGCTCCACCACGTCGGCTTCTCGTCGGGACTGAAGGCGAAAGATAAGCCGGCGCTGACCGACAGACTCGAGGCCGTCAAGCAGAAGCAAAGCTTCACCGGCAATGCCCCGGGAAGCCCGAGCCGATGGTCGACCAAGCGTTCATCGCAATGGCAGGCCGTGAAACCGAAATATGTGGTCGAGGTTTCCTACGATCACTTTGCCGGCGGCCGGTTTCGGCACGGCACATCGATCCTTAGATGGCGGCCTGACAAGAAGCCCGCTCAATGTACCATGGACCAGGTCAAGCAGAAGGTCGCGCGGAAGCTCTTGAACGCGATCGCGCCGGGTTAGCTCTGGCGGAACCCGGTTTACGTGCGAAGGCGAACGGGAACCAATTTCGCCGCGGGCGTTTTGGATCGGACGTCATGGTGTGACCGAGTGTCCGCAATGCCTGCGATCAATATGAGAGCAGATCGAACTCAAGTCTTTCAGCATCCCTTGCAGATGCTTCCGATCTTTTTGTCCACCTTTGAATTTTGGGCGTCTTCTTCGCGGATCGCCGCGTCACCAGGCATTGGACCCGGCGTGGTCGTCCCGTCGGTGCGGCCGGCCGATCTGCTGGCCTATGGAGCGACCAAGGTCGGCTGAAACATTTCTGCTGTCGCCGATGACCTCGAACGGCACGTTCACTAACATATGCCTGACAAATCTTAGGCGGGCGTTCGCGCTGGCGCCAGCATCCTGCTGATTTCGGGCCTGCAGGCCCCGCAATTGGTGCCGGCCTTCAGTCGTTGTCCGATTGCATCCACGCTATCGGCCCCTTTCCGGACCTCGGACGAAATCTGGTTGCGCCCGACGCCGAAGCAGGAGCACACGATCGCTCCGATGTCCTCGCCAAGCGTAAGGGGCTGTCCGGCGAGTATCGCCATCCGGGCTTGCGACGACAGTCGTTCCTCGGCAAACAGTCCGGTCAGCCAGGACCGCGATACCAGACGATAATCGGGAGAGATGAACACGCAGCCCTCTAATCGATCGTCCCGTATTGCCGCGTATCGAAAGCGGCCCGCAGCCGGATCACGATAGTTGATCCACTCGATGTCGGCGCTTTCAAACCCGAGGTGGTCGCGCGCCCAGTCACGCCAGCTGTCGGGTCTTTCATCAAAGGCTAGCTCGAGGCGGAAGCATTGGCCGGCCTTTCCGGACACCCAATATCCTTCCTCAGGACGGCTGATCGGGTGGCGACTGAGAATAAAGACGTTCCATTTCGGCTGAAATGGATCGGCTTTCAACGGCGTGTGTTTGGATTCCGGTTGACCCGACAAAGGATCGGTCGCGGGATTGACGAGCGCATTGACGCGTCCCTTGCCCGCAAATTCTCCGTTCCAATGCATGGGTACGAACACGCATCCGCGTCGCTGATCACGTGATATCACGACGCGAGCCAGCATCTCGCCCCAGGGACTGGTCAACCGCGTCAGTGCCTCATGCTGGAGCCCCGCCATTCGCGCATCCTCGGGGTGGAACTCAGCGTAAGGCTCGAAGGTATGGGCCAGAAGCCGTGCCGATTTTCCGGTGCGGGTCATGGTGTGCCACTGATCGCGCACCCGGCCCGTGTTGAGCACAAGCGGATAATCCCGGCTGGTCGCATTGCGCGGAGGGCGCGGCTTTACCGCGACGAAACGCGCCTTTTGATCGGGCGTGAAGAATTGGCGGTCATCGAACATTCGTGCTCGGCCGGTCGGGTAATCCGGCGTAACCGGCCACTGGATTGGCGCGAGTCCGTCAAACGCTTGATCGTCGAGGGTGCTCAGCGCTGAAATGTCGAAATCACGCGTCCCTTCATTGTCAAATCCGGAGAGAGCCGCATGTTCGCGAAAGATGTCCGCTGCGCCGGTGTAATCGAAGCCGTCAAATCCCATCCGGCGGGCGACGTCGCAGACGATATCCCAATCCGCGCGGGCAGCACCCGGAGGAGGGAGAAACGGCCGCTGGCGGGAGATTCGGCGCTCGGAATTGGTCACCGTGCCATCTTTCTCGCCCCAGGCAAGCGCCGGCAGCAGGATGTCGGCGTGACGCGTCGTGTCCGTTTCACGCATGCAGTCGGAAACGACCACAAACTCGCAGCGATCAAGCGCTGCGCGCGCGCGATCGGCATTGGGCAGGCTGACGACCGGGTTGGTCGACATGATCCAGATTGCCTTGATGCCGCCATCGGCGACTGCATCGAACATGTCGACGGCCTTCAAACCCTGCTTGTGCGCAATGACAGGCGAGCGCCAGAAGCGTTGCACCAGCTCGCGATGCTCTGGATTTTCCACATCCATATGTGCGGCGAGTTGGTTGGCCAGTCCGCCCACCTCGCGGCCTCCCATGGCATTTGGCTGGCCGGTGAGGGAGAAGGGACCCATGCCGGGCCGTCCGATCCGCCCGGTCAGGAGATGGCAGTTAATAATGGCGTTGACTTTGTCCACGCCGCTCGACGATTGATTGATCCCCTGAGAATACAGCGTCACCACGCGCTCGGTCTGTGAAAACCAGCTGTAGAACGCCTGTACCGCGCTCTCGCTCAGCCCGCAGATCGAAGCGATCTCGGATGGTGTTTCATTCCCGGCGACTTCCAGCGCGGCCTCCAGGCCCGAAGTGAACCTGCTCACGAATGGCCGGTCAATAGTGCCTTGTCGGACAAGATGAGCCAAAAGACCGTTGAACAAAACCGCATCTGTTCCAGAACGCAGCGGCAGATGCAGGTCGGCTCCTTCACAAGTAGCCGTGCGGCGAGGATCGATCACCACAATTCGGCAGGAAGGATTTGTCGCCTTCGCGGCCAGCATTCGCTGATGCAGGATTGGGTGGCACCAGGCGGAGTTCGAACCCACCAGCACCAGAAGGTCCGCCTGCTCGAGGTCCTCGTAGGAGCCCGGCACCGTGTCGCTACCGAACGCGCGCTTGTGGCCAACCACGCTGGAGGCCATGCAAAGCCGGGAATTGGTGTCGATATTGGCCGTTCCAACAAAGCCCTTTGCGAGCTTGTTGACCACGTAATAGTCCTCGGTGAGCATCTGTCCGGATACGTAGAATGCCACAGCATCCGGACCGTGTTCGCGGATGATTTCAGAAAATCGCGCGGCCACCTGGCCTAACGCCTGATCCCAGCCGACCTGCTTCCCATTGATCATCGGATGTAGCAGGCGGCCTTCAAGGCCAGTGGTTTCGGCCAACGCAGAACCCTTGCCGCAGAGTCTGCCAAAATTGGCCGGGTGCTCGGGATCACCGCGCACGCTGACCTCCCCAGCAGGGCTCGTTTCGGCAAGAACGCCGCAGCCGACACCACAGTAAGGACAGCAGGTCTTGACCGTCATCAACCCTTACTCAGCGGCAACCGCGGCGTGGTCGATGGCAAACCACACGAGGTCACCCTCGACCTTCGTGGGATAAGAGCGCGTGCAGCCCTCGTCGGGTGCGATCGCTCGACCGCTGGCGAGGTCGATGACGAAATTGTGCAGCGGGCAGGTCACGCGACCATTGTGCACAATCCCCTGTGACAGCGGCCCGTTCCTGTGTGGACAGCGGTCGTCCAGTGCGAACACGGCATCATCTTCGGTCCGAAACAGCGCGATGTTTCCTTGCGGCGTCCGCACCACGCGCGAACCGAGCCGCGGGATGTCATTCAGCGGACCGATTTGAATCCAGCTGGTCATGCGAGCTCCAATTCGGCCATTGGGACAAATTCGTTGCGGTCCACGCCGCGCCGTGCCCGCGCCGCCCATGGATCGTGCTGGGAGAATTGTTGCGAGTAGGAAAAACGCTCAAACAGCGCCTTGCGGTTGGCCAAATCATCGACAACCTGCTTGCGGATCTGCTCGAGACCGACCCGATCACACCATTTGTACATTCTCTCGAGATAGCGGCCCTGTTCGCGATAGAGCTGGGTCAGCGCGACGATCACTTCCAGCGCCTCGTCATCGGTTGCAACCTTGGTGAGGAATTCGGTTCCTTTGATGTGCAGACCGGCGGCTCCGGCGAAATGAATCTCGTAGCCTGAATCCACGCAGATCACGCCAACGTCCTTGCATGTCGCTTCCGCGCAATTTCGTGGACATCCGGAAACGCCGAGCTTTACCTTGGCCGGGGTCCATGAGCCCCACATAAATTTCTCGATTTTGATGCCGAGCCCGGTCGAATCCTGGGTGCCGAACCGGCACCATTCAGAGCCGACGCAGGTTTTCACCGTACGCAGTCCCTTGGCGTAAGCGTGCCCGGAGACCAGGCCGGCATCATTGAGGTCCGCCCATACCGCGGGAAGATCTTCCTTCTTCACGCCCAGAAGGTCGATGCGTTGCCCTCCTGTGACCTTCACGGTCGGAATCTTGAACTTGTCGGCAACGTCCGCAATGGCTCGCAGCTCGTCCGGCGTCGTAACACCGCCCCACATGCGAGGTACCACGGAATAGGTGCCGTCCTTTTGGATGTTGGCGTGCACCCGCTCGTTGATAAAGCGGGATTGCTGATCATCCTGATATTCGCCGGGCCAGGTAGCGAGCAGATAATAGTTCATCGCTGGTCGGCAGGAATGGCAGCCATTCGGGGTCTTCCAGTCCATGAACCTCATGACATCCGGAATTGTCTTGAGCTTCTGCTCGACAATGACGCGGCGAACATCGTCATGGCTGTGATCGGTGCAACTGCAAACCGGTTTGACGTTGGGGGCTGCGGAATAGTCGCCGCCGAGAGTGAACGCCAGGACCTGCTCGACAAGCCCGGTGCAGGAGCCGCATGAGGACGAGGCTTTGGTATGGGCCCGCACGTCGTCGATCGTAAACAGCTTCTTGGCGGTGATGGCCTCTACGATCTGGCCCTTGCATACCCCGTTGCAGCCGCAGATTTCCGTTTCGTCGCTCATGGCGGCGACCGAATTCTGCCCGCTATGACCGCCGTCGCCGAGATTGGCCGCGCCGAATACCAGCCTTTCACGCATATGCGAGACATCGGTTCCGTCGCGCATATGCTGGAAATACCAGGGACCATCCACGGTGTCGCCGTACAGCACGGCGCCGACGATCTTCTTGTCGCTTAGAATGATGCGTTTGTAGACGCCGCGATGAGCGTCCTGCAGCACGACCTCTTCCCTGTCGGGACCGGGCGCAAAGTCGCCCGCCGAGAACAGATCGATGCCGGTGACCTTCAGCTTGGTCGAAACCACCGATCCATCGTAGGTGGCAAAGCCTTTCATCGCCAGATGATTGGCGCAGACTTTCGCCTGGTCGAACAAGGGAGCAACGAGGCCGTAGGTCTGACGGCGATGTTGAACGCATTCCCCGACGGCATAGATGCGCCCGTCGTAGGTCTGCATGGTGTCGGAAACCACGATGCCGCGTTCGCAATAAAGCCCTGCTTTTTTTGCAAGTTCGATGTTGGGTCGAATGCCGACCGCCATCACCACCAGATCGGCGTCGACTTCCGTGCCGTCCCCAAAGCGGACGCCCGTCACATGTGTGTCGCCCAGGATGGTCTGGGTCTGCGCGGGCATCTTGAACATCATGCCACGCTCTTCCAACGACTTGCGGAGCATGCCGCCGGCAACCGGATCGAGCTGGCGCTCCATAAGCGAATCCAGCAGATGTACGACGGTCACCTGCATGCCGCGCTTGGCGAGGCCGTTTGCGGCCTCGAGGCCCAAAAGGCCGCCTCCGATCACCACGGCGCGGCGGAAACGGGTTGAGGCCTCGACCATCCGTTCGACGTCGTGAATGTCGCGGAATCCAACAACGCCCGGCAGATCGGCGCCCGGGATGGGTAATACGATCGGGTTTGATCCGGTCGCGATCAAAAGCCGGTCGTAAGGATAGCGCTCACCCTTATCGGTAACGACCTCGCATGTGCGGCGGTCGATCATCGCTACGGTTTCGCCCTTGCGCAGCGTGATGTTGTTGTCGTCGTACCATTGCTGGGTGTTGAGAATGATGTCGTCGACCGACTTCTCGCCTGCAAGTACCGGCGAAAGCAAAATGCGGTTGTAGTTGCCGTAAGGCTCCGATCCGAAAACCGTGATCTGGTAAAGGTCCGGCGCGCGCTCCAGCAGGGTTTCCACCGTGCGGATGCCAGCCATGCCGTTGCCGATCACGATCAGCCTCTGCTTGGTTGTTTTGTCTAGCATCGTCTGCCCTTCAAATTCCTGCGGCACTGGAGGCGACGCGAAACGTCGACCGAACGGCCGTTTTCATTCCTTGAGATTTCGGGTGGTGCCCAGCTGCGGGCGGGAAATCGTCACCAATGACGACCGATGGCCATAATCAATCAAGATTCGTGCCAGTCGCACTATCCAGAAAATCCAATTGAATCAGGGGGCAACGAGCTCAATGCCGCTCAAATTTTGGCCGCAGGGGATGATCCTTGGGCAGCTCGCCTCGATCGCGCGGGGCCTTAGGAAGTGTTTCTGCAGGCTTGAGGCCGGTAGCGTCAAATCTGGTAGCCGCTAACGGCACCGCCCAGAAAAGCGTCACCCTGCGTGCATCTCATGCAGAATCGCGACCGGCAAAGCAGACGACCACTTTCGTCGCTCGTGCCCCCCGGCGAAGCGTTCCCAATATCGCGCCTGAGTAGCGGCAAGCATTCGCCGCGCAGGAGGGGGCGGAAGGACTCGCCATACCCTCGTCGATCGCCCCGCCATTGAACGCGCGCGCCGCGCGGCGATCTTGACCGAAGCTCTTGGCGCCCTCAGTTTCTGCCACCTCGTGGCGAAGGAAGGGAAAAACATGTCGACAAGTCCGTCGAGCTTTGATCCGCTTTGGATGTTTCGCGGTCCCCTTGGCGGGGATGTGATGCAGCGCATCGCGACCTCTTGGTTGTCGCCCTCGCTCACCGTGAACTATGCCGGTGACCCAGCCGTAGAGGATCGCGTGGTCAAGGAGGTTGCAAGCTACGGAAAACAGCTCGGCTGGCTAACGGAGATTGCGCTCGCCCAGGCGAGGGGCGAGCCCTTGCCAGAGGCGACGGTCGCAAGGCTCGAAAAGGCGGACGAGGAGATCGCCGCAATCAAGAAGCAGCTTCGGTCCTCGGCGTTGGAAGCAGCAAAGAGCGCCCTCGACCGGCTCGAGCGTGACGATCCGGCTCAGTATCAGAAACTGCTTCGCGACAGAAAGATCATCAATGACGGGCCTGCCGGTTACTAACCTATAGGTGCTTACGTCACCGCTGTCGGTTTGGGCGGATGCGCCGTGCGCGGATGATGATTGTGCAGGAAAAGCGCGAGTTGATGTCGAAGATGGCCGTCATCGCCCACCGCTTCCTCAAACAGCCGTTCCTGGTCATCCCGTGGCAGGTCCGGCCACAGCCGCAACGCCGCCTCGCCGAGCACATATGCGAACTGCCTGACACTCTCGCTCATGTTTCCCTTCCGCGCTTGGACCAGGTCAGGGGCAAATCCCGATCGCCTGTAAAAGGTTTCACCTCGGCCGCAATTTTCGACGCGAGAGCCAAAGCGCCGCGGCGCAAAGCAGCCAGACGAGGGATGCCGCGAGCAGCGACACTGCCGCCCCACGAGTCGCGGTTACCCACATGATGGCCGCGAACGCGGCGAGCGCCAGACTACCCCAGGCTGCTCCGGCGGCGTCCAGAGCTGCGGCGCCGCGCCCCCGATCACCTCCCTGCAGGCCGCGCTTTGCCTTGCGCTCGCGCTCATGTTTTTCGATCAACGTGGCGCTGGCGCAAAAGATCGCCGGGAAAGCGAGAAATAATCCACCCACTGCCGGTCCGAAATGTTCCGCGATCATCCCGGCCACCACCGTGGCAGCGCCGCCCAGCACGAACCGAACCAGGTACTCATACCATCTGGTCTGGGAGAGAGCTGATGCTTTCAATTTGATCGGCATGCTCAGCCCAGCAGCAATTGCTTCAGGCCGAGAGCGACCCCAAGCCATGCAACGAACGCCGAAAGGGTGGCAGAGAGCGCGGAAAGGCGTCCCCGGATCAGAAGCTGGCAGACCACGAAGCAATAGACCGCAAGCGCGACCGAACCGAGCAGCATCGAGCGGCTTTCGCTCATGACATAGGCCGGGCCTTCTTTCCAGAACGCGAGGGTGAGGGTTGCCAGCGCCACGGAAGGCGCTGCGCCGAACAGGCCCGCGACGCTCTTGGGCCGCAACATGTCCCCGAGAATGGCGAAGGCCGACACGACCGCGCCGCCTGCCAGAAACCGCACGAGATAATCCACCATACGACCCGTCGAGAACCATCAAATGGCGCGCTCCCAGAGTCCTCAAAGGGCACCCCGGCAAAGCGCTGATCCGGCGTAAACAAGTCGCCTCGCGGGAAAAACAGGCGGGCGAGGAGCGGGTTCCAGGAGAGGTCACCGACAACCGTCCACCGAGGTAAAACCTTACAGGTGGAACGGGTTTGGAACCAATTGTCCTGTGACGCGTTGTTGGGCGTTCTCGAGTTCCCATGAACCATGGCGGCCAATATAAAGCCCACGCGGACTGATCGCCGGATTGACCGGGTCGTCGCGCGCAATGTCAATGCGCCAACGAAGAGTCTTGCGCGAAAATTGACGCGGGCTGCGGACGAACATGTGCTCTGCGCGCTGGCGCTCGGCTGGTTGGGGCGGGGTCATTGGCGCGGTGTGCCGCTTTCGGGCAAAGGCGATCATGCCTTTCCTTCCGGACATGCAATCCACGTTGGTGCGCTGGCTTCCGCGGCGACGAACCTACCGGCGGGTCCCCGCCGAGCAATATGGGTCGCCAGTGCGGGGCTTCTTCTGGCCCGTATCGTGCTCTTGGCGCATTGGACCAGCGACGTCATTGCTGGAGTATTGTTTGGGGTAGGACTGAAGCGCGTGCTGCGGCCAATGACCGGCTTCAGTTCGTTCGAGCTATAACGGCGAACAGACAGGTTGTCGCTCGGCGGAGCGAACCGGTACGCGCTCCCCTTGTTAGGGGTTGTCGGCGGGAGACCACATGACAGACTTGAAAGTCGAGCGCGAGCTCAGGGACAGCGAGCGCAACTTCCGGCTACTCGTCGAAGGCATTACTGATTATGCCATCTATATGCTTGACCCTAAGGGGTGCATCACCAACTGGAACGCTGGCGCCGCGCGCATCAAAGGATATGCTGCAAAGGAAATCATAGGAAAGCATTTTTCCATATTCTATACGCCGGAGGACCTTGCAGCGGGCCGGCCTGAAAAGGCGTTGGAAACAGCTCGGGCCGAACAACATTTTATCACTGAGGGTTGGCGTATTCGCAAAGACGGTTCGCGGTTCTTTGCCTCCGTGGTGATCGACCCGATTTACGAGAACGGCGAGCTTATCGGGTACGCGAAAATCACCCGGGACATTACCGAACGCCGCAATGCGCTGGCCGATCTCGCCAAAAGCGAGAACCAGTTCAAAACGCTGGTAGGAGCGGTGATCGACTACGCGCTTTATATGCTCGATCCCTCCGGTATTGTGAGTAACTGGAATGCGGGCGGCGAGCGCATCAAGGGATATTCGGCCGGCGAGATCGTGGGCCAGCATTTTTCACGGTTTTACACGCCGGCTGATCAGGCGGCCGGCAAGCCCGCGCGTGCGCTGAGAATTGCTCGGGAAAACGGCCATTACGATGAGGAAGGCTGGCGCGTTCGCAAGGATGGCTCGTTCTTCTGGGCGAGTGTAGTGATCGATCCGATCCGGAATGAAGCCGGCGAGCTGATCGGATTTGCCAAGATCACCCGTGACATGACCGAACGCAAGAAGGCGCAGGAGCAGATGATGCAAATGCAGCGTCAGCTTGCGGAGTCGCAAAAATTCGACGCGCTGGGCCAATTGACTGGCGGCGTGGCCCACGATTTCAATAATCTGCTGATGATCATGTCGGGAAATATTCATACGCTCCGGCGTGAGAACCTCAATCCAAAGTCCCTGCGGGCGTTGCAGGCCATCGAAGTTGCTTCCCAGCGTGCTGCATCCCTGACCAAGCAGTTGCTCACATTCGCGCGTCGCCAGAGCGTGCAGCCGAGGCCTGTCATGCTTGCAGACCGGCTGGCTGAGCTGCAAGACGTTCTGAAGAGCGGAATGGGTGCATCGATTGCGCTACGGCTGGATATCGACCCCGGTATCTGGAATATCATCGTTGATCTCACTGAATTCGAAACGGCCTTGGTCAACCTCGCGATCAATGCCCGTGACGCTATGCCTGAGGGCGGCGTTGTCACGATCAGCGCCCGCAACCGTTCGGCGGATCAACAGGTCGATATTTCAATATCCGACACCGGCGTAGGCATTCCCGATGATATCATTCCGAGCGTTTTCGATCCGTTCTTTACGACCAAGCCGATCGGCAAGGGTACTGGGCTTGGCCTTTCGCAGGTCCATGGCTTTGCTCACCAAGCCGGCGGGACAGTGATTATCGAAAGCAAATTGGGCGAAGGCACCACCGTCACCATCCGTCTGCCTCGCGGCCCGAAGGACATGGAAGAACAGGTCGAGCAGCCTTCGGTCGTCGGTAGCGGTACGGTTCTTCTGGTTGAGGATAACCCCGATGTGGCCTTGGCGAGCACCAGTTTCTTCGAGCAACTGGGCTATACGGTGCGCTGGGTTTCTGACGCATCGGCCGCTCTGGAAGAGATCGAGCGGAATGGAATTGACATCGTCTGCAGCGATATCGTGATGCCTGGGAAATTCGATGGCGTGACGCTCGCAAAAACCATTCGCGAGCGAAAACCGAAGATGCCGATTCTGTTAACGACCGGCTATAGCGCCGCTGCGGTGGATGTCGCGGGCCAGTTTCCGATCCTGCGCAAGCCGTATCAGCTCCATGAATTGAGCCGCGAGCTGCAGAAGCTGACGGTTTGACGGCCGATGTCTGGCTGACGCGGTGTGTGCGCCGCGCGTGTGGTTGGGACCCGCAAACTTTCTTGTTAAACGCCGCAGTTTCAGAAGAGCTCGCGATAAATCCGGCAGCTTGCCAGCGACTGGATCAAATGAGGCATCCGTCTGATCCGGAGCAGGCCCTTCGATGCACCTATTCAAGGACATCAAGGAAGTGGCCTCATGAAATGAGGCCAGGGATGCGATGGGATCGCCGCGACCATCCCGGTACTGCAGGCGCGCTAGGCTGCGGGGAACTTCCCCTTGGCCCTCAGCGCGAAAGCATGTTGCGAAAGGCCGAGCAGACCGAGACTGCGGTGCGCATCAGCGAATGGTTGTCGTCCCCGGTACTGCGTTCGTCAAAGTGAGTTTTTGATTTTAGAAATCCGCTTTTACGCGGAGATCCTTGGTGGGTCTAGACGTTGCTCTCCGGCCCCTCCCAGTAGAAAGCCCGACAAACTCGGCGTGTGTTAACGTCAGGACTAAATTCGTGCGCTAGGCTGCGAGATTTGTTGCAAGGCGTGCGCGGTGGCGGGACCTGAACCAGCGCGAGCGATATCACCGAGCGCGATGATGCCAACCAGCCGTCTTTCCCTGTTAAGGACGGGCAATCGCCGAATCTGGTCAGCTCCCATGTTCTGGCTGACCTCCTCGACATCCTGATCCTCAAAACAGTATTTGACGTTTTGAGTCATCACGTCTCGAACCAGCGTATTCGGTCCGAGCCCCATCGCGATGGCCCGTGTGACGATGTCGCGATCGGAGATCATGCCTACCAGCCGCTCGTTATCGGTCACCGGCAACAAGCCGACGTCGAGCGTTGTCATCGCTTCAGCCGCATCTTTTAAGGTATCTTCGGGCGTGCAGAGTTGCACCTCCGACGTCATTGCGTCGCACACTTTCATGATCGCCTCGCATTGCATGAGTCAGAAACTGGAGAACACGCAGCACAAGCGAGGGTTCCCGGTGGGGCTCTCAATTGTAGTCAAGGCATGCGCCAGGGGACTCTCGCAAGGCAGATCCAGGCAAGTTTCCGGGAAGTTTGATCGAAGTCGACCGCTCAGTCCTTCCGGAATGTGTCTGCCATGCGCAGAAAGCCCTGGTCCACCAGCGCGCGCATCTCGGGCGGCAGTTTAGTCTCGGCCAACGCGGTGCGCATGCACATCATCCACTCGTCGCGTTCGGCTTCACCGATCGCAAAAGGGTGATGTGCCGACATGATGCAGCGATGTTCAGAACGGTTGAAATAGTGCGAAGGGCCGCCGAGCCACCCGCTCAGGAACTCGAACAGGAGCTGCCGGATCGGCGACAGATCATGGGCATGCATCGCTCGGATACGGCGGGCCCCTGGGCTCGAGTCCATGATGTCGTAAAAGCGGTTGGTAAGCTGGTGCACACCCGCTTCGCCGCCGATCAGCTCGTAAGGGGTTTGCTGTGGGGCCGGAGCGTTCTGAGCGCCAGACGGCTTGGCTTCCGGCGGCTGGACGAGATTGTCCGAAGGCGGGGTCGTCATTGATGTAACATCCTGATTTTCGGCTCAAACCAAACAGGTTTGGTCAGGATGCTTCTTGATCTTGATCAAAAACGCCGCCGGTCCGTGTTGACGGACCGGCGTAATGCTGCGCGGAGCAGGCTTATCCCCAGCTCGACTCCAGGTCCATTTCCTTCAAGCCGCGGTCCAGGCTCTTAGCATCCGAGTACATCCCCGGGTTCAACTTCGGGAAACCCTTTGCCGGAGCTTCGACCAGCTTCGGATTGATCGGTCGGCGTAGCGACACCCCGGCCTGGACGGCAGTCGGCCAGGACACCTTTCCGCTGGAGAAGAATTCCACGGCGACCTTGTTGAAGGTCTCCGGTCGGTCTGTCTGGCCCTGATGACCAGTCCTTGTCGGGTAGAAGAACTGGATGTTCGGAGCAGCGTCTTCCTGCAGGAAGCCGTTCTCGACCGGGATCAGCACGTCGGCCACCCCGTAGAGATAGATCATTGGGATCGTCAGCTTGTCCAGGCGCCCCTTGGTCGAGAAAATCTGCGCCATGTTGGGGTCGGTGACGCCGAAGGGGTTATATTCCACGCCATGGAGTTTGCGCCCCTCACGCTGTTTGTTGCCGGCGTCGGTGCGCATCTTGACGACCTCAGGCCACACCGCCTCCTTCTTGTAGATGATGCCCATCATCAGGTCTTCCATCACCTTTTCCGTGCCGTCCCACGGTGGTGGCACATAACCGGGGGTCGGGTTGAACTTGCCGTCCTTAGGAGGAATCATCGTGCCGATCTGCGAGCGCTCGCTGATGTCACCGATGAACCCGGCAATCAGATAAACGCTCAACAGCCTCTCCGGATGGGTGACAGCAAAGGCGGCCGAAATGATGCAACCGCCGGAATTGCCGCCGAGGTGGAATTTGTCGAGGCAGAGCGCATCAGCAAACATTCTGACGAAGTCGACCTGGGCCTTGAGGTCGTGCGCGACATATTCCTTCCGGCTGGTATCGGCTATTCCATAACCCGGCCGGTCCGGGCAATAGACGCGGAATCCGGCCGCCGCGAGCGCAGGCGCCATGAAACGCCATCCCGCGGTACCCGATGAACCTTCGATGCTGCCGTGCAGCAAAACGATGGGCGGTCCCTTGTCACCGGCAGTGATGTAATGGGCGCGGCGTCCATCTTCCAGGCGGACCCAGCGGCTCGCCAGACCGGGAACATCGATGATGCCCTCGTCCGTCAATGCATAGCCGCCGGTGAGTTTGGTCTGAGTCACGTTTTTCTCCCTTTTGTTCTTCGCCCCAAGCTGGGCGCAACCGAGCCAGTAAGGTCGGGCACGGTATCCAGTCGTTCCCTGTCCGACAAGCCGTGTTCCTGAAACGCATGGATGCCCCGCTTCTCGGGGCTCCTGCAGGATATCGCAGGGCAGGGGAGCCAAAGCAGCGGAGAACTCGCCGATCCATCCGCTGGTCCGGCGAGCCACCTCTGAGAGCAGGTTATCCCCAGCTCGACTCCAGGCCCATCTCCTTCAAGCCGCGATCCAGGCTTTGTGGGTCGGAATAAATCCCGGGGTTCGACTTCGGGAACCCGCCGGAGGGCTCTTCCACCAGTTTTGGATTGATCGGCCGGCGCAGCGAGACTCCGGCCTGGACGGCGGTTGGCCAGGAGATCTTGAGGTTGCCGAAAAATTCCATGGCAACCTTGTTGAAGGTCTCCGGCCGGTCGGTTTGGCCCTGGTGGCCGGTCCGGGTCGGGTAGAAGAACTGGATGTTCGGTGCGGAGTCTTCCTGCAGAAAGCCGTTTTCGACCGGGATCAGCACGTCGGCCACCCCGTACAGGTAGATCATCGGGATCGTGAGCTTGTCGAGACGTCCCTTGGTCGAGAAAATCTGTGCCATGTTGGGATCGGATTCGCCGAAGGGGTTGTATTCGACGCCATGGCGTTTGCGCCCCTCACGCTGTCTGTTCCCCGCATCCGATCGCATCTTGACGACCTCAGGCCAGACGGCCTCCTTCTTGTAGATGATGCCCATCATCAGTTTTTCCATCATCTTTTCCGTGCCGTCCCATGATGGCGGTACATAATCCGGCGTTGGATTGAACTTGCCGTCCTTGGGCGGAATGTAGCTGCTAGCGGGCAACCGATTTTCACCTCGGATGGGCGCGCTGACGTGGGACTTTTCGCAGATGTCACCGATGAACCCTGCAATCAGACAGACGCTCAGCAGCCTTTCCGGATGGGTAACGGCAAAGGCTGCTGAAATCATGCAGCCGCCGGAATTCCCTCCGAGATGAAACTTGTCGAGGCAAAGCGCGTCAGCAAACATTCTGACGAAATCGACCTGGGCTTTGAGGTCGTGCGCGACATATTCCTTCCGGCTGGTGTCGGCCAAGCCGTAGCCCGGCCGGTCAGGGCAATAGACGCGGAATCCAGCCGCGGCCAGAGCGGGCGCCATAAAACGCCATCCCGCAGTGCCGGACGAACCTTCGATGGCGCCATGCAACAGGACAACAGCCGGTCCCTTGTCGCCGGCGGTGATGTAGTGGGCGCGGCGTCCGTCTTCCAGGCGGACCCAGCGGCTCGCCAAGCCGGGGACGTCGATAATACCCTCATCCGTCAATGCGTAGCCGCCAGTAAGGTTGGTTTGTGTCACGTTTGCCTCCATTTGTTCTTTGCTCCTCGCGTCGGACGCAATCAATCGTCCCGTTTAGTTCGGGCACGGTATCCAGTCGCTCCACGGCACACAAGATCATGTCCATTCAAAGCGGTATGCCGAAAACGCGCCGCTGAGATTGGTAAGACCGAAGTCGAGCGCGTATCGGCGGTCCGACATTTAAAGCCCGCCTGCAGCGTCGCCGTTTCGTTGAAATTCGGCTGACCAGCGGCGGTCGCATAAAAACCGTCCACGACCTCGCTACAAACGAACCATAATCTTGATTTCCTCGCGATGGACCGCAAAGAGCGAGGTGGCGTCAGGGTTTGGAAGGCGACGATTTCGCACTGTCCTCAAGATAGGCCACCCACGCGGCGACCCCGAGAACCTGGGATGGCTGCCGCCGGCAGGTCCTTTCGACGGCTGCCACCATCGCATCCTCGTTTAACCCCGACTGGTTCTGCTCGCTGGACACCGCGACATAGTTGAGCCCGGTCCAGAACCCGTAGATCCAGACGGTGCCTTCTAATTTGCGCTCGCGGCTGGACATCCAGTAGCTGCAGCTTCGCCCGCCGACACCGGCCAGATTGACGCTGGCATCAGTGGCGGAGGCAGCGCGGGACGTGAGATCGGCAGAAAGGATCAGCGCGAAAAGCGCAAGCGAATGAAGGGTACGGCAGCGGTATTGCATCAATGCCTGTCAAGTCTGGGTCACCCTACATACTGTTCCGGTTATTTCGATGCGGCAATGGAAATTTCAAAACGGTCTAACGATCGCAGCGCATTGATAACGCCTCACACTAAAATCCCGATCGCCAAAGGTTTCTGGATTGCAGCCAACGTCTGGCGAGTGTTCCTTATGTCTATCCCGCGAGCTCGCCCTGCTTGCCAAAGGAGGATAGCAGCGAGTTGCGTCGGGCAGGTCTCGGCTGGTATCTCAGTGTTCGGGGAGAGGGAGGTTCACCCGCTCCCAATGATGTTGAGGACTTCGCGGGCTGCCAAGCGCGTGACAAGAAGGCAAACACGTAGCCAACGTAATACTAGAGAACACAATGGGTGAATTGACTACCAGGATTGAACCGAGCGCAACGCACGCGCGATCGTGTTCGCATCAATGCGAGGAGTCGTTCCGGCAGTTCGAAAATTTGGCGGCGGGATGACTTTCAAAGTGTCGGTGGATCAGAGCGATATTGCCTTCGACAGCCGCGAGGGGGAGACTCTTCTGGATGCCATCGAGCGCGCGGGCTACGCCGTGCCCTATTCTTGTCGGATGGGCGTCTGCCTGCAATGCGTGGGAAAACTTTGCGAGGGAACGGTCTCGACCTGGAGCGGGGAGATCAGCGGTCCGGCGGATGATCTGCTTTTCTGTCTGGCGAAGCCAGTGTCGGACGTTCGCATCCTGCCCACCGAAATCGACGATGGTGGCCCGGAAATATCCCGGTATGTCCGGGCCACGGTTCATCAGATCACCCACCCCACTTCTGAAATCAGCATCTTGAAGGTGCGGTTCCCGATCGGTGTCCGCGTGAAGTTCAGGGCAGGGCAATATGTGCGGGTCATTCTCCCGAACCGTGAGACGCGAGAATTCTACATGGCGAACGCTCCACAGATGGCGGACGGCGTTGAACTCCATGTCCGCTCGATTGCCGGGGGACTATTTGCCGCGAGCGTACTCGCTTCGCTTGAGCGGGGCGATACGCTGGACCTCGATCTGCCTTATGGCGATTTCCATCTGCGTACCTCCTCCGACAAGCCCATGCTGATGATCGCTAAGGGTACGGGTTTTGCGCCGCTCAAGTCGATGATCGAAAGCCTGCTCCAGCAGGACAACGCGCGCTTGACCCATTTATACTGGGGCGGAAGAAGCGAGCAGGATATCTATTTGGTTGATTTGGTACGGCACTGGACGGAACAGGCCAGCTGGCTGAAATTTACGCCGGTGCTGTCGGAGCCGGAAGCCGGCTGGAGCGGCGCCACGGGTCGGGTTGAAGAGGTCGCGCTGCGAGATCTGCCTGATCTCGCCGGATGGCAGGTCTATGCGTGCGGCGACGCGCGGATGATAGAGCAGGCCCGCAGCGATTTTATCTCGCGGGCGGGATTGCCGGCAGACGAGTTTTTTGCGGACAGCTTTGGCGTCCCCGGAATGTTGCCCTGACGATCTGGCCTGTTTCGTTGGGCCCAAAACGCAGCGGCCGGATGCGGGAAAGCCCTGTATTCTGTCATATGACGTCACACGCCTGAAATATGCGTGAAGGAATGTGCGCCTCAGGAATCATCCGAGGCCGCAGTTTCAAGCCATGCGAATTCTCATTGCAACGGACGCTTGGCATCCCCAGGTCAACGGCGTGGTCCGCACCCTGACATCGCTGGCGCGCAGCGCGGCGGTGCTTGGTGCAAACGTTGATTTCCTGACACCGGACGGCTTTCCCTCGCTCCCCGTTCCGACCTATCCCGGGCTGCGGTTTGCCTTGCCTGGCCGGCGCGAAATCGCCCGCCGTATTGAGGCTGTGTCTCCTGACGCAATCCATATCGCGACCGAGGGACCGATTGGCTGGGCGGCTCGCGCTTATTGCAGCCGCCGTAATCTGGCTTTCACCACCTCCTATACGACGCGTTTTCCGGAATATATTGCGGTACGGACAGGTGTCCCGACTGCGTTGAGCTATGCAATGCTCAGGCGATTTCACGCAGCTGGCGCGATGACGATGATCGCAACCGAATCATTGCGGCGCGAATTGTCGGCGCGTGGCTTTCGCAAGCTTGGCGGCTGGACGAGGGGTGTCGATACCGATCTTTTCAAGCCCGACCATCCAGCCGAACTGAATCTCCCCAGGCCTGTTTTCATGACGATGGGCCGCGTAGCGGTCGAAAAGAACCTTGAAGCATTCCTGAAGCTCGACCTGCCGGGCTCCAAGGTGGTGATCGGAGACGGACCGCAGCGCGCCGAACTCGAGCAGCGCTTTCCTGAAGCGCACTTCCTCGGTGAAAAAACCGGCCGCGAACTGTCATCACATCTGGCGGCGGCTGATGTGTTCGTCTTCCCGAGCCTGACCGACACGTTTGGAGTCGTCCAGCTTGAGGCCCTGGCTTGCGGCACGCCGGTGGCCGCCTTTCCCGTCGTAGGTCCAATGGATGTCGTTGCGGATCACCCAGTGGGAGTTCTGGATCAGGATTTGCGCAAGGCATGCCTGCAGGCGCAAGAAGTGTCGCGCACAGCCTGCCGGAATTATGCGCTGACCTTTTCCTGGGAAAATAGCGCACGACAATTCATCGGTAATGTGAGCGCGTTGAAGCCGAACCGGGCACCGCGGATCGCACAGCCAATGGCGGAAAGCAGCCCGGTGCAGGGCTAATACCAATGCAGGGCTAACATCGAAACAGGGGGATTGACCATGACGGATATTGTGAAATTTGCAGGTGCCATGCAGCCAGATTTCGACCGAGCCTCTGTTGAGCGCGCCTATGACCGATGGGCGCCCGTCTATGATCTGGTATTTGGCGGTGTCTTCGGCAAAGGCCGCAGCGCCGCGATCGCAGCGACCAACGCGATAGGTGGCCGCGTCCTGGAGGTGGGCATCGGCACGGGCATTTCGCTTCCACACTACGGGCCAAACATCCGCATCTTCGGTACCGATATTTCCGAGGCGATGCTCGACAAGGCCAAAGAAAGGGTCGCCGATCTCGGCCTGAAAAATGTCGAGGGTCTGGCCGTGATGGACGCGGAAAAACTGGAGTTTCCAGAGCAGTCATTTGACGTCGTCATGGCGCAGTATGTCGTGACCGCCGTGCCAAATCCGGAAGCGGCGCTCGATGAATTCGCCCGGGTCCTCCGACCCGGTGGCCAGTTGATCCTGCTCAGCCGCGTCAGCGCCGATGCCGGAATGCGCAAGTTCATCGAAAACCGGCTGCAACCGGTGGTGCGTCGGCTGGGTTGGCGCACCGAATTTGCGTGGTCGCGGTATGCCCGCTGGCTCTCCCGTTCGCAAAGCATGGAGCTGGTCGAGCGTCGTCCGGTGCCGCCGCTCGGGCACTTCTGGCTGATCCGCTTTCGCAAACTGCAGAGTGCTGCGGTTGCCTGAAATCGGCCGCCGACGTCACCCGTGCATGTCATGGGATGAATGCGGCGTGACATTAAGATGTCGTCACATGCCCGACATCGAATCCAGGTAGATTCAGCCAATCTTGATTTTCGAAAACTCTCGGAGGAGGTCGATGAGAAATTTTCTGGCGACGCTGCGGGAGCAACGTTGGGACGATCATCGCTACTATCACCACAGCCGGATCAATCAGAGCTTGCATTTTATCAGTGCCGCGAGCTTTCTGACCGCCTACGGGCTGTTATTCGTTGATCCCGTCGCCGCCGCCTTGATCGGTTGGCTGGTGTCCATGAGCACGCGCCAGGCGGGCCATTTCTTCTTCGAGCCCAGGGGATACGATCACGTCAACCAGGCGACCCACGAATACAAGGAAGAGATCAAGGTCGGCTACAATCTGAATCGCAAGATTGCGCTCATGGCCTTGTGGGCGATCTCGCCGCTGGTACTGTTCTTGAGCCCGACACTATTCGGTCTTGTGACGCCCTGGCAAACCTCGGCAGACTTCATGCGGCAGGTGGCGAAAATCTGGCTGGCGCTTGGCATCGGCGGGCTGTTTTTTCGTACCGTTCACCTGTTCTTCATCCGTGACGTTGAGACAGGTTTGGTATGGATGACGAAGATTCTGACCGACCCGTTCAACGATCTCAGGCTTTACTATAGGGCGCCGCTCTATCTGATGAAAGGCGAGTTGATCGATCCGGGTCTCGACAAGCAAGTCAGTCACGCCTGAACCACGTGATCCAGGCGCGGGCTAAAGACGCTTCAACGCCACTTAGCCCGCGTGATCATCTCTTTGAGGATTTGCCGGCGAATGGTCTTGTTGGTCATGGCGGGAGAGCGCCACCACCAGCCATCGGCCTGCATCTTCTGGGCCGCGGTCACGAAGCGCTGGGCGACCTCGGCAAAATCGGCATCCGTATAATTCAGGCTGAAGATCAACCGGCCTGTGCCGACCCAGCTCAGCGCCAGTCCTTCCGCCCGCAGATAATATTGAAGCATCCAATTGTAGCGCGAAGGCTCGGTATATTGGACCATCCAGATCGACTGCATATGGCTGACACGAACCGGAAGCCCGCGGTCGGAAAGCACTTGGTTCAGCTGCCTGGCACGACTTCCCCAGCTGTCCTCTGCGGAAGCATAGATGGCGGCAATGTCCTGATCAGCCAGGCGCCCCAGGAACTCATCCATCGCGGTCATGACATAAGGATGCGAATTGAACGTGCCGCGTGCAAAGCAGACATCGACCGGACGATCATCCCGATATCGTCGCATCAGCTCCCGTTTTCCGCAGACAGCCCCAATCGGCAGCCCGCCGGCCAGGCTCTTGCCATAGGTCACCATGTCGGCGCGGACTCCGAAATATTCCTGGGCACCGCCGCGTGCGATCCTGAAGCCGACGAAGACCTCGTCGAAGATCAGAACGATGCCTCTTTCGCTGCATACCTGCCGCAGCGATTGGAGCCAGCGCGAATAGGCAGCGCGATCAAAACGTCCGGTGCGAGCGCTATCGGTCAAAGCCGTGTCCGAAGGCGCATTGGCGTTTGGATGCAGCGCCTGCAGTGGGTTGACGAGCACGCATGCGATGTCACGCCGGGATCGCAATACCTTGAGCGTCCGCTCCGACATTTCGGCAAGAGTATAGGTCTCATGTGGCGAAATCGGGTTGCCGACGCCGGGCTGCACGTCGCCCCACCAGCCGTGGTAGGCGCCGGAAAAGCGTACGAGATGCGATCGTCTCGTGTGGTAGCGGGCGAGGCGCACCGCCTGCATGACAGCCTCGGTCCCCGACATGTGGAAGGAAACTTCGTCGAGGCCGGATATTTCACAGAGCCTTTTTACATTCTCGACGATAACAGGGTGGTAGGGGCCGAGAATGGGTCCCAACGTTCGCGCACGCAACTCGCCCCGGGTTATGCACTCCTTATAAAAATCGGTGCCGAAGATGTTGACGCCATAGGAGCCGGTCAGATCATAGAAGGCGTTGCCGTCGAGGTCAGTCAGCGTGACACCGGCGGCCTTTTCCATGAACATCCCAGTCGCCAGGTTCTCGCGAACCAGGCGGCTATACTGGAACGGTACCCGATAGGTTTCGGTGAACTGCAGGTCCGAGATCTGGCCCGCGGCCTGAGCGGTCATGGCCCGGGTTTTCGGGAATCGGTCTGCGTAAATCCGGGCAAGGCGAAAAAAACCATCCCGGCGGCGGTTTGCCACATCAACCGGTGCGCCGTCGCTTTGGAAGAACTCGTCGCTCTCGAACTCGTAAAACGGGATCAGCTGTGCCACCCGACGGGACATTTTGGAATGACCCGCAAGCGAGCGGTGCTTGGCGCGCGACAAAGCGAGCCGGGCGCCTGCCTTGGGAAGGGCCATAGCGGCGGCAAGTGCCGTGCCCGCCAGCATCGAAGCATCGACGAGAATCGATAAATTGGAATCCATATCTCAACCGCTAAACAACGCAGCTGACAGATTCATGACAATACGCAATCTCATCTCCGTCCTGTCCCAACAGGAAGAGCTCAACTTTCTATTGACCAACCGTATTCCACGAGCGGCGCTAACGCGTTTCATGGGCTGGTTCAGCAAGATCGAGCAGCCCTTGGTGCGCGATCTCTCGATCGCCTGCTGGAAGCTGTTCTCGGATCTGGATCTTTCGGAAGCCAGGAAGACCGAATTCCGGAGCCTCCACGATTGCTTCACGCGCGAGCTTCGTCCAGGGCTCAGGACGCCAGACTCGGACCCCTCGGTTCTGGTCAGTCCGTCCGATGCGATCGTCGGCGCCCACGGACGCATTGTTGACAACGAGGTTTTTCAAATCAAAGGCGCGCCTTATTCGCTGCTTGATCTCCTCGGTGATCCGCAACTGGTCGAAAGTCACCGTGACGGCAAGTTTGTTACGCTTCGGTTGATGTCAAGCATGTATCACCGCTTTCACGCACCTTGCGAGGGACGGATCACCCGGGTCGATTTCATCAGCGGCGACACCTGGAACGTCAACCCGATTGCGCTGAAGCGCATCGAAAAGCTTTTCTGCAAGAATGAGCGCGCGGTCATCCGGACCGAACTGGCTGATGGGGCGATCGTCACCATGGTGCCCGTTGCGGCCATTCTGGTCGCCAGCATTCGCCTTCACTTCCTCGACCTCTACCTAAATGCGGGAACCGGCGGACCAAAAAGCTATCCTTGTGATGTAAAAATCTGTCGAGGGGACGAACTTGGCTGGTTCGAACACGGCTCGACGATTATCCTTTTGGCGCCCGATGACTTTGAATTTTGCGGCCCTATCGGCGAAGGCGTTCGCATCAAAGCCGGTCAGCCCCTGCTGCGGAGAGCGTGATACGGACGCTCCGAAGCGGCCATCCATTTGCGTTCAAAATCCGGCATGCTGTATTGTGCGGGTGTTGCCGGGATTGCCTCGGCAAATGCTGTGGGATTTCGGACGTGTGGGCCATTACCTCGTATTACAATCCGGCGCGGTTCAAGCGGCGTCTGCCGAATTATCGCATTTTTCGGGAGAATCTTGGTATCCCTCTGGTGACAGTCGAACAGTCCTTTGATGGCACGTTTGAACTGACGCCCGAGGATGCCGACGTGCTGATCCAGATTTCCGGCGGCGCGGTGCTGTGGCAGAAAGAGCGTTTGCTCAATCTCGCCTTGAAAAGCGTCCCCGCCAACGAGCAATATGTGGCGTGGATCGATTGCGATGTTCTGTTCGAGCGGCCGGACTGGGCTGAGGAAGCAACACGGCAGCTCGCTCATTCTCAGGCCCTGCAACTCCTCTCGCATCAGGTCGATCTCAAACCGGAAGATCACTATTCCAATTTTGACTACAAGGGCACGCCCGCCTCAGGGCTCGGTATCGTGCACATGGTCAGGGAAAGCGGCGAATCCGTCCTGCCTGCGCCGGGACAAAACCGGCGATCATTCGCCTGGGGATTGGCCTGGGCGGCCCGACGGGAGCTATTGGAGCGCCATGGTCTTTACGACGGCATGATCGTGGGTGGCGGCACCCGCGCCGTGGTCAATGCCATGTATGGGGAATTCGACAACATCGCCGCGACATTCAAGTTCAACGAGCCCTATCTCGAGCACTACATGAATTGGGCCGAACCGTTCAGCCGGGACGTGGGCGGCAAAATCGGCCACGTGGAAGGCCGGCTCTATCATCTTTGGCACGGTCATCTTGAGAACCGGAACTATGCCAATCGGTATCAGGAATTGGCCAATTTCAACTTCCAGCCATCCGATATCTTCATTGGCGCCAATGGCGCCTGGCATTGGTCAAAACCCAAGCCGGCGTTGGAGGAATATCTGCTGAGCCATTTCATTAAACGAGCCGAGGACGGCTAGGCCTCGGGTTTCGGCAGATCTAGTGGTGTAGCGTCGAGGCAAGGGCAGGGTGGATGTTTTCAGATCTGACAAAACGACCGCTCAATTCCGGCGCGTTTGGCGACCGGCCCTTCAACTTTCTGGACGCGCAGGCACAGAACGATCTCGGCAACATCACCGCGATCGACCTGCTCGAAAATGGCGATCGAAGCGCGCGTGAGAATTGGCAAAATCAGCAGCTCGGACATTTGCTGCGCCACGCCCAGGCACGATCCGCCTTTTGGCGAAAGCGACTTCCGTCCCGCATGATCAACCATGCGGCGCTGAAATATGTACCGGCGCAGAGCCGTCGGGACATCGCTGTCCAGACCGAAAGCGAGGGATCCCTGATCACGGCCGATGGCCGGAACGCGATTTCAAGTTACGCCTCGACCGGATCGACTGGCCTGCCGGTGAAGGTCTATGTGGCGGCGGAAAATGGTTACTACACGCTCATTCGCAGCCTGGCGCAGTACTTCATCAATGGTCTCAGTCTGGACGTTGATCGCACCCAGATCATCCCGGCGATAAGCCTCGCCAAGATCGAGAAAAAATCACTTGCGGTTGAGACGATGAGTTCGTGGGCCGGACCCCTGAGCAAGGTTTTCCGAACCGGTCAGGCGAGAAAAATCATTCATCAATATGACGATGACGCGCTGATCGAGGAGCTTTTGAAGCGTCCGGCCGGATATCTGGTTTGCGCCAACCGTTTCCTGGATATCCTGATGCAGCGGGGCGGCGCGGAATTCATCAAGCAACTCGGCGTCAAGCTTTGGCTGCACTTGAATGATTATCGCAGCCCGGAAATCGTGGAGGCTTTGGCCGGCGTTGGAATTCCCTCGCTGTCCAATTATTCGGCCGGCGAGATTGGTCCTATTGCCTTCGAGTGCACCCGGCATCAGGGGTATTTCCACGTGGCCCATAGCAACGTCGTGGTCGAGTGCGATGACGAGTCTAGGGTCACCTATAACGGACGATCACTTGGGCGCTTGCTGGTCACGCATCTCCATTCCTACGCGACGCCGGTCATTCGCTATGACATCGGCGATTTCGCCGAGGTGACCCCGCAATGTCCCTGCGGTCACGACGGCCCGACGATTTCGCACATCTATGGCCGGGGCAAACATTTCCTCCGCCATCCCGATGGCCGCTTACTGCCGTTCTATCTTTCGACCCGAACCCTGCTTGAGGTGGTGGACTTCAAGGAGTGCCGGTTCAGGCAGGATGCCGTCGATACGATCACGGTGGAAATCGGGGGCAGGGAAAGCCTGACATCGGAGGAAGAGCAAAAGCTCCGCTACCTCGTTCACAAGGCGACCGACGAGGTCTTTACCGTCAATATAAGGGCCGTGAAGGAAATCGACTGGTCCGGCAGCACCAAGCGCCTGTTCTTTACCAGCACAGTGGCCTAGACTCGATCATCGGTAAGGCGGCACCATGCCTGTTGAGACTTGTGCGGAGACGCGGACATCGCAGATCAGGGCAGCTTATAGTTAAATCCGATCCGAACAATGTGGTCGGCAAATCTCGCGTCCCAGGAATAGGTGGTGCTGAAAATGGGATCGAGTCCGGTTCCCCTGAGTGAACCCAGATCGAGGTAAAGATATTCGGCCTTTACCGTCCAGCCGTTTAGGCCTGCGACGGCCCCTTCGATGCCACCCCCGACGGCGAGCCCGACATTAAGCCTGGACTCACCGAAGCTATAGCCGGAGGTTGGATCGAAGAATGGAAGGAAAGAGCCGGAAACGCTCACCTTGCCATAGGCGAGGCCGGCCGTGCCATACAACATGGTCGCAGGGCTGATCAACCAGCCAATGCGTCCGCGCACGGTCCCGAACCAATTGATCCGCGCATCGCGAGTGCAGGTCGAGCCCTCAGTATCGCAGACATAGGCCGTGCCTGCCCTTTCATCGGCGCCCTGGAAGTCGGTCTCAAAACCGAAAATGGCCGGGCCGTTCTGCCAATTATACCCAAACTGGCCACCGCCAATAATTCCGTCCGGGTGTAGCGAGACGGGAAATGCACCGGTCGAGCCAAACAGGGCCAGGGCCGGATCGCTCAAATTAGTGTCGGCTTTGCCGAAGCTGTAGCCGACGTTTCCGCCGACATAGAAACCTGTCCAGTTGTAAATGGCCGGAGGTGCGGCGAATGCCGGGTTCACGGCAGCCATGGCGATAAACGATGCGCCGGCAACAACTGAACGATTCATAAAAAGAGCCCCGAATCCCACAAAAATATGTCCAAGATCATCGCATCTCCCGACGGGGCGGACTATGTCCCAAACGTCACACTTACCGGAATTTGCTGGCCCAAATTGGTGAAGTCAGAAAGGCAAAATGTCTCCGGTCTGAGCATTTTCCGCACGATGGCCTTACCTCGGCGACCCTCCTGCCTGACAGGAGTATCTTGTTACCCCAGCATCTATTCCCGAACGGGGGTTCGCTTGAAACGCTTAAGGCACCGGGGAAGCGTGATGGCCGGCGATTTTCCAGTCTCCGTCTTCTTCGACCAAAATGAGGGTGATGCGATAAGGATGGGTCGCTTGTGACGGCTCGGCGTCGAGGATGCAAAACTTCATGAAGCCGGCACTGCTGATGACGGTCGGCGAGAGCTGCAGTACCGTCCGTTCACCGAACTCGGCGCGTAGCGGGGCGGTAGGCAGCGCACTGAAATAGCTCCTCACGCCGTCCCTCGTACGAAACAGCTCCGGTTTTCCGCCAAACAGGCAGGCCTCTCGGGAGTAGAGCTGGCTCAGTCCCTCAATGTCGCGCTTGCCAAAGCATCTGACCCAGTTCTGCTCGACTTGGCTGACGATGTCGGTGGCGCTGCGAGGCATGGTCTGATCCCCTCGTTTAATACTGTTCAACCGAACTAGCCTGATCCGCCGGATCAGCCTCTCTCATCGCCCCTGCCAGACCGGCTTGCGCTTTTGCATGAAGGCATCGACGCCTTCCTTCAGGTCCGCAAGCTTATGGAGTTCGTGGCTGATCTGGAGACGTTTGGCGGCCATCGTAGTAGTCCATTGCTCGTTTTCGATTGCCTCAAGCGCCAGTTGTTTGGTGTAGCGAATGGCGATTGGCGAGCAGAGCAGGATTTGCTCGGCCCATTGGCGCGCGACGTCCACGGATTTTCCCGCGGGCGCGACATCGGTAGCAATGCCCCACCGGTGAGCCTCAGCGGCTTCCACGCGGCGCCCGGTCAGCAACATGCCCATCGCCACCGGCGTCGGCAGGCGCAACGCCAACCGGTCGGCGCCGCCACCCGCCGCAACGAAACCGACGCGCGGCTCGCTCATTGCAAAGACCGCGCGTTCGTCGGCGATGATGATGTCGCAGCCAAGCGCCAGTTCAAAGCCGCCACCATAGGCTTGACCATTGACGGCCGCGATCATCGGCTTGGATACAGGCCTGGTTCGCGCCGAAAGACCGGCCCATCCGCTATCGGGCATCGGTCCTTCATCGCCGAGGTCATGGCCGGCGCAAAACGCCTTGTCGCCGGCCCCTGTAATGATGGCGATCCAGAGCTCTGGATCAGAATCGAACGTGTCCCAGATCGCGGAAAGTTCATGACACGAAGGTGCATTGAGGCAGTTGCGGACTTCGGGCCGGTTAATCGTGATGAAAAGCAGGCGACCGTCGCGCTCGAGTTTGAAATATTCATACCCGCCCATGGTTTCTCCCCTTGCTCGTGCTCGGTTGCCCGATTTTTGTGTCGACCTGGCGCAGCCTACAAGCGAGCCGGTCGGCGACGCCAACCGGTCTTCGTTCGACCAAATCTGCCTCGTGGAGTTCGGCCAGCAGGATCCAAGCATCATCGCATGCTTCACTCAGATTTCCAGATTTTTCCAGGCCATTGCAAGCCTGTTATTTTGATGCCATGCCCACCGACATCATCAGCGACTTGAGAAAACGTGTGAACATCCAGCGCCAGGCCTTGCGAGCGAATGCAACGTCCGAGGGAGACGGCTTGCCGACGCCGCGGCGCCAATGGGCGACACTGGCGATCTTGCTGGGGATTTCCTTGGCGGTCCTTGACGGCTCGATCGCCAATGTGGCGCTGCCGACGATCGCCAGGGATCTTCAAATCAGCCCTTCGGCTTCGATCTGGGTCGTGAATGCGTTTCAGCTTACCATGGTCGCCTCAGTTCTGCCGTTGGCGGCGCTCGGTGAAATTATCGGCTATCGAAACGTTTACGTGGCAGGCCTTGGCTTGTTCACGGCCGCCTCGCTGGCCTGCGCGCTGTCGGGGTCGATCGATGTCCTTGCACTCGCGCGCGGAATACAGGGCCTTGGTGCTGCCGGCATGATGGGCATGAACGGTGCACTGATCCGTTATTCGCATCCGCAGGCAAGACTAGGACGCGCGTTGGGCATGAATGCCATGATCATCGCCGTATCGTCCGCGCTCGGCCCCAGTCTGGCTGCTGCGATCCTTTCGGTCGCTTCATGGCCCTGGTTATTTGGCGTCAATGTCCCGATTGGGATCGCCACGATTATCGTCGCATCGCTCGCGCTTCCGCAGATACCGCGGGCAGATCGGCGCTTTGATTGGAAGAGCGCGCTGTTGAACGCGATCATGTTTGCTGCCGTGATTTGGGGAATTGAAACCTGGGGCAGGGGAGGTGTTGTCGCCGGTCTTTGTTCAATCGCAATTGGCACTTCAGCCGGCGTCGCGTTGATTACGCGCGACTGGCCGAAAACGGCACCTCTCATCCCGTTCGACCTCTTGCGGATCCGGATATTCCGCGTGGGCATCGTCTCCACAGCCTTGTCGTACGCAACAATGATGCTGATTGTCGTGTCGCTCCCGTTTTATCTGCAGGCTGCCGCCGGACGAACCGTGGTGCAGACCGGCGTTCTGATCACCGCATGGCCAGCAGGCGCGGGGATGGCCGCCGTCTTCGCGGGGCGGTTAGCGGATCGTTGGTCTCCTGAACTGATCTCGGCCATTGGCCTCGCAATCCTGGCGATGGGGTCGGGAGCACTTGCCTGGATGTCGGCCGGCGCCTCTGATACCGACATTGCCTTGCGCATCGGACTTTGCGGCATCGGCTTCGGCTTCTTTGCGTCACCGAACAACCGTTTGCTCATTCTTTCAGCGCCAAAGCTCCGAAGCGGTGCTGCTGGTGGGATGATGTCGACGGGGCGTTTGACCGGGCAAACGGCCGGCACCGCGGCGCTTGCGGTTGTTTTCCGGATCGCCAACAGTGAAACCACCAATCTGCCCCTGGTCGCTGCAGCCGTCGTTGCGGTAGTGGCCGCGCTGATCAATCTCTCGCGTTTCAGGGGCAAACGGTAGATTCAGGTCTTCTTGCTTGAGGTCACGATTTTCGAGGATACTTCGGCCGGATGTGTGCTCGCCCGCCAGTTCCGCCCGAGAGAAATTTGCGCCGAGGCCCCATGAGCGCTTTTTCCGTCATCAAATCTCGCTTGAAGCTGCCATTGATCGCGGCCCCGATGTTTCGTGTATCAGGCCCGGATCTGGTCATCGCCGCCTGCCGAAGCGGTGTCATCGGCGCATTTCCCAGCGCCAATTGCCGCACGCCTGACGAATTCGATCAGTGGGTTCAAACCATCAAGGCGGCGCTCCGCCCCGAGGATGCCCCGTTTTGTCCCAATCTCATCATCCGCCGGGAAACGCTGTGGGAGGACTTAGCCGTTGTCGCGCGCCACCGCTGCGAAATGGTTATTACCAGTGTAGGCGCGCCCGACACTGTGGTTGCGCCGCTGCACGAGGCGGGTTGTCTGGTCTTTGCCGATGTTGCCTCGGTTCGCCACGCACGCAAGGCTGTAGCAGCCGGCGTTGATGGCCTCGTGCTGCTGACCGCGGGTGCAGGCGGGCAGACCGGATGGGCTAATGGCTTTGCTTTTGTCCGCGCGGTCAGGTCATTCTATTCGGGCCCCGTCGTTCTTGCCGGAGGCGTTTCCGATGGCGTGGCATTGTTCGCTGCCGAAGTGCTCGGCTGCGATCTCAGCTACATGGGGACCAAGTTTATCGCGACTGACGAGAGCATGGCGGCCGAGGAGCATAAGGACATGCTGGTCTCCTCGGAACTGGACGACATCTTACTCTCCAAAGCGTTTACGGGCCTCGAAACCAACACGCTGATTCCATCGATCCTGGCTGCCGGTCTCGATCCAAAAAATCTTCCGACGGATATGACGGCGGAAAAGGCTGATGCGCTGTATGGCCGCAATGGCAGTACCGGCGTCAAGCGCTGGCGCGATACCTGGAGCGCCGGGCATACGGTTTCCGGGGTGCGCGGCGTTCTTTCGGCCGCGGAATTGATAGCGCACACGGTCAAAGAGTATGATGAGGCGCGCAACACCACCCGGCGCCACTTAGGGCCGGGGTAGACGCGTTGGCCGCTTAGCAGTCAAAAAAGCCAGCCGGGAGGTTAGGATGCTACAAGCGATGCCTACAGTCTTCTCCCTATCGACCCGGGCACTGCAGATTTGCGGCGGAAGGCTGGCCTTCAAGACGAGAACCTCGGGCTGGACGGGTGAGGCCACCCTTCAATTCATCGGCCGCGCGCAGCGGGTTCTTGCCGACAACGGCATCGGCGTCGGCAGCACGGTGGCGCTGATCAGCGCGAACCGTCCGGAGTCCTGGTGTTTCGGTGTCGCTGCCCAGGGATTGGGTGCAAGGCTGACGCCCCTGCATTCGCTGGGGTCAGCGGAAGCCCACCGATTTCAACTTGTGGATTCCGAGGCTTCGGTACTCGTACTCGACGCCATCAACTATCAGACGCGGGGAGGAGAACTGGCCGCGCTTCTGCCTGACCTCACGATCCTGACACTCGGCAATGCTCCCTATGGAAGAGATGTCCTGGACCTGATTGATGGCGCAGGCACGTCCCGGCTCGAAGATCGATCCTCTCCTGATGATATCGCGACCTTAAACTACACCGGGGGCACCACCGGACGTCCCAAAGGCGTTTTGCGTCGGAATCGCGGCACGGCCGCACAAATCCAAAGCGTGCTCGCCGAGTTCGAACTGCCGAGTAACCCGCGCTACCTCGCGGTCGCTCCGATCAGCCACGTCGGCGGCACCAATGTGGTGCCGACGCTTTTGCGCGGGGGCACCATTCATCTGCAAGAGCGGTTTGATCCGGAAGAGTTGCTGGCCACCATCGAGCGGGAGAAGGTCAATTTCACTCTGATGGTCCCGACCATGATCTACGGCCTTCTTGATCACCCCGCGATGGACGATCACGATCTTTCGTCGCTGGAACTGCTGCTTTACGGCGCCTCCGCGATGTCGCCAGCCCGGTTGCGGGAAGGTCTCGAGCGGATTGGACCGGTGTTTTCGCAGCTCTACGGCCAGAGCGAGAGTTATCCGATCGCCGTGCTGCCCAAGCGCGATCACGATGTGCTTCGCCCCGAACTGCTTTCGGCATGCGGCTTTCCGACGGCCTCAACCACCGTTCGACTGCTGGACAGTGATGATCAGGAGGTTTCAGCAGGTGAGCCCGGCGAGATTTGTGTGCGGGGCCCGATTGTCATGGATGGGTACTGGCGGCAGCCCGAACTGACCGAACAGGCATTTTCCGGAAGCTGGCTGCACACCGGCGACATCGCGCGAATGGATGACGAGGGACGCCTTTATATCGTCGATCGCAAGAAGGACATGATCGTTTCCGGTGGCTTTAATGTCTATCCACGCGAAGTCGAGGACATCTTGACGAGCCACCCCGATGTCAGCATGGCAAGTGTGATCGGCGTGCCCGACCGCAAATGGGGTGAGAGCGTGCTCGCGCTAATTATACGCAAGCCGAACGGCACGGTGAATGAGGCGGAGCTCATCGCGTGGGTGAAGGAGCACAAAGGAAGTCTTCACGCACCTAAGGCCGTCGCTTTTGTCGAGCAGTTTCCGGTCACGCCCCTTGGCAAGGTAGACAAGAAAGCAATGCGAGCGCCTTATTGGGCCAATCAGGATCGGATGGTCGGATAGGTTTGGCGTCTGCCAATAACCTCGCAAACGCTACTGAGGCAGTCAGTTAAAATCATGCACCCACAAAAAGGAAAGGTTGGAAATGCCGGATAAAAACCCAAAGCGGGTCGCGCTGGTGACCGGTGCCGCAAACGGCTTCGGCTGGTACACCTCGCGCCGGCTGGCGGCGGCAGGACACGCTGTGGTCATGCTGGATCGTGCGCCGGAAGTGGCGGCCAGGGCCGAGGAATTGCGATCGAACGGAGGCAGTGCTCATTCCGAGGTGATCGACCTCACAGACGTCGGCAACGTTCAGGTCGCGATCAAGCAAATTCTCAAGGTCCATCGGCGTATCGATATCCTGATCAACAATGCAGGAACGGGCCTATTGAAAAAGCCAGGTGGAGGTGTTCCCCAAATCGCCGACGTCGATCTGGCCTCATGGAATCGGGTGATCGCGCTGAATCTGACGACGCCTTATTTGCTCTGCCAGGCGGTGGTTCCAGGCATGGTGCAGGCCGGCTGGGGGCGCATCGTCAACATCAGCTCGCGGGCAGGTCGAACGGCCGTGGCGGCCAGCGATCTTTCCTATGCGTCAACAAAGGCCGCGATCATCGGATTGACCCGCCGCCTGGCGGACGAGGTGGCGCCTCACGGAATCACGGTGAACGCCATCGCGCCGGGGCGGTTCGATACGGTGTTCGCGAACCAGTCGCCCCCCGACGTCATTGCGCAAGCCATCGCGGGCATTCCCGCCAAGCGCCTTGGCCGCCCCGAAGAGCTAGCCGCGACGATCGCATTCCTGGTCTCCGAAGAGGCGGGCTATATGACAGGGGCGGTGCTCGACGTGAACGGTGGGGGGTTCATGGGTTGACAGGCGGAAAATAAAACAACCCCCGATGCCGGCCAGAGCCGGCATCGGGGGTTGAGAGCATGGATGCCTCAAATCACCCTAGCTGCGTCGTAGGCCATCGCGATATTGGCGAAGATCGTTCCCGCGATATCCGAGGCGGTGACATCCTTGGCATCGCCGACATAGATCGTCTTGGCGCCAAATTTCTCGGCCATCTCGCCGATGACGCGGTTCGAGCGCCGGTCGCCGGCGAACACGATGGTGTCGATGCCAGGCAGCATCTCATGGCCTTCATCGGTGACCAGCCAGACGTCGTCATTGCCGCCCACCTCGATATTGCGGACATTCTTGACGCGCCGCACCTTCTTGGCGTTCTGCCGGTTGAGAACATACCAGCGGTCATGCGCGGCAAGCTTTTCGCCGAAATGGCTGTCCGACTCGGCGACCACAACGGTCCGGCCGCCTTCGGAAAGATAATCCGCCGCCAGCATCCCGTTCTGGTTGCCACCGATCACCAGAACGTTGTCGCCCGGCGTGAGCTTCTGCTCAAGCATATCGTCCAGCATCATGATTTCGACGTTGGCCGCCTTCATGACGATGTCGGTCAGGTTTTGCGGCACCTCCGGCGAACTTCCGGTCGCCACAAACACCACGTCGGGCGCAAGCTCCTTCAGGAGCTTTTCGTCAACCATGGTTTCGAGCCGAACCTCGACGCCAAGCTTGGCCAGCTGACGCTCGTACCAGGGCACGATATCGCCGATCTCATTGCGGCCGGGGATCATCTCGGCCAATTTGATCTGTCCGCCAAGGCGCTCACGGCCTTCGCACAACGTAACCTTGTGGCCGGAGAAAGCCGTGCGTCGCGCGGCTTCCATGCCGGCAAGACCGCCGCCCACCACCAGGATCTTCTTCGGATCGTCCTTGGCCGTACCCGGCACGTCCGTCAGATAAAGTTCGCGGCCCATCCGGGGGTTGACCACGCAGCTTGCCGCGCGTCCGCGAACCACGTGCTCGTCCGCGCAGCCGCGGCAATCGGCGAGGCAGGGACGGATGTCGTCAAGTTCTCCGCGCTTGGTCTTGCCGAAGATTTCGGGGTCGGCGATCGTGGGCCGTCCCATGCAGACGAAGTCCGCCTTGCCTTCGACGACAAGATCGCGCGCCATAACCGGATTCTTGATGCGACCGATGGTGCCGACCGGAATCTTCACAGTCGGTTTGACGGCAGCGGCGAGATCGGTATAGCAGCCCTGCGGCTCATACATCGGCGGAATGGTCAGCTTAGGCGAACCCACGAGACCCGCTGTCACCGTGATGTAGTCGGCACCCGCAGCCTCCGCGAGCGGTGCGAGCCGGCAGCTTTCAGCCAGGGTCCAGCCCTTGTCGCCAAGATAGTCGTCGCCGTTATATTTGAGGCCGACCGCGATGCGGGTGCCGACGGCCTTTTTCACCGCCGCAACAATCTCAAGCAGCAGGCGGGTACGGTTCTCGAACGAGCCGCCATAGGCATCCTCGCGCCGATTGAACAGGGGCGTCAGGAAGTTGCTGATGAGATAGCCGTGGCCGGCGTGAATCTCCACGAAATCGAAACCGGCTTCGGCGACGCGTACCGCCGCGTTGGCGAAGCACTGCACGATACCGGGGATTTCGTCGATATGAAGAGCCCGGTTGGGCTGCCCGCGATAACGCCCGGTCTGGTCGCCGAGAACCACGCGGACGTTTGAAGGCAGGCCGGAGGGCGAGAGCAGCGTTCCGCCGTTGGAGCCTTCGGAGCCGCCGCCGTTCCATAGCTGGATGCCGAACTTGGTGTCGTATTGGTGGACGGCATCGACGAGCCGCCGCAACGACGGAATCATGTCGTCAGAAAAAAGTCCCGGGCGCTTCCAGTCACCCGGCTCTGGCGGGAGCACTTGCGTCGCGCCGATTGCGATCATGCCGGGCTCGCCCTTTGCACGCTCGACATAGTAAGCGATCATTTCGTCATTGGGTCCGAAGTCGTCGTATTTCGTACCGGCAGACATTCCCGCCATCATAAGGCGGTTGGCCACGGTAAGCGGGCCAACCTTCATCGGAGCGTACAGTTCGGGCAAGAATTTCATGTTGATTTCATCCCGCGTTTGAGGTCGTTCTTATTTGCTTTTTAGAAGTGTTTCGATCAGCGGCGCCGGAAAGGATCCGACGCCGGACGTACTCGTTCATTTCGCGAGTTTGGCGATTTCGTCGGTGAGTTCAGGGACGGCCTGGTAGAGATCGGCGACCAGGCCGTAATCGGCGACCTGGAAGATCGGGGCATCCTCGTCCTTGTTGATGGCGACGATGAC
>Ga0207702_10000181_pt1 | contig 75992 bp, 77 predicted proteins | sample KBSCornC62_FD_184302 | JGI IMG/M metagenome (GOLD analysis project Ga0207702, IMG submission 184302) | Corn rhizosphere microbial communities from Kellogg Biological Station, Michigan, USA - KBS Corn C6-2 (SPAdes) (version 2) | ecosystem: Host-associated > Plants > Roots > Rhizosphere > Soil ...
AAAAGATAAGCACTCGTAGCTCAGCTGGATAGAGCACTTGCTTGCGGAGCAAGAGGTCGTGCGTTCGAATCGCGCCGAGTGTACCAAGAAAAAAAGACTAGATATTCTAGTCTTTTTTTCTTGGCGGAGAGAGAGGGATTCGAACCCTCGGTGCCTTGCGGCACACCGCTTTTCGAGAGCGGCCAGTTCAACCACTCCTGCATCTCTCCACGGAAGTAGTCTAATCAGTAATTATACCGCACCCACCTCGGTTAGTGAAAGCCCCGTGTATACTATAAGTATGGATGATTCAGTATTTACGAAGATTATCAAAGGGGAAATCCCTGGTGAAATAGTATATCAGGACGATTTGTGCGTTGTTCTTATGACGATTGAGCCGTTTACGCCCGGCCATTGCCTCGTAGTGCCTCGTGAACAAGTTGACCACTTATGGGATGCGGATGACGCGCTGTATGAACATCTTATGAGGGTCGCAAAAAAGGTAGCGAATGCTATGCGAGAAGCATATGAATATCCGCGCGTTGGTCAGATCGTTGAGGGCTTCGGTGTTCCTCACGCACATGTTCATTTATTTGGTTTGCTGCAACCAATTGAAGTAACGATCGCGGATCATGTGGCGAATAAACGCATGGCGACCGCAGAAGAACTACATGAAGAGGCAGAGAAGATCCGGAGCGCACTCGCTTGATAACGATTATCGCCATTGGCAAGAAGCACGAAAGCTGGATTCTTGATGGCCTGGAACGATATCAGAAGCGCCTCATTAAGCCGTGGGATGCGAAATGGGTACTTTTGCCTCATAGTCCCCAGGAGGGTATTGGAGCCCGCCAGGATGAGTCTGAGCGTATATTGCAACGGCTTAGCGCTGATGATTTTGTGATCCTGCTTGATGAGCGTGGAAAACTTCTTGACTCCCCTGCCCTCGCACGGCACATCGAGAGCGTATTCCCAACTGGCAAAAATATTGTATGTATCATTGGTGGCGCATATGGAGTTAATGATACGCTGACTGCTCGAGCTAATCTTGTATGGTCACTTTCACCTCTTGTATTTCCTCATCAGCTTGTTCGATTGATTTTGATAGAGCAGCTCTATAGAGCGCAAGAGATTGCACTTGGCCACCCATATCATCACGTGTAGGCATTGACATTTTATGCTGTTTATGCTAAATTTATAACAATATACACCCAACATAAACAACAAAAACAATGCGAATATCCACCACCATTTCAAGCGCTTTCGTTGCTCTTCTCAGCATCATAACCTCCTGTGGGGTTGCTATCTACGACGGGCAATTTACCCGCCTGGCGGCTGAGTCAATTTCAGGTGTCCGAGTGGCAAACGCTGTGAGTACCCATGACAGTACCGACATATCTATTGGCCATACGCAACATGTGCACAGTGACTATAATCCTGTAGGTTCGATGCTTAATAATAGTTTTCACTATCAGTCGCCGAGTATTGCGCCGCGCCGTCGGAGCCATCATAAAGAGCTTCTGCGGATTCTTGAGATTGGTAGTGGCCGTCATGCGTTTGACGACGTCAACCTCCCGATGATTAGTTAGTCGGGCTTGTGATCACTTCGAGTTCGGCTTCGAGGCGCGTAATGAGCGTCTCTTTTTCTGCAAGCTGCATTTTCGATTCTTCAACAAGCGCTGCCGGCGCCTTTGCAATATAACTCTCATTAGAGAGGCGGCCCTGGAGTGTTTTGATAGCGATGTGCGTTTCGGCAAGCCGCTTCTCGAGATTCGTTTGGTGCTCATAAAGAGTCTCGGCATCAAGATCAAGCCATGCATCGCGGCCACTTGCCGCAAGACGGAGGCCACGAGCCTGGTCGACATGCTCAACTGACTTGGCGTGAGCAAGTTTACCGATGATTTCGGCATTGTCGGCCACGAGTGAATCATCCATATAAAGAATGCTGTAGCGCGTGTTACCTGGCAGCTCGCTCATCACATAACGCGCTTCACCAACAAGGAGCTTAAGTCGTTCAAACTCGGCCGCCATAAGTTCATTGTAGGCCTTTTGCGTTGGCCATGTTTCACCGGCGAGCAGGGTGTCGTGCCAGCTTAGCGACTGCCAGATAGTTTCGGTGACAAACGGCGCAAATGGATGTGCGAGGCGCAGGATAGTATCGAGAACATAGGCGCTCATGCTGCTGTGATTTTCAACTTTACTTACCTCGACGTACCAATCGGCAACATCATCCCATAGTGCGTGGTAAATGGTTTCTGCCGCTTCTGCGAAGCGATGGTCGGTGAGCTGATTTGAGATCAGTTCGGCTGCTTCGTTAAGGCGGGAGATAATCCAGTGGTCGGCCATTGAATGTGGCTCGGGGTTTGGTGTTGGCGTTATTTCCCCTACGCTGGCCTCGATAAAGCGAGCAACATTCCAGAGCTTGTTGCAGAAATTGCGCGCAGCCACAACCTTACCGGTGCTAAACGCCTGGCTTTGAGCGGCGCTACGGCTTGCAATAATGCCCATGCGCATTGCGTCTGACCCATATTCGGCGATTACTTCCATCGGGTTAATAACGTTGCCCTTACTTTTGCTCATCTTTTGGCCTTTTTCGTCCAGCACCATACCGTGTAGATATACGTGCTTGAATGGAATGTTGCCGGTGACATATTCACCGAGCATAATCATACGGGCGACCCAGCGATCGAGAATATCAAAGCCGGTTTCCATAACGGCACTCGGGTAAAACTTTGCAAGTGGACCGCTGTCGAGAATGTCAGTCGTAATAAACGCCCATTGACCGCTACTAAACCACGTGTCGAAGGTGTCCTCGTCGCGTTTGTATGTTGTACCATTTACTACGATTTGCGATTCTGTCACGCGTTCGTCAAAAACCCAGTCACTAGGATCGTTGACGTTTTGGAATGCGGGGATAGGAATTCCCCAAGGAATCTGACGGCTAATGTTCCAGTCGTGTAGCCCCTCGAGGTAGTTTGAGAGCACTTCCCCTTTGTTGCTTGGGGTAAAGGTGATTTCGCCGCTTCGTATAACAGAGATAGCTCGCTGTGCAAGCGGTTGCATCTTAATAAACCATTGATCCTTTACGAGAGGTTCGATGATACTGCCACACTTGTAGCAGTGCCCTACTGCGTGCTCGATGTCCGTTTCGCCACGACGAGCCTCCTCACTTTCGAGGGCAGCAAGAACTTTCTTGCGTGCTTCCGCGACGGTTAGTCCAGCGAACTGCGATGGAGCGTTTGTCATTTTGCCATCGAAACCAATTACCTGGATAACTTCTAGGTCGTGGCGCTTGCCCATTTCAAAGTCATTAGGGTCGTGGGCTGGCGTAATTTTAACTGCGCCTGTGCCATACGCCATATCAACATAATCATCGGCGATAATAGGAATTTCGCGTGAGGTGAGCGGAAGCTGAACTTTAGTGCCGATAAGATGTTTGTAGCGCTCGTCGTTTGGATTAACGGCAACCGCGGTGTCACCAAGGAGTGTTTCTGGGCGGGTTGTTGCAACGACGATTTCGCCAATCTTATCGAGGGTTGGGTAAGCGATTTTATAGAGCTTCCCTTTTTCGTTTTTGTGCTCAACCTCGATATCAGAGAAGCTTGTTTGGTGTACCGTACAGTAATTAACGATACGCTCACCACGATAAACAAGCTTGTCTTCCCAAAGTTTTTTGAAGGTCTTGTATACGGTGTTAATCACCTTCTCATCGAGGGTAAACACGAGGTTATCCCAACTTGCACCGACACCAAGGGCGCGAAGCTGAAGTTCCATATCTCCCCTCTTTTGGTCGACGAAGTCCCATACCTGTGAATAGAGCTGCTCACGGGTGTAATCAAAGCGAGTTTTACCCTGTTTCTCGAGCTCACGTTCGTACACTACCCACGTTTCGAAACCTGCGTGGTCTGCACCTGGAATTAAGATTGCATCATAACCGTTCATACGATGAAAACGAACGAGAATATCCTCGAGGTCGAATGAAAGTGCGTGACCAACGTGTAGATTACCGTTGGCGTTCGGTGGTGGCATCACGATTGCGTATGGCTCACCCTTCCCTTTTGGATTAAAAACTCCGGATTGCTCCCAGAGTGCATAGATGTTTGGCTCAAATTCGTTCGGTGTGTATGCTTTTGCTAAATTCATAAGTAGTAGGTGCCCTAAATCTTCACGTGAAAAAGAACACAACAGTAATCAAGCGGTATTTCATATGAAAAGCCACCTCTATTAACCGTTGGGTTACCTCTGTTCTTTCTCCCGTGTTTGTATTCCCTTCTAGTATAGCACATTTCAGCGTGGCTCGTAAGGCTGTAGTACAATAGGGCTATATGATTACGGCTGAAGCGTGTGAGAATGCAGAGTTGTGGGACGAGACAGTACTGGACCTTGGTGGGCATCCGTTGCAATTATGGGGGTGGGGAGAGCTGAAATCTGCGCATAATTGGCGGGCAAGGCGAGTAGTGTTCCGGGATGATGAAACAGTTGTGGGCGCCGCACAAGTGCTTTTTAGGCCTTTGCCTGGACCTTTTAGGCGATTAAGTTATGTTCCTCGTGGCCCTGTGTATATACCAGGGAAGAATAGGGAAGTGTATGAGGCGCTCGCGGCGTATGTAAAAGACCACCTGCCAGGTACGGTGTTAACAGTAGAGTCAGATAGTGAAGAGGCTCCGAGTGCGAGTGGCTACCGCGCTTCAAGGAATACGATTCTAATCCCACGTACACTCATCCTTGATCTTTCTAAAGATGAAGAAACACTTCTTGCGGCAATGACGAAAAAGACTCGTCAGTATATTCGAAAGTCGGGCAGGGAAGGGGTGGCGATTAAGCAGATCACCTCGCGCGAACACATTGCCGAATGCCTCGCAATTTACCGTGAAACGGCTGCGCGTGCTAATTTCGCGCTTCATGATGATGCCTATTACTATGATGTCAACGAGAAACTTGGCGACGCATCGGTGATTTTTGCTGCATATGAAGGCGAGAAGCTGCTGTCGTTTGTGTGGCTTGCGGTGAGTGGTAGGACGGCATTTGAGCTCTATGGCGGCATGAATGATCGCGGGCAAGACTTACGTGCAAACTACGCACTGAAATGGCACGCGATTACCACGTGTAAACGGTGGGGAATTGAGCGATATGATATGAATGGACTACTCAACGACGGGGTAAGCACATTCAAGCAAGGCTTTGCCGATCACGAAGATATGCTTGCGGGCACGTTTGACTATCCGCTTTCACCGCTTTATTCACTTTGGACGGTGGTCCTACCAAATGCGAAAAAAATCATTCGCAAAATAAAATCGTTGCGATAAACACAACGATTATTGATTAATATCTACAGCGCCTTGACGGTAGATCTCGATAGAGCCATCTGGTTTAATGCCAATAATGGTTGAAGGTGGGCGATGTGACAGATCACCTCCATCGACATAGTAGTCGACACTGTCACCAAAGTACATTTTCGCCATAGCAACAGAGGTAGAAGTAGGTTGTTTTGGAGCGTTAGCGCTTGTTGTCATAAGCGGGCCAGTTTGCTTGAGGAGCCGAGAGAGTTCGGGACTGTCTGGAATACGCACAGGCAGGTCGACACGTGCTTGCTTAACGTCGGTATTAATGTCGCTTGCGTCGAGTACAACACTGAGTGAGGCTGGCCAAAAGTGCTCTACTTGCTTAAGTTGATCTAATTTAAATCCAACAGACGCAAGGTCCTCTATGCTCGCAGCGATAATGGTACCTGGCGCGAGCTCACGTGGTTTTGTCGCATAGAGCTTTTTGACAGCTTCCGGGTGACGGATAGCGGCCATGAGGCCATATACGGTATCTGATGGCAGCACTCCTACTGCACCATTCTTAATAAGCTCAACAAGAGTTTGATCATTGAGAGAGGAAAAATACTGTGTCATCTACGCCTCCCGTTTGTTCCATGCCGTCTTTGTCATTGAAAGACTTGGTACTACTTCGAGCGCATATGGGTCAGTTGGTGTCATCTTTTGTGCGTAATAGTATCCGAGCGTGCCAATCATCGCTGCGTTGTCGGTGCAAAGTTGCATTGGTGCGTATTCAATTTCGATCGGAAGACGCTCTTTCAATTGCTTTCGAAGATCTTGATTGGCCGCGACACCACCGGCAATGACGACTGATTTTGGTTGAAAATCGTCAAAGGCTTTAACAGCCTTATCTACGAGTGTTTCGTTTGCTATTCGCTGGAAGCTTGCCGCGAAATCATTGCGCGTGGCTTCATCTAAGAGCGCTGGAAGCTCGTGAGACGGAAATGTGTAATCTTTACCAACTGCAGCCTGAACCGAGCGCAGAACGGCTGTCTTAAGCCCAGAGAAGCTAAAATCATAAGGGTTTTGGAGCTTAGCCTTCGGAAATTGATATTTTTTGGCATCGCCCAGTGCTGCTGCCTTGGCAATCGATGGACCGCCAGGGTAGGGAAGACCGATAATTTTCGCAACTTTGTCATATGCTTCGCCTACGGCATCGTCTTGCGTTTGACCGAGAAGTTCATAGTCGCCGTGGTCGCGGAATAGAACGAGTTGCGAGTGGCCGCCAGAGACGATAAGTGCAAGCATTGGAAATTGTGGTTGGCGACTTGGGAAGACAAGCGTACTGTCTGAATCGGTAGTGCTTGTGATGAAATTGGCGTATACGTGCGCCTCAACGTGGTGAATAGGGTAGAGCGGCTTATTATGAAGAACTGCAAGTGTTCGTGCGGCAAGGGTGCCAACGAGCAGAGAGCCGATGAGCCCTGGTGCGTAGGTGACGGCAATTGCATCAACATCATCCCAGGTGCAATGCGCTTTTTCGAGTGCTTCAGCGATAACTGGGTTAATTACCTCGATATGGCTGCGCGCCGCGACTTCTGGCACTACACCGCCATAGTGACTATGAATATCAATTTGCGATACAACGACATTACTATGAAGTATTGAGCCGTCTTCTATTACAGCGGCAGCAGTTTCATCGCAGCTACTTTCAATTCCCAAGATTTTCATTTACGTTATTATACCATAAAATGGCACGGAAACGACCTGGATGTGAGGTTGGAGTTCTGTTTGTTTTCAAAATTCCAACATTAAAAAGTGCTAAACTATAGATATGAAGGATAGGTTGGTGAAAAGTGTGCGGCAGGTATTGCCTCGGTCGACGGTGAAGAACCTCGAGGATGTATATCGCAAGGCGCGCGTTCGAGCAATCTCTGCTCGATATGGTAATCCTGCACGGCACCTCAAGGTGATCGCGGTAACAGGAACAAACGGTAAAACAACAACGGTAAATTATATTAACGAGATTCTTAAGCAAGCGGGCAAAACGACCGCGATGTTTAGTACGGCAACGATTGAAGTTGCCGGCAAAGCGAGGCGCAATGATCTCAATGCTACCGTGGGCACGGTGGCTCGAATGCAGCAATTTTTTCATAGCTCTAAGCGAGCCAAGGTGGATTACGTAGTCATGGAGTTTCCAAGTCATGCGATTCATCAGCATAAGCTCGACGGCGTGCCCGTTGAGATGGCAATTATGACGAATCTGACTCAGGACCATCTTGATTATCACGGAACTATGGAAGCATATGCAGAGGTGAAGGGGCGCTTGTTTGCTGATTCGCCACGATTTATTGTGCTCAATCGTGATGACGAATGGTTTGATTTCTTTAATAAATTCCCAGCATCTGAGCAGAAGATTACGTATGGTAAACATGAAACCGCCGAAGCGCGTATGGACAACATCAAGTTGTATCGTAAGGGCACGGAAGCTGTTGTCACGATTGATCATCAGACAAAATTGGAGCTCGCGACAAACCTGCCTGGTGAATTTAATGCGTACAATATGACCGCAGCGGCAGCAGCAGCGTATTTACTAGGAGTAGACCTGAAAGACATCATTGAGGGGGTTGCAAATCTCGAGGCAGTTCCAGGGCGATTCGAGCGCGTCGTCGAAGATCAGCCGTATGATGTCATCGTTGACTATGCGCATACTCCTGATGGTCTGGAGAAATTACTCACTGCCGCAAAAGAAATTACTAAAAACCGCGTGATATTAGTATTTGGTGCGACGGGCGATCGAGATCAAGGCAAGCGTCCGATTATGGGTGAAATCGCTGCGCGACTTGCTGATCGTATCTTTTTGACCGACGAAGAAAGTTACAACGAAAACCCCGAGCAAATTCGACGTATGGTTTATGATGGAATCGAAAAAGCAAAAGGTGGCGCCATGAAAACTACTGAAGTGCCGGATCGGCGTGATGCTATCGAAAAAGCGCTCACTGTTGCTAAAAAAGGCGACACGGTGCTCATCACTGGAATGGGGCACGAAATATTCCGCATTGTGAATGGTGAACGAATCCCGTGGAATGATTCTGAAGTAGTGCGCGAAATACTCGGCAAGGAACATAAAGCCGAATAATTCAAAAAAGCACCCTGTGAAGGGTGCTTTTTGTTAGAGCCATTGTTGGTGCTTGACTCGCCAGGAAAGACTTGTGACGATACGCTGACCGTATCGCTTCCATAGTTTGTAAGCTTGCGGGCGGAGTACGATATCGTAGCAGCCCACGTAATCAGTAACATGTTTATTGAAGCTTGTTTTAAATCTACCAATGCCATGGAAAGGATTATTAGGGTCATTAATTTCGGTCGAGTGGGGACTGCCACAGAGGTCATAGCTCGTCACGCCTCGCTCTTTCATCCACTTGATAACTTCCCACTGCAAGAGATGACTTGCACCGTAAACAACCTTTTCACGGAGACTTGCACCATCCTTATAAAGTCCTTTTGTGCCGATATACATACAAAATGCACCAGCAATAATACTGCCCTCGTACGTAGCAAAGAAAAAGCTGCCATGGCCGGACTTTGTGTAATTTTGCCAGAATTTTTTATAGTAGTTGAAACTTCGTAGAGAGCTATCGAAACGTCCTGCTGCGGTTTGCGTGAGCAGTCGGTACATTATTTGCATGGTTTCATCACTCGCTTCTACCGCTTGGACTATGACGCCCTCACGTTCAGCGCGACGAAGGGCGTTGCGACCTTTTTGATTGAAGCTCGCCATAATTTTATCGAGTTCGGGCGCGGTATCGATGATTACCGTAGAAACGTTTGGTTGCACGGCGCTTGTTTGGACAAGTCCTGTTTCTGCAATCGCATTCTTAGTGTCTTCGCTCTCGAGGATCTCTGGCTCTATTTTAGCGACAAACACACCTCGAGCTCGCGCAAAATCAGATAGTTCGCCAATCAGCGGCAATAACTCAGCTTCTGTAGTGACACCAGGGCCTTTTGGAAGGTACCAAAATTTACCAAGGATTGGAATTTGTTTTTCAAGTACCGTAATGGCGATGTCGTCAGCCATGAGGTACCGTGGTGTCCAGCCGTTTTGTCGCTTAGCCTCAGCCATTTCAGAAGCCTGGAAGACGTTGCCGCCATCTGGATTGTTAGTAAGATGCTCGTCCCAATGCTGGGTCTCTTCATTTGTCGCGTAGCGAATACTCATTGGTACCATTATACATGAATATAAAAATTACCTCTTTCACGAGGTAATTTTTATGTGGAGAACAGGGATATAATTACGCAGCTTGCGATCCAGAAAGGAAGTCGATTTCTTTAATGACATCAAGAAGTGCCTGGGCTCGGCGAGTTTCGTCGCCGATCATCTTAGCAGCTTCGTGGGCTGGACCAATGAGCGACTTGTCATCAGTTGAGCGAATAAGCAAGAGGTACGTGTCGAATTTTTCTTCTGGTGGCAGCGTGAGCTTGTCGACAAGCGGGCGAAGCTCGGTGATGGCTGCCTGCTTTACGCCATCAAGTTCACCGGCAACGGGGATTGCAACTGGTGAAACCATAGGTGCTGGCGGCATCGCTGGGCTTGGTGTAGGAGCAACAGGAGGCTCCATAGGTGGCACAGGTGGTTGCATATCAGCTGCTGTAGGTACTGTTTCTGCTTCGTTTGCGTCTGCGTTTACTCCAGCAAGGACCTTCGCGAGTTCCTGATCGTCACTAATTGGTTGTGTTGATTGCGGTTGAATATCCATGCCCACCTCTTGAATATTAGTAGTTATGCTTACTTACAACATACTGTATCATGGTGAGAGAATATTTCGCAAGGGGAGTGGTAACAATGCTAGATGATGTAAACGTATTAAAACAGCGCGATCGATCGGGTGTGCTCGATATAGTGGCAGGAATTTATCAACAGGCAGCACTTGAAGTGAAGCTTGTGGATAGTGAACATGACGGCCGCGCAATTAACAACATTGTCATTGCTGGTATGGGCGGTTCAGCGCTTGCCGCGGAAATGGCTAAAGTAATTTTGGCCGATACCCTTACCGTGCCGTTCGAGGTTGTGCGCGGCTATACCTTGCCTCATTACGTAAACGAGAACACCCTGGTAATTGCTAGCAGTTTTTCGGGTAACACCGAAGAGACGGTCGCATGTGTCGAGGAAGCAATTAAAAAGTCGGCGCAAGTAGTCGCGATTACAAGCGGCGGTAGGCTTAAGGATCTGGCGACAAATAATCATGCGATGCTCGGATTAATTCCGGCAGAATCAGAAGCGCGCTACGGTATGATCTATAATTTGCGCATTCTTCTTCGTGTGCTTATAGAGTTTGGGTTCGCTCCGAAGCGCGTTTATGACGAAATGGCGAGCGCGGCGTCGTGGCTGCAGCGAGAAGCGGAGCTATGGGCTAAAGATGTTCCGATCGAGCGAAATTATGCTAAGCAACTTGCGCTTCTTGCCGTAGGCAAAACGCCAATCTTTTACGCTGGGTCGCTTATGGCGCCGGTAGCGTATAAATGGAAGATCAGTTGGAATGAAAATGCTAAAAACGTATCATTTTGGAATGTTTTGCCAGAATTTAATCATAATGAATTTGCTGGCTGGACGAGTCATCCAATTGAGAAGCCATTTGCTGTATTTGATTTAGTAAGTGAACTTGAGCACCCTCGTGTTTTGAAGCGATTAGATCTCTCAGATCGCTTACTCTCGGGACGTAGGCCAAAGGCCACTATCGTGCCTATCGCCGGTAAAACGGTCATGGATCAGCTGCTATGGGGTTGTATACTTGGTGAATTTGTCAGTGTGTACGTCGCAATTCTTAATAATGTCGATCCAAGTGGCCTTGCAATTGTTGATAAGCTCAAAAAAGAACTCGGGTAGTTTAGTGATATTGGCGCAGTGATTCGATTGTATTTTTGCGTGCGGCTTTGAGGGCAGGGTAGAGACCAAAGAAGAGGCCAACCGATACCATCATTGCAATCGCGGCAACAGCCGTTTGCCAGCTGAATGCAGGCGTAAAGTAAAGGAAAATACTAACGATAAATGCCGATAGGTAGCCAACGCCATACCCGATTAATCCCCCAAATCCACTCATAATGAGGGATTCGATGAGGAATTGCGCGACAATGGCGCGCTGGCTTGCGCCAACGGCTTTACGGATGCCAATTTCACGGGTACGTTCAGCGACACCGACGAGCATAATATTCATAATGCCAATACCGCCAACGAAAAGTGAAATAGCAGCGACGGCGGTCATCACCCCTGTCATGGCTTGGAAGAGTTGATTTGTCGGTTGGGTAATAGCCGCACCGCTTGTAATAGAGAAGTCTTCCTCACCAAGATGCTGGGAAAGTAGTTTTGATTTTGCCTGCTTTGTCGCGGCAGCGAGGTCTGATGGTTTCTTGGTGAGCAAATCTATCTGTTGAATTTGCGAACGACCTTGATTGAAATTCTTACCTTGCTCGAAGCTAACGACAACGGCATTATTTAAATCTACATTATTAAAGTTGATTGGTGGGCTGTCTTGCCGCAGAACGCCGACAATGGTGAATTGCTGGCCGCGCATAGTGAATGCTTCGCCAATAGGATGGTCGGTATCAAAGAGCGAAATCGCGAGCTGCATACCGATGACGGCCGTGTTACCGTCGGTATCGTCATCGAGGAATTTACCCGAAAGCATGGTAATACTTGAGACCTTGGCAAAATCAGGTGTTGTTGCTAGTACAACGCTGTTTGGACCTGTAGTATGTTGGGCATGAATTGTTCCTTCGATGGTCATAAGCGGCACGGCAGCTTCGACATTTGGTAACTTCGCAAGGCTTGCGGTATCTGCGTCGGTGAGGGTGCTCGTACTAAACGATTGTTGCGTGACAGGATTTACAAGCTGGTTTGGATCATGTGATTTAAAGCCAGGGCGAACAATCGCAAGTCTACCACCGAATGCCGACACTTGATTGTCGACCATTTTTCTTACACCATCGCTTATTGCAAGCGTACAGGTTACACTTGCGACGCCAATTGCAATACCAAGCACGGTTAGTAGCGTGCGTCCACGGTTACTTCTTAGTGAGTGGTAGGCATTTTGAATGTGATCGGTGAGGAGCTGGATCATTTGGATGCCTTTCGTGCTTTTTTGCGAGTTGCCTTAGTAGCTCTTGTCTTTGGCTTGAGATTTTGGTTGAGCGGGATCTTTTCTGATTTCTTCGGCTCGATGAGGCTGGTATTTGTATTAGTATCACTCGCAATTTTCCCATCAAGCATATTGATAACGCGACTTGCATAGCTGGTAAGGTTGGGATTGTGAGTCACCATAATAATAGTATTACCTTGCTTATGAAGGTGACTAAGTTCTTCCATGATTACGTGACTTGATCGGCTATCGAGATTACCAGTTGGCTCGTCGGCTAGAATAATGCTCGGGTGATTGACGAGTGCCCGAGCGATTGCGACGCGTTGCATTTGGCCACCGCTCAGTTGCCAGGGCATGTAATATTCACGCTCTTGTAGGTGAAAAGTTTTAAGAATTTCACTAGCCCGTTCAAGGCGCTTGGTTCGAGGTATCCCTTTATAGCTTAGGGGTAGGGCGACATTCTCAAGTACATTGAGCCGATGAATAAGATTAAAGCTCTGAAATACGATACCAATTTGATTCGAGCGAATGCGGGCATGCTGCTGACCAGAGAGGCTCGCCACGGCTTTCCCATCAAGATGGTAATCACCCTCGTCGGCGCGATCAAGGAGCCCGATGACATTTAAAAGAGTAGTCTTTCCGCATCCAGAGGGCCCCATTACTGCGATAAATTCACCTTTTTCAATAGTAAGAGTTACGTCATCAAGCGCATTATGAACAGTTTCACCAAATCCGTAGTGCTTGGTGAGGTTTGTAAGCTGTATAACCGGTGTTGAGGTGGTGGCCTTCGGCATTACATCTATTATAGGCACCATGAGCGGCTGAAAGCAACAGATGAAATGTGTATAAAATACAACCATACTGCAAAAAGCACAAGGGGTATGGTTTGCTATAATGTAATCTATACGGAGAGGTGCAAGAGTGGTTGAATTGGCACGCCTGGAACGCGTGTGTGCTGCAAAGTACCCAGGGTTCGAATCCCTGTCTCTCCGCCAAGAGAAATAATCATAAAAAATACACCATGATATTTAACGTGGTGTATTTTTGTAGTCGCGATTAGCGGCGACCGAAAATTTCGCTGAGCGAAACTTTACGGCTGTATTCGAGAGCGCCATATCGGAAGACGCGAACAGCAAGCATGAGGACGAGAGTTGCTGACACGACAAGAATTGGCAATGCAACGGCTAATTCCCAGGGATGTAGGTTGCCGACGGCGTTACGGAGTAAAAGCGGGATCGGCGCGGTAAATGGGAAAAGGCTCAAGAACCGCACGAGTGGGGCGTCTGGCGCAGAGATGAACAGAGAGACAGCGTAAAGTGGCCCAAAAATTGCAACCATTACAATACCAAGGAACTGACTGGCTTCTTTTGCGGTTGGCACACTCGAACCAATGAGAACAAGAAGGCCAGTGAAGAACATGAAGCTGATTACAAAGACAAGGGCGCCAGTCAGGATTCGCGGCACGTCAACGGGAAGGGTCGTGAGGTCGATGAACGGCAGATTTAACTTGTCATGGAATAAGAAATAGCCAGCAAGCGCCGGGAGAACGATGATACATCCTTGGAGTAGCGATAGGGCTACTTGCGATACGATTTTACCGATTACAAGCGTACGGGCCTCAATAGTAGTGAGAATCATCTCGATCACGCGATTTTCTTTTTCTTCAATCGTGCTCGTAAGCATTTGGTTGGCTGAGAACGCAATTAGCATATAAAACAATACAAGAAATAGTCCAGGAAGGATCATTTGCTTGGCAGGATCATACGCCTTACCGTCACGGTAGGTAGTAACATTCGTCTTTGCAGTGTTACTAATGACGCTACGAACATTTACGTTTACTGAGTTTTGAATCGACTCTTTAAGGATCATACTCGCGACAGCATCATATCGACTATTGTTGAATATGCCAACATCTTGTCCGTATACTTCAACGGCATTTTTGCTGATGTCGCTTGGATAGTAAATATAACTATCAACCTTACCGGAAGTTACATCATCAATACCTTGCTGTTTACTGTCGATGTTTTTTGCTTTGAGCGCCGTAAGGATCGCAGGCTTGATTAAGTGTGTTTCGTCAGTAATTTCGATGGTAAATGACTGGTTCTCCAACTCCTTAGCAGCTTTATTTGTTGACTGGTTTGAGAAATAAATGATTGCAAAGATTGCCATCATCATTACCGGGAAGCCGAGTGCCATCACCCAGTATGACTTCTTTTTAAGGGTACGTACGATTTCAAATCGGATTACCGTAGAAAGATTATGCATTAGTTTGTCTCCTCGTTTTCGTCGCCATAAACTTGAAGGAACACTTCGTCGAGTGACTTTTTATTAAACTTCTTTTTTACTGCTTCGACAGTGCCATACGCATGTGACCGACCATCTTTTAGAAGGACTACGTGGTCGCATAGGCGCTCTACTTCGTCCATCTGATGAGTAACCATCACGACAGTTGCGCCCTTTGCTTGGTGCTCCTCAATAATGTCCATCAATAGCTTACGGTTAACCGGATCAAACCCTTTGGTTGGCTCGTCGAGAATAAGAAGCTCCGGATTATCCATAATGGTGATACCGAGCTGAATTTTCTGCTGCTGTCCGCCAGAGAGTTTGTCGAGTCGCGTCGTCGCTTTATCGGCAAGGTTAACTCGGCTCAGGTAGGCGAGTGAAGCAGCTTTGGCGTCCTCACGGCTCATGCCTTTCAGTTCGCCAAAGTATACCATTGCATCGATTACAGATTCTTTTTTGTACAGGCCACGTTCTTCCGGCAGGTAGCCTAACTTTATACCACCGGATACGCTGTAAGGCCTGCCGTTCACGAGCAACTCTCCAGCGGTTGGTTTATAAATGCCGAGGAGGGCGCGAATTGTGGTGGTTTTACCTGATCCGTTGCTGCCTAAAAACCCAAATGTTTCGCCGCGCTTAACGGTAAAATTAAGGTCGTGGATGACTTCGGTATTGCCGAACTGCATCTTGAAACTCTTTATCGTGATGATGTCTTCCATATTGCAATTATTATACACCGTTTACAGGCGCCCGTAGGTGATACTAGGGGTCGTTTACTAATATTTCAGAAAGCTACATCCAGGAGACGTGTTGATATTGTAGACGCTATATATAGCGTGGTAAAAATTACCATGTACACTATAAGGTGTTATTTTGCTGTATTGTTAAAAAAACAAACTAAAACGCTTGAAATCACTATATATAGCGCTTATCATGACTATTAGACGCTACATATGTAGTAGTTCAGCAAAATAGACACTTATGCAAGTTTGTCGTAAAACTAGCGCACCACACTAGTAGGTGACTTTCTTGCGCCCCCGGAGGGGTTGGGGTCAGTGAAAGCATTAACTATAACAAAGGAATAGAATATGGCCGGTATTCAAGTCGTAAAACGCGATGGCACCCGTGAAGACTTCGACGCAAACAAGATCAATCTAGCTCTTGTAGCGGCAAGTGAAGGACTTCCAAATCAAATTCAAAAGGTAGTTGAAGTTGCAACGCAGCTACAGTTGACACTTTTTGATGGAATTACTACTGAGCAGCTTGATGAGTCGGTAATCCATACCGCATTGCAGAATGTTAAAGACGATCCTGACTTTGACAAAATTGCTGCGCGACTTCTTCTTAAGACGATCTACAAGAAGATCTTGGGCGACTACGAGAATGCAGCTGACCTTAAGAAGCTGCATGCCCAAAAATTCCCTGCGTACATTAAAGCGGCTGCAAAAGACGGCTTGCTTGATGAACGTATGGTTGATGGTCGTTTTGACCTCAAGAAGCTTGGTAGTGTCCTTGAGCCAGCACATGACGAGCTCTTTAAATATATCGGCGTTGTAACAAACCGCAACCGCTACGCACTGCGTAAAAACAGTGGCGATCCAATCGAGACGCCTCAGTTTACTCACATGCGCATTGCAATGGGGCTTAGCTATAACGAAGAAGATCCAACTGCTTCAGCTATCGACTTCTATGAACACATGGCGTGCCTTGAGTACGTTGCTGGTGGTTCAACTCGCGTGAACGCAGGGGGCGCGTTCCCACAGCTTTCGAACTGCTTCCTTATGGAAGTGCAAGATGATATGGAGTCAATCGCAAAAAGCGTACGTGATACTATGTGGATCGCAAAAGGTACTGGTGGTATTGGCATCACTATGACGAAACTTCGTGCAGCAGGTAGTCCGGTTCACACGACCAACACCGAAAGCACCGGCCCAATTCCATTCATGAAGATGGTCGACACTGCACTCTTTGCGGTAAGTCGAAAGGGTAAAAAAGCTGGCGCCGCTGCAATGTACATGGAAAACTGGCACCTAAACTTCCCAGAATTCCTCGACCTTCGCCAGAACTCTGGTGACCCATACTTCCGCACCCGATTCCTTGATACGGCTGTATACATTTCTGACGAGTTTATGAAGCGCGTCGAAAAAGACCAAGAATGGTATATGTTCGACCCAGCTGAAACGCCTGACTTGCCGGAGCTTTACGGCGAAGCATTCAGCGCTCGCTACAAAGAGTATATAAAAATGGCGGATGCCGGTAAGCTTCGTGTGTTCAAGACAATTCCAGCACGTCAGCAGTTTAAGGCAATTCTTACGCAGCTTCAGGCCGGCAGCCACCCTTGGGTTACTTGGAAAGACACGATTAACACTCGTGCACTGAATAACAACACGGGCACTATTCACTGTTCAAATCTTTGTACAGAGATCACCTTGCCCCAGGATGAGAAGAACACATCTGTTTGTAACCTTGTGAGCATCAACTTGAGTCGCCACCTTACTCCTGAGAAGACATGGGAATGGGATAAGCTTGAACAATCAGTACGCAGTGCCGTTCGTCAGCTTGATAACCTTTGTGACATTACTAACACGCCAATTCCTGAGGCGATGAACTCAAATCTTCAGAACCGCGCAATCGGCCTTGGCATGATGGGCTTTACCGATGTTATCGAGAAGCTTGGTTTTAGTTACGAAAGTGAACAGGCCTATGATCTTATCGACAAACTGACTGAGTTTATCAGTTATCACGCTATTGATGAGTCGGCAGATCTTGCGACGACTCGTGGTAGCTACCCGCAGTACAAGGGAAGTGGCTGGAGTAAGGGCTATCTGCCAATTGATACACTTGACCAACTTGCCACTGACCGTAAGGTAAAAGTGAAGGTGAACCGTAAGGCGCACCTCGACTGGGAGTTACTCCGCAAGAAGGTTAAGAAGGGTATGCGCAACGCAACGCTTATGGCGATCGCGCCAACGGCAAACATCGGTCTTGTTGCCGGTACGACTCCAGGCCTCGACCCACAGTTTGCACAAATCTTCTCACGTAGCACGTTGAACGGTAAGTTCCTCGAAGTGAACACCAACCTTGTGAACGACCTTCGCGAGCTTGGTATTTGGGAAGAAGTAAAAGATGAAGTGCTCGCTAACCTTGGCGACATCCAAACCGTTGAAGCAGTTCCGCAGCGAATAAAAGATGTATACAAGACAAGTTTCCAGCTGAGTCCATATGCATTTATCGAAGTAGCAGCACGTGCACAGAAGTGGGTTGACCAGGCAATCAGCCGCAATATGTACCTTGAAACTCGTGACATCGATGAATATGTCGAGATCTACACTGAAGCATGGCGCCGTGGTCTTAAAACGACATACTACCTACATGTTAAGCCACGTCACCAGGCAGAGCAGTCGACAACTAAGGTGAATAAGTCTGAAGACATCGCGGCACGCACTGGTGCCAAAAAAGTTGGATTCGGATTCGCAAAAGCATAAAAGGAGGGGATAAAAATGAACGCATCAACAATCATCAACGACAACATGTCACTCGAAGAAAAGCTACAAGCTATTTCAGACGCAATGGAGCAAGCACAGGCAACGGCTAACGAAGAAGCTGCAGCACGTGGTGAAGTTGCAGCACCGATCGATCCAGCAGATCTAACACAATGCGAAGGTTGTCAGTAGGAGGAAATATGGCAGGAATTTTAGGCGCAGGCGTCCAAGATGGACTACTGCTTAAACCAATCCACTATCAGTGGGCAAAAGATTTATACGATCAGGCAGTGGCGAACACGTGGTTTCCAAACGAAATCCAGCTCGCGCAGGATCTCGCTGACTGGAAAAAGTTGAGCGACGAAGAAAAGCACGCGTTTACTTTTCTTGTAAGCTACTTTAATCCAAATGAGCTACTCGTGAACAAAGCGCTCGCGTTCGGTGTTTACCCATATGTAAACGCTGCAGAATGCCACTTGTACCTCGCAAAGCAGATGTGGGAAGAAGCAAACCACTGCATGAGCTTTGAGTATATCCTTGAAACATTCCCAATCGACCGCGAAAAGGCATACGAAGCGCATGTTGAAATTCCATCAATGGCGCGCAAGGAAGAGTTTGAGACCAAGTACATTAAGCGCATGACTGAAGACACGCTTGATATCAACACGACCGAGGGTAAGAAAGATTTCATCCGAAATCTTGTTGCCTACAATATTATCCTTGAAGGTGTATGGTTCTACTCTGGCTTTATGGTGGCGCTCAGCTTCCGCCAGCGTAATTTGCTTCGTAACTTTGGTAGTCTTATGGATTGGATTATCCGCGATGAAAGTCTTCACCTTAAGTTTGGTATGAATTTAATTCTTACTACCCTTGAAGAAAATGAAGACCTCCAGGATCCAGAATTTGCCGAAGAGATCAAGCAGATGATCCTTGATGCTGTTGAAATGGAAATGGAATACAATAACGACCTTCTTCCGAAGGGTATCCTTGGCCTTAACGCAGACTACGTTAACCAGTATGTGAAATACCTTACTGACCGTCGTCTTGAGGAGCTTGGATTCGGCACACACTACAACGTCGACAATCCGGCAAAGTGGATGGCGGCAGCCAACGATACACTCGAACTCGTGAACTTCTTTGAAAGTACTAACACGAGCTACGAAGTTAACGCTGGCGGTAAGAAGAAAGACTAACGGTAACATTAACAGAAACGGGCGTGGCGTTTTTATAACATACCACGCTCGTTTTTGTATAGTAGGTACATATGAAGACTGAAATAGAAGTGAAGTTTTGTGATATTGATATAGACGCTATGCGGGAGATACTGGCACGCGCCGGTGCGGTGTGTGAGCAGCCGATGCGAGATATGCGACGTCATGTATTCTATACTGTCGATAATTCGCCTAATGCGTATGTCCGCGTACGTGCTGAGGGCGATAAAACAACTCTTACGTATAAGCGGTTCGATGAAATAAGCTTGCACGGTGCAAAAGAGGTGGAGACTATAGTCGGCGACTACCAGGCAGCGATTGATATTTTACGACAAAGTGGGCTCCGCTTGAAGAGTATTCAAGAGACGCGTCGAGAAACGTGGCATCTCGGTGAGGTTGAGGTGGTGATTGATGAATGGCCATGGCTCGAACCATTTATTGAAATCGAAGGCCCTAGCGAGGTGGCGGTAAGAGAGGCGGCTACAAGACTTTCGTTTGATTGGAATGACGCCGTTTTCGGTTCGGCGACAGAAGCGTATCGCGTGTCGTATCCTCGTATGCCACGCGGCATGGTCATGGACGACTTGCCTGAAATTCGCTTTGATCTTCCTCTCCCCGAAAAATTGAAGAGTATAGATGAATCTAATGGTGCTAAGGAATAAATTACCAAAGATATTTTCGCTTCTTGGCCCGGCTTTTGTTGCCGCGGTTGCGTATGTTGATCCGGGCAATTTCGCGGCTAATTTTAGCGCGGGCGCAAAGCACGGATACATGCTGCTTTGGGTGCTTATTTTTGCTAACTTAATGGCTGGCCTCGTGCAGTACCTATCGGCAAAAGCCGGTGTTGTTACTGGCAAAAGTCTCCCTGAGGTAGTTGCTGATAGTCTTGGCGATAAATCGCGAATAGCGTACTGGATACAAGCTGAAGTCGTCGCCGCGGCGTGTGATCTTGCTGAAGTGATTGGCGGTGCGATCGCCCTACAATTATTATTTAACATTCCGCTTGTAGCGGGGGGTATTATTACTGGCCTTGTATCGCTCGCATTGTTGGCTTCGTATCATCAGAAAGGTCAAAGTGTTTATGAGCGAATCATTGTTGGGTTACTGCTTATTATCCCGATTGGCTTCATTGTTGGGCTTATTATACATCCACCTCAAATGGGTCAGATTATTGCTGGCGTGGTGCCGCGTCTTGATGGTAAGGAGACTATTCTTTTGGCTGTTGCTATGCTCGGGGCGACTATTATGCCCCATGTGGTATATCTGCACTCAGCACTAAGCCGAGATAAACACGGCAAGGTGGACATGCGAAAACTTCAGCCAATTCTTCGCGCAACAAAGATTGATGTTGTCATTGCAATGGTACTGGCTGGTGGGGTGAATATTTCGATGCTCGTTCTGGCTGCGTCAGCGCTACAAGGAAGCACGGCTGCGGATTCTCTTCAAAGCATTTTTCATGCGCTCGGTGCAACGCTCGCTCCGCTCGTTGCCGTATTGTTTGCGATTGGATTGCTTGTATCGGGCTTTGCCTCAACGTCTGTCGGTACCCAAGCCGGAGACGTTATTATGCACGGTCTTCTTAAGCGACGCATCTCACCGTTTGTTCGCCGAATACTGGTTATTATTCCATCGATTGTGTTGCTGGTACTTGCTGTCGATCCGACGCAGATTTTATTGGTATCTCAGATAGCACTCAGTTTTGGTATTCCGTTTGCACTTGTGCCGCTTGCTATCGCTACGAGTAGTAAGCGTATTATGGGTGAAGCCCGAAATACGCCAGTTGTTACTGCTACTATTTGTATCATTACGCTATTTGTTAGCGTACTTAATATAGTTCTTGTCGGCTTACTATTCACATAGGCTATAAAATGGAATTCCATCGCCCGGCGTAATACAGGTAATCGTGCTAATAACGGCATATATAGCGTGCAAATAAATAAATCATCACTATATATGGTATTCATTTATCAATTATGATATACTGAAACCCCATGGAGATGAAAGATCACATGGCAAAAAAGACACAGTATATTTTTGTAACAGGGGGTGTACTCTCGGGGGTAGGTAAAGGTATTACCGCAGCAAGCATCGGCACGGTGCTGCAGGCAAAAGGCCTCTCTGTTTCTATACAAAAGTGTGACCCGTATCTTAATGTAGATGCGGGATTACTTAACCCCGCCGAACATGGCGAATGTTTCGTCACAAAAGACGGGGCAGAAACAGATCTTGATCTTGGTCACTACGAACGATTCTTAGACCAGGAATTCACACAGAAAAACGCGACGCTAAGTGGTAGATTGCTGCGCGACCTTATTGCGGATGAACGTGCTGGTAAGTTTGGAGGGAAAACTATCCAGCTCGTTCCGCATCTTACGAATGCTATTCAGCAGTCTATTTTTGATGCAAGCGAGGGGAGTGATGTTCATATTGTTGAAATTGGCGGCACCGTAGGCGACTACGAGGGCCTTGCGTTTATTGAGGCAATTCGCGAATTTGGACGTAAGGTTGGAAGTGCTAACTCATTGTATCTTCATGTAGTATATGTGCCATTCATTGGTACTAGTAAAGAATTTAAGAGTAAGCCTGCCCAAAATGCTCTCAATGATCTTCGTGGGTTTGGTATTGTGCCGGATGCTGTTATTGTACGATCTGACGATCCAGCACCAGACTCGGTTCGTAGTAAGGTGGCAATGTTCGGCGGTGTGCCAGAAGAAAACGTGCTAATGATGCCGAACGTGCCGAGCGTATTTTCTATCCCAGAACGCATCGCGTTAAGCAGTATCATGCCGCTTCTCGAGCGCTTTACAGGGAATGGTGTACAGCCTGATTTATCTGCCTGGCAGAATCTTGCAAAGCGCCAAACCACGAAGTTTCCACAGAACGTAACGATTGGACTCGTTGCAAAATACCTCGACAACGAAGACACGTACTTATCTGTTATTGAAGCGCTAAAATCTGCGTCATGGGAAGAAGGGCTCGGACTTACTATTAAGTGGATTAATGCCGAAACGGCTACTGATGATGACTTTGCGGCTGTCGATGGTCTATTGGTACCAGGTGGTTTTGGGAGCCGGGGAATCGAAGGTAAAATTGCTGCTGCTCAATATGCACTTGAGAGTGGTAAGCCATACCTTGGAATTTGTCTTGGCTTACAGGTGGCAGTGATTGCTGCTGCTCGTCGTGCTGGGCTCTCAAATGCTAATTCGTCAGAATTTGATGTCAACACCGAACATAAAGTGGTATACATCATGGATGGTCAGCAGGGCAAAGAATCAACAGGAGGCACTCTCCGACTTGGTGATTACCCAGCACGCCTTAGTGGAGGCAGTCTTGCTGAAAAACTTTACGGTGCACAGGATATTATTGAACGTCACCGTCACCGCTATGAGGTCAATCAAGCGTATAGCGACCATATTAAAACAGGCGGGCTATCTATTAGTGGTACCAGCCCAGATGGCAAACTTGTTGAGTTCGTCGAAGGCGCGGAAAACAACTTCTTTATTGCAACTCAGGCGCACCCAGAATTTCGCTCACGCCCAATGCGCGCGCACCCGCTATTTATCGGGTTGCTCCGCGCAAGTTGCTAACTGACGGCCTGGACCTTACTCATCGAATAATACATTCGGGATCCATTATATCGGATGGATCCCGAATTTATGTTGCCATCGTCATATGCTTGGTCTACTGCCTGAGCGAGCGTGCTATCGACGCTATCGAAACAAAGGTTAATGCCACCTGTCATACCGCCCGCAGGGTAAGTGTCGCCGTCATTATCATAGAACCAGTTGGTAGCTTGGCTTGGTGGCTGCTGTAAGAAATCTTTAAAAGTTGTATGCGCAATAAGTTGGGTGATAGTAGGATTACCTCCCGGAACAGAGGAGTCGATTACGGTATCAAGCGGCCAGTTTGATGCGTCGGTACTTGTTAGGTAGAGATGAAAGCTTTTATCAACTTGCTTAATACCGTCCCATAAAGCAGCAACACGGGCGCGTTGTTGAATGCCGTTATAGGCGACAATAGTGACCGCCGCGAGAATAGCGATGACTACTATCACTATAAGGAGCTCTACGATCGTAAACCCACGCCGCTTCATGATGCTAGTGTATAAACTCCCGCAGTAGCCGTCAAGTTGACATTTTATAACGTTTATGCTAGTATATATTCATCATGGCAGAAGAAAAACAAACACCACAAAACGAGTCAGTAAATGACACCTTAACCGCAGACGACGTAGACATGCTACGTGAGGTCCTTGAAGACGCACATTCTCGCGGTATTGTGCCTGTATCAGTGTACAGACAAGACGATCTTGCTAGTGATGAGTTTTAGCTCGTTTGCTCAAGGTGTACCACCTCTGGTAAAATAGCAGTATGGAAAAAACAGTAGCTGCTATTATTTCGATTGTTCAAGAGTTGTACTCGGTTGAAGCGCGAGTACAACTTGATCGACCTGACCCAAAATTTGGCGATTACTCAACGAACGTAGCACTACAACTTGCAAAACAGGTCGGCAAGAATCCTCGTGAGGTTGCTACGGAAATTGCCGAAAAACTAAAAGCAACAGGCGACTATGCCGATGTAACGGTTGCGGGTCCCGGATTTATTAATCTGGCACTTGGTGCGTCTGCACTTCTTGATCTTACTCGTCTTAACCCGGAACAATCTCGCCGCGGTAAAACAGTGGTGATTGAAACAAACAACCCGAACCCATTTAAAGCAATGCACATCGGCCATGCGTACAATGCAATTTTGGCTGATACAATGGCAAATCTTTTAGCGATGAGTGCAGCAAAGGTGCATCGAGTAAGTTATCACGGCGATGTTGGCACGCACGTAGGGAAGAGTATGTGGGCGATTCTCAAAGAAACCGGTGGCGATATTGCGAAGCTTGAAGCAATTCCTGTCGATGAGCGTAACACGTTTATGAATAGAATGTACGCCATGGGGTCGCAAGCCGCGAAGGACTCTGAGGAAGCGAAAAAAGAAATTGACGAGCTTGCAAAGCAGTCTTTTGTACTTGATGACCCAACATACAAAGCGGTGTATGACATATGCGCAGCGTGGAGTTACGAGCAAATCGACCGTATTGTTGCACGCATTGGTAACGTACCGATCGAGCGTCGCTACGTTGAAAGTGAGACAGAGAAGCCAGGTAAAGAACTTATCCTCGCAAATACCCCGAAGGTGTTTAAGCAGTCCGATGGCGCATATATTTTTGAGGGCAGCAAATATGGTTCGTTTGACAACGTTTATATCGGATCGCACGGCAACGGTCTCTACGGCGCCCATGATATGGGACTCATCCAGCTTAAATATGCTGACTACCCACAGCTTGACCAATGTATTGTTGTCACGGGCGGCGAGCAGGCAGCTTACTTTAAGGGTGTGATCGCAGCATCAGAACTTGCAATCCCTGAACTCAAAGGCAAGTTATTTAACTACCCGACCGGTCTTGTGAAATTGACGACAGGCAAGATGAGCTCACGAACGGGTGATGTGGTGGCGATTGATTGGTTATTTGATGAATTTGGTAAAGCGATTATCGAGCGCGGTGGAGTGGCGGTAGATGAAATTATTGCCGGAGCCCTCCGTTATCAATTCCTTAAAGTTAAAATTGGTGGCGATGTCGTGTTCGACGTTAATGAAGCGGTGAGCCTTACTGGTAATACCGGTAGTTACTTACAATATGCCCATGCTCGTGCGCGCCGTATTCTTGGTAAATCTTCAAGTGCGGTTACCTATCCAGTTGATGTGTATGATGAGGATCGTAGCCTCGTACGTAAGCTTGGTGAATACCACGAAGTAGTGAACCGTGCGCTTGAGTTGCTTGAGCCTCACCATATTTGTACCTATTTATTTGAACTTGCCCAGGAATTTAACCGTTACTATGAGCAGCATCAGGTTGTCGGTGATGAGCGTGAAGCGCACCGTGTCGGCCTCGTTGCTGTCTATGCAGATACGCTTAAGGCGGGTCTGGCAATTCTTGGTATTCACGCACCTGATAAAATGTAATTCAAAAGCGAAGGAGCAAGCATGGCAACAAGCAACAAGCAAGAAGCAGCAATTCGCCGCGACGAAGATAAGAAAATTGAGCGCGCAGCGCGCTTACGAAGCGTTGTTAGTAGCCAAAGTGCTGACTTTATGAACTTCATCAGGCAACAGGGTGTAGTGGGTCTTGCGATTGGTCTTGCGATTGGTACTGCTGCTGGTGCAAGCGTGAAATCGATTGTCGATAACTTAGTTAACCCACTTGTTGCATTGATTACGCAAGGTGTGAACCTCAATAATCTTAAGTGGGTGCTTGAGAAGGCGAGTAATATTCATCCTGAGGTTGCGATTGGGTGGGGTGCAATCTTTAGTTCTCTCATCACCTTGCTTGCAACGGCACTCGTCGTGTATATCGGTGTGCATTATGCGAAGCTCGATAGAATAGATAAAAAGAAAGATGATGCAAAGTAGTGAAAAAAGCATTTAAGCCCACGCGAATTTTATGGGTTGACCTTGAAATGACGGGTCTCGACCCCGTCGAGGATCGTATTCTTGAGGTAGGAGCAATTATTACTGATTGGGATTTTAAGGAAATCGCTCGCTATGAGGCAGTAAAAAAAGTTGGTCCAAAGCTAATGAAAGAGCGTATGGTCGGCGCGTTTTGGGATGAGTTCTCTAATGTGCGTGATGCATTGATTGCGCAAAATGCCAATGGCAAGAACGGCCGAACAGTTGAGAATGAACTCCTTGCATTTGTCGATGAGTATATTGGCAGAGAAGAAAAAGTTTTACTTGCCGGCAACTCGATCCATCAGGACAGGCGCTTTATTGCTAATGAATGGAAGCGACTTGATGCACGGCTGCATTATCGTATGCTCGATGTAAGCGCTTGGAAAGTCGTGTTTGAGGGCAAATTCCGAAAAAGGTTTACGAAACCTGAGGCTCATCGGGCGATTGATGATATCCGCGGAAGTATTGAAGAGCTACAGTATTATTTGAAGAAGGTGAAAGTATGACACATAAAGAATTAGAAGAATACCTATTGAGCTTCCCAGGGGCGTGGCTTGATTATCCATTCGGTGAAGGTACGGCAGTCTATAAGGTTGGGCATAAAGATGTGCCGAGCGAGGATGAAAAAATGTTTGCACTTATCGTCGAGGGAAGCAATCCTGTACGCGTGAGTTTGAAATGTGATCCGCTACTCGCAAAGCACCTGCGTGAGAAGTACGAGGAAGTTCAGCCGGGCTACCATCTGAATAAAAAGCACTGGAATACAGTTATTTGCAGTGGTCAGCTATCTGATGATGAAGTGCGCGACTTAGCTCGTCTAAGTTATCGACTCGTTACCGAATAATTACGACTTTGTCGCGTCAAATGTTGAGTAGGCCTTGAGAACGAGGTCAATGTTATTGAGCGCGGTATCGCAAAAAGAGAGTAGCTCACTCGAGCCAGTGCTTTGCTTAAGCTTCGCTATACGTGCCCGTAATACGGTAAGCTCGTAGGTCATCTGACTAGTGTATGTGCGATCGAGGGTACCTCTTTGATAAGAGTTTTCGAGAGTCGTAGTAAGCTTTGTGGCATATGTTTTTTCAACTCTTGCTGCACTTGAACTCGAGTTATCTTTTAGTTTGCGTTCAGTTAGGATCGTGTTCATGCTTGTGGTCATGCTTGAAAGCGAAGATGAAAGTGCGGCATTTGCCTGAGATATTTGGTCTTCTGCAAGGTGAGTTTGTTCGGCTGTAGTAACGCTTTGTAGTGTAGCGATACGTTCAGAAATGGGGATGAGCTGATCATTAGCGCTTGGGCTACCTGATGCCGAAATGAGAATAAGAGCGAAAATAGCAGTAAGAATACCGCCTCCGATAAGCCCAAAGACGGCGAAGCGATTGACGACTCGTTGCTGTTTCGGCGCGATTTGGTTCAGGTAATCAATGCTGTATTCAGGTGATTGGCTATTTGCGCCCGATGGAGGGGCGAACGGCGCCTGTGGTTGATAGCTTGGCACTGGAGTAGGCTGAGGCTGCGCCATGGGCTGCGATGGTTGTTGTGGCCAAGGAGAAGGCTGTTGCATTTGTGGCATTGGCTGCTGTGATTGTGGCTGTTGCCATGGATTTTGCTGCTGTGGCTGCGTAGGCTGAGGCTGACCCCACCCGTTAGAAATAGGAGGCACGCCATTAGGCGAAACTCCCGGTGGGTTTTGGCCAGATTGTCCTTGCGGATTCATAGTTATATTAAACCACAAGCGAGTAGTGAGCGAAAGAGCGAACACAGAAACTCTTACACTAGTACTAAAGAGAAGCAGAAGTTATACTAGTAGTATGCAGGACGCCAAAGAGGAGGTGCGTAGTCGGCTCAATATTGAAGACGTAATAGGTGAGTATGTCCAGCTGAAACGTGCTGGCCGTAACTATAAAGGTCTGAGCCCATTTAGCGGTGAGAAAACGCCGAGTTTTTACGTGAGCCCCGATAAAAATATTTGGCATGACTTTAGTAGCAATAAGGGCGGTGATGTTTTTGCGTTCATTATGGAAGTCGAGGGTATGGATTTCCGTCAGGCGCTCGAGCATCTTGCGCGCAAAGCGGGCATTGAATTAGCAGAGTACGAATCACCAGATGCCAAGCGTCGCGCGTCCCTTAAGAAGCGAGCGATTGAGGCAAATGAACTTGCTGCACGGTACTACCAACAAAATTTATTGCGCAATCACCATGCGCTTGAGTACGTATTTAAAAAACGCGGTCTTTCGAAACAAGTCGTACAGGATTTCCAAATTGGCTATGCACCAGATAATGGTACGGCGCTTACAAACTTCCTTTTGAAGCGCGGATTTAATAAGCAAGAAATTAGCGATGCGGGACTTGCAAATCGGTACGGCGGCGATATGTTTAGGGGGCGTATGATGGTACCGTTAATGGACTCAAGTGGGCAGGTGATTGGGTTTACCGGGCGTATTATTGGCGATGTTCCCAATGCGCCAAAATACCTTAACACTCCGCAAACGCTCGTCTATGATAAGGGTCGTCATATTTTCGCCTTGAGCCAGGCCAAAGAGGCAATTCGCCGTGCTGAATATGTAGTGATGGTGGAAGGTAATCTCGACGTTGTAAGTAGTCATCAAGCGGGGGTTCGCCAAGTTGTGGCTACCGCGGGTACGGCAATGACCGAACATCACTTACGGGCGATGAAGCGACTTACGGGCGATGTACGGCTTGCTTATGACAGCGACAAGGCCGGAGTAGCTGCGACTGAGCGAGCAATTGGGCTTGCATCGCAAGTTGGGATTGAGCTGACTGTGATTACGCTGTCAGATGATGCAAAAGACCCGGATGAGCTAATTCAGATTTCTCCAAAAAAGTGGCAACAAGCGATAGACGCGGCTGTTCCAGCTGTCGAATGGGTGCTTGAGCAATATGCTGCGCGTGTGGACCTAACGACGGCCGCGGGAAAGCGTGAGTTTACTACTGCAGGACTTAAGGTAGTTGCAGCCCTCAATGATCCTATCGAACAAGAGTATTATGAACAAAAGATTGCCGATATGTCAGGGAGTTCTCTTGAGGCGGTGCGGTCTAAGCGAGCGGGTGAAGTTATACCTGAACAAAAGTTACGCGAGGTAAGGTCGCAAGCAAAGCAGGCGGGGCCACCGACTGAACAATATATTTATGAAGATGATGTACTTGCAATTGCCGCTGTAGACGCACCGAGCCAAGAGTTATTGGCACACCTCGATGTAAGCTATTTCCATGGCGAAGAGCGGCGTGCGCTCGCAAGATACTACGCTACCCATAGCGGAAAAGTACTTGACGATACCCCAGAAGAGTTGCAAAAGTACGATACCTATGTAAAAATAGTATTATTACGCGCTGATGAGCGGTATATAAAGCTGGATAGCAACGATCGCTATTATGAAACAGCCCGCCTCATAAAGCAGATGAAACAGGAACACATGAAACAAACTCGAGATACGTTGACCGCAGAGCTGCGCGAAGCCGAATCAATCGGCGATGACGCCAGAGCAATGCAGTTACTCGTACAGCTAAATGAACTAACAAAGGAGATAGCGCGTGGCAAACGATGACCAAATCCCAACCGGCGACCGTGAAGAAGATGAATTGATGAACGTTGATCCAGATGAACCTGCGATTGACGAACTGTTGGATGAAGATGAGGATACGCCTGAAGATATTTTGAACTCAGGTCAGTATTTTGACGATATTTCTGATGACTCTGTTCGCTTACACCTACGTGAAATAGGTAAGATCCCACTACTTTCAGCAGAAGAAGAGCTCGCACTCGCACAGCGAGTAGTGCAGGGCGACAAAAAGGCCAAGGACAAGATGGCAGAAGCGAACATGCGTCTTGTTGTCAGTATCGCAAAGCGCTATAGCGGTCGCGGCCTTGATTTTCTTGATCTTATTCAGGAAGGCCACACAGGGCTTTTGCGTGCGGTCGAAAAGTTTGACCCAGATAAGGGATTCAAGTTTAGCACCTATGCGACATGGTGGATTCGCCAGGCGATCACTCGTGCAATTGCCGACCAGGCGCGTACGATTCGTATCCCTGTGCACATGGTTGAAACTATCAACAAATTGCTTCGTACTCAGCGCCGTATGACCCAGGAGCTCAACCGTGAGCCAACCATTGAAGAGCTTGCAAAAGAGCTCGAGATGGAGCCGGAGCGCGTCGAGTATGTCATTAAGATTAAGCAGGATATTTCGAGTCTTGATGCGGGTGTTGGACGTGATGGTGAAGATGAAGACAGCGTACTTGGTGATTTCATCGAAGATGAAGATGGTGCAACTCCAGAGGAATCTGCGAGCAGCCAACTTCTAAAAGAGCAAGTTCAGTCGGTACTTTCAACACTTTCAGAGCGTGAGCAAAAGATCATTAAAATGCGTTTTGGGCTTGAAAACGGCAAGAGCCACACGCTTGAGGAAGTGGGCCAAGAGTTTGCCGTGACCCGCGAGCGTATTCGCCAGATTGAGGCAAAAGCACTTGCGAAGCTGCGTAAGCATAAAGATGCAAAGAAACTTTACGAATACTTGCAGTAGAAGTAAACGAACGAAATTAAAAACGGCGCCGAAAGCGTCGTTTTTAATTGCTAGGCGGTTTTATTGATAGGCTGACTTGCGTTACAGACCGTAGCATCACCATCGCCAAGATATGATGAAACCGGGATGTTATCAACAGGAGAGAAGTAGATAATTTGCGCCCCGGCAAGTCCGCATGATCGATACATTACCGTGCTATTATCGGTTGGTGGCGTGGCAGTTATATGGATACGAGTCCTGGCAAGACTTGCGCCTGAGTCTTTTTCAAAGTCGCTTACAGATTGAGGATAGGAATGGTGAGCGGCATAGTAGCTCTCTGCGAGCTTTGCTACTGTACCGGCGGCCGTTTTTGAGTCAGCATTTTTGGCTGCTTCTTGAATGCCTGAGTAGTGGGTGCTGATAATAAGAATAAGGAACGCCAATACAAACACCGCAATGGCATTAATAACGACCCCGATTATTCCGAGTACGATAGGGGCGTTTACTTTTTTGGATTGCACGGTTGAGATGATTGAGAGTATGAGTCCGAACGGTGCGAGTCCAACAAAGGCGAGAATAACCCCAATAATGCCCGTCGCTTGACCTGGATTATTTACTATCGTAGATTCGGCGGGCGCGGCAGGTGAAGTTGGCTGTTGCTCCATAGTACTTATAGTTATAGCACGCGCTGACTATAAAAAGTGGGTTTCTTCGAGCAATTGATCGATCTGTTTATGGAGCGTGTCGAGACTACCTTCGTTTGTAAGATAATGATCAGCAATCGCGATAGGGCCACCTTTTTCGAGATTCTCAATTTCAGCCCAGTCGCGAGAATTTGCTTCCTCAATAGTGAGCGGACGGACGGGGCGGTTGGTAAGGCGGTGGTGACGTAACGTTTTAGGTGCAACAACGGCTGTAACGGTGAGTTCGCCAGGGAATTCATGTTTAAGAATTTTGTACTCAGTCCATGTATAAAGACCATCTGCGACAATACGGCGTTGACCGGCATCAATGAGGTCATGGATTTCTTTTACGATACGATTTACAACGAAATCTTTGCCTTCCTGTGCACGGATATCTTCACGGAATTTTTTCTCATTTGCTTCGGTCCATTCAATACCTGATTCTTTCATAGCATTAAGGACGACGCCACCGAAGTATACTTTCGGGACACCTTTTTCGGTAATGTAATTTACTGCTTCGGATTTGCCGCTGCCTGTAAGGCCAACGATTGCAAGAATTTTTGTTCCGGTATCGTGGTGCTCAGTCATAACACTAGTGTAACAGAGGAAGATCTTGCTTGTACATATGCTTATAGCATTTTTGCCTACCACCTTGCGTTATACTGGTACTATGAGCAAACCAAAACGACTTGTAATTATAGATGGTAAATCGGTATTCTACCGTGGCTACTATGCTATGCCAAATCTCAGTACTGCCGACGGAACGCCAACGGGAGGGGTCTATGGGTTTGCGGCGCTTAGCATTGAGCTTATGAAGAAGCTTGATCCTGATTACGTCTGTGTGGCTTGGGACAAGCCAAAAACAAATATTCGTAAGCGTCTTGAGATCTATCCGGAATACAAAGCCGGTCGCAAGCCAGCACCGGCTGATTTTTACGCACAGATTCCAATTTTACATGAGCTTTTATCGGCATTTGGATGGCCGCTTTACGAGCTTGACGATTACGAAGCCGATGACATTATGGCAACGCTCGCCCATAAAGCTGCAGAGCGGGGGATTGAAGTCTGCTTGATTACTAGCGATCTTGATGCACTTCAAGCGATTGAGGCACTTGTTCACGTGTATGCGCTGAAAAAAGGCCTTACGAATATAGACCTTTTTAAACCGGAAAGTTTCACTGAAAAATATGGCCTTCGCGTCGACCAATTTCTTGATCTTAAAAGCTTGAAGGGTGATTCCAGTGATAATATTCCTGGTGTGCCGGGAATCGGTGAAAAAACTGCGACTCAGCTGTTACAGCAATTTGATACACTCGATGGTATTTATGAAAATCTTTGGCAGGTAAAAGATAGTGTGCGCCGTAAGCTTGAAGAAGGCAAAGAATCGGCATATTTGAGCAAAAAAGTGGCGGAGCTGTGGTTTGATGCACCGATTGCTTTGGATCTTCCTGCTATGGATTGCAAGATGCTTGATACCGCACGACTGAAGGAGCTACTTAGTACGTTGGAGTTTAAGAGTTTACTTCGCAATTTACCGGCTCATATGCAAGATCATTCGCCGACTGCTTCGCAGAGTTCACCAGAATTTACTGATGTCTCAGAAGTACCAGCAAGCCAGGCAAAGGCAACGTTACTGATGGCTGAAGTACTCGTAGCATGGCTTGATGGTGACTATGTATGGCTAAGCCACGAACGCGGTAAGGTTGCGAAACTTCCGCTTACTGAGGCTGCTGAGATCACTCAGCATGTTGCGGTTGTCGGGCATAATGTGAAAGGTGTTTTAAAGGCCTTTCTCGCTGCAGGGATCAAAAACTTACCAGTCGTAGCCCACGATACAGAACAAGGCTCATTCTTGTTGAATCCACTGCGCAAATCGCGCGAACTTTCTGATCTTGTTGGCTTTGAATCAATCGATGATGCGAAGGTGGCGGTAGGTGCCATTTGGGCGTTGTACGATGAGCAAAAGGCGGCGCTTGAGGCACTACCGAATCTTGCTAAAGTAGCGCATACTATGGACTTCCCACTCATCCCAGTGCTTGCTCGCATGGAATATCGGGGCATTCGGCTGGATAGTGATATGCTTGCCAAAATGGATGGCTCGCTCACCAAAGAAATTGAGCAAATCCAGTACCAGATGTATGAAATGGCAGAACAAGAGTTCAACATTGGCAGTCCATCGCAGCTTGCAGAAGTATTGTTTACAAAGCTACAACTGCCGACACTTGGTATTAAGCGGGGTAAAACAGGCTACAGCACGGGGCAAAAAGAGCTTGATAAACTCCGAGGTCAACACCCGATTATCGAGCTAATTGAACAGTACCGTGAACTAACTAAGCTTCAAAATACGTATGTGCAAACACTACCAAAACAGGTAGACGACAAAGGATTTATTCACACGACATTTAATCAAGATGTGGCAGCGACGGGTCGGCTCAGCAGTATGGATCCAAACCTGCAAAACATCCCGATTCGCACTGAGCTTGGTCGTAAGATTCGTGATGCGTTTGTTCCTGAAAAGGGAAATGTATTTGTCAGTGCGGATTATAGCCAGTTTGAACTTCGCCTTGCTGCAGTGCTTTCGGGCGATGAGAAAATGATTAATGACTTCAATTCTGGTACTGACATTCATGCCAAGACAGCGAGCGATGTTTACCATGTACCGATTGATGAGGTGACAAAAGAGCAGCGTCGGCGCGCGAAAGTTGTGAATTTCGGCGTATTGTATGGCATGAGTCAGCATGGCTTAGCTGCTGCTGCGAACATGAGCTTTGCTGAAGCGCAGCATTTTATTGATGAGTATTTCCGTGTTCGGCCTGAGGTGAAAAAATACATTGCGGCAACAATCAAAAAAGCACACGACGAAGGGTTTGTTGAAACATTATTTGGCCGTCGTCGCCCAACGCCAGATGTAAAGTCGAGTAATTTCGTTGTGCGTTCGGCCGCAGAGCGTGCTGCCGCAAACATGCCAATTCAAGGCACCGAGGCAGACCTTATGAAGCTTGCGATGATTAAGGTGGACGAGCGGCTTGAAGGGCGTGGCGAGCAAGTGCTGCAAATCCATGACTCAATCTTGATTGAATGTAAGAAAGAACAAGCTGAGGAATTAGCTCAGATGCTCGTTGAAACAATGGAGCAAATTTATCCAGAACTTGGCGTGCGCCTGCAGGTCGATGTACATACCGGTGAAAATTGGGGAGAAGTATAAATGAATATTGCCATCAAAAAACTGCGTGAAGACGCAGTATTGCCAGAATATCAGACAGAGTTAGCAGCTGGCATGGATTTAGTTGCCTGTATTGATAGCTCAATTACGATTGGGCCGCATCAGCGAGCAGTCATACCAACGGGGCTTGCGATCGCACTTCCAGTTGGTTTTGAGGCGCAAATTCGTGGGCGAAGCGGGATGGCTGCAAAGTTTGGTGTAATGCCAGCCAATGGTGTTGGCACGATTGATGCAGATTACCGCGGTGAAATTGGCGTCATTCTCCTCAATACGAGTAATGAGTCATTTGCCGTTGAGCCGGGCGCACGCGTTGCGCAGATGGTGATCGCAAAATATGAGAAAATCGCCTGGGAAGTCAAGAAAGAGCTTAGTGAAACCGAGCGTGGAGCAGGTGGATTTGGGAGCACTGGTCATGCCGCTTAGCCCTTCACGACCACGATGGCGTCATTTCGTGCGTCGTCAGCCGAGCAATGCAGAATGGCGAGATCGACGTCTCGATAAACAGTATGTCTCAAGTCCGGAACTAGTCGAGTATGTATGTAAAAGTACTGATTTTTTCGATTGCGCCGAGGAGCGGGTTGTTGCGATACTACAACGTCGTCCGGAAGCTCGTGATCTTGAGCGATGTATCCCTAAATTGAGAAAACAATTCACCAAGACCCGTGAGCCGCTTGATGGTCTTACCGCACTTCTTGCCCAAACGCCACGGGCAGTACTCGCGCAGCTACAGATGGACACTTATCCCCACGGGTATCGTAATAAGCAAGTGCGTTTATTTGAGCTTATAGATTTTAACGACACGCTCGTTGCGACAATCCTCTTGCTTGATGATAAGCATCGTGAAGAATTTAGTGAGCGCACAAAGCAGGCTGCCGATCGTATTTGCAAACGTGTTGGCGTACCTTGTTTTACGAATGATCAATGGACGGCAATTATTCGCGGTCTCACACGTGAGGTGGCCGTGTACTCAGCAGCAAAGGGTGCCGGATTTAATGCGTGGCTGACAGATCGCGCACATGACGCACTTGGCGTCGATTTGCAGGTGCAAGATCCTGAAGACGGCCGCTACATTAATATAGATGTAAAGACACCAAGCTCATTTCGTCATCGCATGGAGCAGTTGGTCCACGAGAAGCGCCTCACGGAGCGAGAACTTGTTATCGGCGACCAGCAAAGCTATATTATTGAAGAGAACGGACACGGCCGGAATAGAGTGCAAATTGTTGTGCTATGTATTCTTCCGGACTTATTTGGTGACTTAGCTGACTGGCGCTTTGTAAATCCCGAACCAATGCGCCAAATGCTTAACCAATTAATTCGTGATCACGGAATTCACGATGGGCAATACGGCAAATTACTAGAGTAGGCTAAATTGACTCAAATTAGCATATATGGTATAATGAAATTATGTATAGAGGTTCTCGACCACGAATTCTTCCGATTATCGTTGTGATTGTCATTGTGGCACTAGTTATCGCGACACTTATCACCGTTGGGCGCATGCTGTTCACGAGTGGCAATGCAAATAATTCTCAAACTAACCAAAAAACGACATCCTCTGTTATTGAACAGGCGGTACTCGCCCAGGATAGTGACCGCTCGGTGCGCTGGACGGTTCGCGGCCCAATTGTGGGTGATGAAAGATTCCGCAGTTATCAGGTTATTGTGAGTCCTTCGTCACGAACATATATTACGTACTCTGGTTATCTTGACCAGGTGATCGATACAAAAACGTACAGCAATAACGCAAAAGCATATGAGCAGTTTGTGTATGCGCTCGATAAGACGAGTATTGCGAAAGCTCGCGATACGAAAGACGCCGATCTACGTGGTGTGTGTGCGACAAATGGCTTGGCGTATGAGTTTGAAACACTTGTGAACGATGACCCCGATCATACGATGTGGAGCTCGACTTGTAAGGACTCACAAGGCACTATGACTGCCGACCCTCTACAAGTACAGGCGCTGTTTGCAAATCAGATCCCAGACTTCCGTCCGCTGTTTACCAAGATTTATTAATAACGGTGATACAATGAGCCTATGATACGTGGTATTATATTTGATTGTTTTGGCGTACTTACGACCGATGGGTGGTTGCAGTTTCGGGAGCAGCACTTTCGAGAGGGAACTAGTGGATATCGTCAGATCTCTCAATTAAATCGCCAAGCGGACACAGGTTACATTACCCATGACGAGTTTATGGAGGCGATTGCAGAGCTCTCCCACGTAGATATAGAAGAAGTAAAAAATACTCTTGAGCAGCGCTCGCCAAATAACGCGTTGTTTGATTATATTCGCGATGAACTAAAGCCAACGTACAAAATTGGTTTACTCAGTAATGCATCTGATGACTGGACTGAAGAATTATTTAGCCCTGACCAAGTGGCGCTTTTTGATGAGAAGGTGTTCTCATTTCAAATTGGTGTTGATAAGCCACATCCGGCAATGTACGAAACGATTGCTACGAGAATGGGATTCTTACCAGAAGAATGTATTTTTATTGACGACCGCGAAGGTTTTGTCTCTGGCGCAAAGGATGTCGGCATGCGTGCGCTTGTTTATGAAACGAACACTGGAATCAAACATCACATTGATGAGATTATTGCCGAAGTTAATTAAGTTTTATGCCTGAGCTTCCTGAAGTTGAAACAGTACGGCGTGGCCTTGAACGCCTGATTGTTGGCCGCAAAATTAAATTAGTCAGAGTGTATGAGTCGCCGAAAAGCTTTCCGAATAACCAAGCAGAGGTTGAACAATTTGCGTATGGTGCGACAGTTACCGCGGTAAGGCGCCGAGCAAAAGTATTACTCATTGAGCTTTCAACTCATTACACATTCGTTACTCATCTAAAGATGACTGGCCAGCTTGTATACGTGGGCAATGAACGCTTTGGGGCGGGCCACCCATCAGACTCGCTCGTGGGAACATTACCTGATAGGTCGACGCGTGTGGCAATTACTTTCGCAGATACTACAACGCTGTTCTTTAACGACCAGCGCAAGTTCGGATGGATGAAGTTGCATCCAACGCTCGAGGTGCCGAATATTGATTTTATGCAAAAAGTAGGACCAGAACCTCTTGAAGATGATTTTACGCCAGATGTATTTATTGACCGTATTCGCCGCCGCAATAACACGACGATCAAAGCGGCGATTCTCGATCAAACAGTGCTTGCCGGAGTAGGAAATATTTATGCAGATGAAAGTTTGTGGGGTGCTAAAATCCATCCAGCTACGCGCGTAAAGGATGTGAGTGACGAACGGCTTGCGATTCTACTTACGGAACTAAAATACGTTCTAAACCTCGCTATTGAAAAAGGCGGCTCAACCGATAAGAACTATGTGAACGCCGAAGGTAGGCGGGGGAGCTATATCGACTTTGCGCGCGTATTTCGCCAAGAGGGCAAAGAATGCCCGCGCCATCCGGATACGGTTATTCTTAAGACGAAGGTTGCGGGTAGAGGCACGCATATTTGCCCACTTTGTCAGCCTGCGCCACAGTAGTCTCCACCTCTGTTTCGTAGTATCATAGAAGTAATGATATATCTGATTCACGGCGAGAATGCCTATTTGCAGGAACAGGAGCTGCAAAAGATCACCCAGACTACCGGCCTTGCGCCGGAGCGTATTGATGTGGATACGCTCACGCTCAACGCGTTAGCAGATATCGTTCGTGGTGGTTCGTTATTTACTGAAAAACGTCTCGTGGTGATTCGGGAGCTTTCTAGCGATATCACGCTCTTTGGTAAGCTTGCTGAGTGGGCTGGGGAAGTGTCAAGTGAGACGACGATTGTACTGCTCGAGCGTAAGCTCGACAAGCGTACAAAGGCGTACAAGGCAATTATTAAGGCGGCGAAAGTAGTTGCTGCTGACCCGCTCACGGAGCGTGATATGCGCATGGCAGAAGAGTGGCTAAATAAGCTTGCTAAGCAGTACAGCGTGCCGATCTCCTTAGCTCAGGCGAAGCAAATGGTTGAGCGCTCGCTCATCGCAGGAGAAAAGGTTTCCTCACGCATCGTGGATCAAATGCAGCTTGCGCATGCTCTGAAGACTCTTGCTGGCGCTAAGGAAGTTACAGATGAAATGATTGCCACTGTGCTTCCGCAGGCAATTGGGGACACTGTGTTTGACATGCTTGATATTGCGGCTCGCCGTGAAACAGCTCGGCTTGACGCGCTCTTATCGGATATGGCGCGCACTGAAGACGGCCACAGGGTGCTGGCGATGCTTTGTGGCCAGTGGGCGCAGTTGGCGGCGGTAGCAACGCTTGGCGGTGCTTCACAAAGTAGTGCTACGGAACTTGGCCTACATCCGTTTGTCGCAAAAAAGATGCAGGAGACAGCAGGGAAGTTTGCCATGAATGATATCCGTACGCTTACTCAACTGATAGCTGATCTTGATGCTGATACAAAAACATCTCGCGTTACCCCGTGGGATGCTACCTATCGTTTTCTGTACGCAATTATATCTCGATAATAAAATAGCCCCGCGGAGGGGCTATTGTTGAAAGGCTAGCTTAGGCTTTCTTTGTTGTAGTCTTTTTTGTTGCTGTCTTAGTAGCTGCCTTTTTTGCAGGAGCTTTTTTAGCTGCAGGCTTAGCGGCTGCCTTCGCTTTAGGAGCTGCTGCTGGTTTAGCGCCAGCTGCTTTTGCTGCCTTTGCAAGACCTGCTTTGCGGCGGCTTGCAGTAGCTTTTTTAATGAGGCCCTTCTTTACTGCTGTGTCGAGCTCGCTTTGTGCGGCGCTAAGGTTTGCAGCGGTTGGTTCAGCGGTGAAAGCTTTTACTGCACCCTTGATGTCACGCTTGATGCTTACGTTGCGCGCGCGGCGCTTTGCAGTTTGCTTCATTCGTTTGATTGCTGATTTGATGATTGGCATATTGTTCCTTATATCTTATCGTTAGAGCTACTATTTCAATCAAAGACTGATTATACCTGAGATACCTCTGTTTGTAAAGAGGCTCGTAATAATCATTGACGGTTGTAAACTACTTATGGTATAGTGAAGCCAAACTCGAAAAAAGAACATAAACAGTAGGTACATAATAATGGCAGATCAAGGCGCGTTAAAGCAAATCATTCAGAAGCTCAAAGACAGCAACAATGTACTTGTCACTGTTAATAGCAACCCTTCTGTTGATGAACTTTCTGCTGCGCTTGCCATTACCCTCTGCATTAATAAGCTCAACAAGCACGCCACGGCGGTGTTTAGCGGGGACGTACCACCTGCAATCGAGTTTTTGAATCCTGAGAAAACGTTTGAAAATACGGTTGATAGTCTGCGAGACTTCATCATCGCTCTCGATAAAGAGAAAGCTGACCATCTTCGCTACAAGGTAGTGGATGATATGGTGAAGATATTTATCACACCGTACCGAACGACTATCAATGAGAAGGACCTCGAGTTTTCCCAGGGCGATTATAATGTCGAATTTGTGCTTGCTGTCGGCGTTCAAAACGAGACCGATCTTGATCGTGCGCTTGAAAGTCACGGTCGTATTTTGCACGACGCAACAGTCGCTGCGGTGTCACTTGCTGAGCCGACGAAACTTGGCGGTATTGAATGGGCTGATGGTGAAGCGAGTAGCTATAGCGAAATGCTTTTCCAGGTTGCCGAGGGAGTTAAAGGGGATAAAAGCCTACTCGACGAGCAAGTTGCGACGGCCTTCCTTACGGGTATCGTAGCGGCAACGGATCGATTCTCGAATGCGAAGACTACCTCAAAGGTGATGACCGTTGCAGCGCAGCTTATGGCGGCTGGTGCAAACCAGCAGCTTATTGCTACAAAGCTCGAAGAGGATATGGCAATCTCAACACAGGCGAGTGTTACACACGAATCGAGTGAAGAGAAGCCGCAGGATATTCCAAAAGTAGAACAAAAAGATGACGATGGCGCAATCGGCGCACTTTCTATTTCTCACGTACCAGAAGGTAATGTTGATCAAGTAACAAAAGAAGTTGCGAGCGACAATTCTCATCAAGCGCTTAGTCGTGCCGAACAAGAGCTTGCTAAGCAAACTGAGCAGGTGAGTGCGAATCGCCAAGAAGATGCAACTGAGGCTGCGGAGCAAAAACTTGCTGAGCAACTATCCGTCACAGCACCGGTTATGCCACCAGCGTTTGAACTACCAACCGTAACACCGCCTCAAGCAACATCAGCAGCTGAGCCACTGAAGTCGCATACCGACGAAGAGGCTGATACGCCAAGTTTTGGCGGTACACTTAATGCTACCACTGAACAGGCCGAAGAGGACAAGCGTCAGCAGGTAGAGGACGATCGTAACCGAACTATTCTGAGTCACAATAGCTCATATGCGACAGGTGAGCCATCATTCCAGTCGCCAATTAATGCAGCCGCAGGAAACGTTGACGCAGAGCCTGAGATACGTGATGTATTGTCTGAGGGCAACGATACGGCACCAACAAGCCATGCAGACCTTATTCAGCCGCCAGCCCCTGTTGTTTTGTCGGAGCCTACGCTTGCTGAAATTGATGCTCAGAATCGTACAACCCATAGCGATGCCCGTGCGGCACTTGATGCAGCATTAGGTTCTCAGGAGCCGTCAGTGCCTGCGATGCCAGCATTTGAGCCTGCGTCAATTCCAGAGCCATCGAATCAGGGCACGCCGGTACTCCCACCATTGCCGCCGCTACCACCGATGCCGGACTTTTCGACATTGCCACCGCTTCCAGGTGAACCTACTCCTATAGACACTACAACTTCGGTACCTGATACACTAGGGGCAACACTGCCACCAGCGCCAGTTGAGCCACCTGCTCAACCGAATGACCCGGCTCAATTTAAAATTCCTGGTCAGTAAATTACGTACGGATTATAAAATGATTTATCCCAATATCACGCCCAAGGGCGTTGATTTGGGTTTGGGCATCACCGCGCTGGCTATGATGAGTATGCATTACCTCAATGATTTGATCGTGATACTCGCGCGCGTCGATAACTTCGCCGATTTCCTCAGGTGTACGGCCTGCTTCCATGTAGATCCAGTCAGTATTTACTTCTAGATTTTGTTCGCGTGGCAGGCAAAAGAGGCGGATGCGGGTGAAGCGATCATCCTGCTGTTTAAGATGGTAAAATGCAAGGCATAATGCACGGCTTGCGACAATGTGGTCGATGTGGCCAGTAAGTCCATTGAGGTCGAAACCCATAAACTCCACTTCTATATCTTGGTCAGTGATAGTATCGCGCACGATGCGTTCGATTTTCTCAGCGACCTCTAACATTTCGATGTTACAGAGTCGGCCGTCAATATAGCCGAGCTCGTGTTGACTCGTGGCGCCCATCATTTGGCCGCTTTTAAGCCATTCTTCACGGCGCACAGCACCTAAGTCAGGACTGCTATCAGGATTAGTGCCATTTTGTCCCAGAGTTAGCGTAATTAAATGTAGCTCCGTTTCATCATGCACGGCTTTTATGAGTGCGCCACCAGGGCCAAACGCTTCATCATCGGGGTGGGCAAAGATGCCAAATAGTAATTTTTTCACTGTCTTTAGTATACTATGAGCAATGGACGGAGAAATCATTTTAATTGATAAACCAGCTGGGATGACCAGTTTTGGGGTTGTGGCGCGCGTACGACGTATTTTGAGTCGCCAGGCCGGCAAGAAAGTGAAGGTGGGGCACTGCGGTACATTGGACCCATTTGCGACAGGACTTTTGATCTTGGTGAGTGGCAAAATGACGCGTAAAGCGATGGAATTTACAAAGCTTGATAAGGTATATGAAGCTGAATTTATATTAGGTCAGGAAAGTACGACAGGCGACCCTGAGGGCGAGCTAACGCAAGTTTCAGAAACTGTTCCGACAAAAGAGCAGATTGAGAAGGCGCTCGCGGCGTTTCGTGGTGAAATTACGCAGCGTCCGCCGATTTTTAGCGCCATCAAGATTAACGGCCAGCGTGCGTATAAGTTAGCGCGTGATGGTAAAGATGTGGAGATACCTGAGCGAACAATTACCGTGTACAGCCTTGAGCTACTTGATTATTCGTATCCGTCACTCAAAATTCGCACTCACGTAAGCAGTGGAACGTACATTCGCAGTCTTGCTGTAGATATCGGCACTAAACTGGGCGTTGGGGCATACTGCAAAGAACTCCGCCGCACGAAGATTGCTGATTTTTCAGTAGCCAATGCAAGGGTGCTTTCTGACTTTGGTGTTGAAAATTAACAGCTTATCTGTTACAATTACCAGTTATGATATCAAAGGATGATAAAGCGAAAGCTATTGCTTTGACTCAGGTTAACAAAAACGACGTCGGGAGTCCTCAGGCTCAGGTGTCGGTTTTGACGGCTCGTATCAAAGAGGTTACTGAGCATCTTAAGGCTAATAAGCACGACCACATGGCGCGCCGCGGTCTTATTCAGATGGTAGGTAGGCGCAAGCGCCTCCTCAAGTACCTTGAGACGAAAGACTTTGAGGCCTACAAGGCAACGCTTGAAAAGCTCGGCCTACGTAAGTAGCCAGCGTAAAAGACCCTGCTCATCGGCGGGGTCTTTTATTATGTCCACTTTTTACGTGCTATACTAAAAGAACTTTGCTACATCCGGACGAGCCGGATCAATAGCTTCTCGATTTAGTAACGATAAAAGGATTTTTTGCCTATGGACGAACCATATTTGCTCCCAAATGATAGGATGGACGCAGAGGAGCGAATTCGAGAACTGGAAGAGTTAATTCAAGGTCTGGGAGAGGACTTTCGTGATGCATTTAGTCAAAGTAGCGAAACGTGGCATGACAACTCACCATTTGAAGCAGTGCGTGATAAGCAGGCAATGTATGCGGCAGAGCTGCATTATCTGCGAACCCTTATTCGCACGAGCACATTAGTGCTACCAAAAAAGAAACGCGGAACTGTGGGAATCGGCAATATTGTTAGGTTAGATAATGGAGCACAGTATATGATTGCTGGGGATTGGACTCCGAGTGCGGGTAGGCGTAGTAAGAACGGCGTGTGGTGTGTCAGTCGCAATGCACCGGCGGCTCTTGCGATCCTCGGCAAGAGAGTAGGGGATGTGGTAACATTCGGGGCGGTATCGGCCACGGTAGAAGTGATAACATAGGAGTAGCTATGAAAGAGCTTATTTTTGCAACAACCAACAAAGGAAAAGTTGTTTCTCTCCAGAAACGGCTTGATCAGGCTGGGTGTGATGTGAAAGTGATAGCAAAACCGCTGGATATCATTGAAATCCAGGCAGACACCGCGCTTGAGGTGGCGCAGGCAAAGGCGCGAGAGGCATTTAAACAATTAGTGCAACCGCTTGTGGTTGATGATAGTGAGTTTTGCATTGAGGCGCTCGGTGGATTCCCTGGGCCGTATCAGAAATACCTTGGTGATAGAATTGGGGCCGAGGGTTTTGTGCGACTCCTGCAAGGCTTTGACAATCGACGCGCGTATTTTGTGAGTAACCTTGTTTTTGTTGATGTCGATGGCTCCCAGTATGCATTTAGCGACGAACCATATTGGGGTACGATTGCGAATGAAGTTGATCCGGTGGAACGACCTGAGGCATGGGGGCTATTGTGGAAGGTATTTATCCCTGAAGGCCGTACGGTTACTCTATCGCAGGTAAGCCCTGAGGACCATCACAAGATGAATGATGCGCGCGGTGAGAAGGGCGCCTACAGAAAATTCGCACAGTGGCTGAGGGAGCGGGAAGATGCATAAGATAACCCGTGAAGAGTTTGCTGGGCGCTTAGTGGTCGCACGCATTAAGCCGCGCTTGCGTAGAGTGCTGCGGTTTGTGCCAGAAGAAATTAGTAACTGGGATTCGCGAGATTTTTTAGCGGTCACCGATAAATCTGGTAACGAAGGCGTGCTTATCTATCAAGAGATAACGGCACCATTTACACTCTCGGCTCGGGTTGCGCGTGTTGGCGGGCAAGTGGCAGCGGTGATTTGTGATATTTGTGCAACATGGCGACGCGGCCCGGAGAGTGCGGTGCTCACGCTGGATAAAGGTGATCGCCGTTCTGTCTCGTATTTGGTATGTGCTGACCTCGACTGCTCGTTACATGTGCGTGGAATGACGGACGCCGGTATATTTTCTCGGTCGCAGATTCGCGAAGATATTACCCCGGATCGGCGCAAAGAGCGCCTTCGCGAGCGAATAGCAGAGATGCTTACGTCGTAGGTTTGTACGACAATGTTGCGTATATCATTTAAAAATGGTATAATACATTACCGTAATGATCAATTCACAAGATTCAACAGGTGGGAATCTCGATCAACAACTTGACGGTTTCGACAATCTTTGCCAGCGCGGCGAGGAAGTTATCGAATACATTTTTACCGAACGATCATAGCACTATCTCGCTCGACGTCGCGTAGAACTACACAGCACTATAGGATTCTGTGGTTAAATTCTGGTTGCCTGAACACTTTTATCAACAGAGGTAGCGGTGGTAATTTTGCGGTAAATAGCGTATAATAAACACACACTCGCCGCAGTAAGTGGTGGATAGAAGAATTCACTGGAAGTTTTCTACCCGTTACTTACTAAATAGAAGGTGAGTGGCCTAACAAAAAAGGAGGCTCAGTTCTATGAGTATCATTAACCCTAGTGGCAAAGAAATCTTTAGTGTCACTACTGAACTATGTGGGCGTCCACTGACGCTTGAAGTAAACCGTGTTGGTTTTCGCTCTACCGGTAGCGTGCTCGTTACTTATGGCGATACAGTTGTGCTTGGTAGTGCGACTGTCGGTACTCGCCCGGTAGTACTTGATTACTTCCCGCTATCAATTGAATACCAGGAGAAATTCTACGCAGCTGGTAAGATTAGCGGCAGTCGTTTTATTAAGCGTGAAGGTCGTCCAAGTGACGATGCTGTCCTTGTCGGCCGTATGATCGACCGCCCAATTCGTCCATTATTCCCTAAGGGGTACCGTCAGGAGGTGCAGGTAGTAAGCTCGGTTCTTTCAATGGATCCAAACTTCCGTCCTGATGCAATTGCAATGATCGCAGCAAGCGCTGCATTGATGCTTACTGGCACACCATTTGATGGCCCAGTAGCCGGTTTGCGTGTTGGTCGTGTAAATGGACAATTTAAAGCATTCCTTACCCCTGAAGAGCGCGAGCAAAGTGATCTTGACCTCGTTGTCGCTGGTATTGAAAGCGGTATCACAATGGTTGAGGCTGGTGCAGAAGAAGTTCCAGAAGAAGTAATTATTGATGCGATGGCATGGGCGTACGAAGCGTTCCAGCCGGCAATTGCATTGCAAAAAGAGCTAAAAGAGAAGGTCGCGCCAAAAGAGCAAGAATATACGCTTGTGTTGCCAAACCCTGATATTCAGGCAGAGGCTGACGAATGGGTAGAGGGCAAGCTTGGCGCAGCGATCCGCAAGCCATATCCAGAGCGCAACGAAATGGTCAATGAGGTCCGTCTCGCGTTCCATATCGCAATGGCTGGAAAGCATGGTGGTGAAGAAGAGTACGCTGCAATTCGTAGTGAATACGATGAAGCGTTTACGATGGCACTTCACAAAGATGTGCGTAAGGGCATTGTGGAAGACGGTTCTCGCCCTGATGGTCGAAAACTCGATGAAATCCGCCCTCTTTCAAGTGAAGTTGGTGTACTGCCGCGCACACACGGTTCAAGTATTTTTACTCGTGGCGTGACGCAGGGTATGAATATCGTTACCCTTGCACCGCTTAGCTTCGCACAAACGGTTGATACGATGGAGCAAACCGATTACGAGCGCCGCTACATGCATCACTATAATGCGCTGCCATTTACCGTTGGAGAAGTTGGTCGTATGGGTAGCCCGGGTCGCCGTGAAATTGGTCACGGATACCTTGCTGAGCGCGCGCTTATGGCGGTGCTTCCAAGTGAAGAAGAATTCCCGTACGCTATTCGTAGTGTTACCGAAATTATGAGCCAGAATGGCTCGACATCGATGGCTGCAACCTGTAGCTCGTGTCTTGCGCTAATGGATGCTGGTGTGCCATTGAAGCGCCCAGTAAGCGGTATCGCTATGGGTCTTATGATGGACGGCGATACCCCATACGTGCTAAGTGACATCGCGGACGCTGAAGATTTTGCGGGCGATATGGACTTCAAGGTGACTGGTACCGAAAAGGGCATCACAGCAATGCAGATGGACATGAAAGTCCACGGTTTGCCTGTTGAGATTCTTCGCAAAGCGGTCGAACAAAGTAAAGCTGGTCGTGCACACATTTTAGAGCACATGCTTACAACGCTTGCAGCGCCACGTACGCACCTTAGTCCGTACGCGCCACGCATTGAGAAGATTAAGATCAATCCAGATAAGATCGGCGCGGTGATCGGTAAGGGCGGTGAGGTGATCAATAAGATTACTTCTGAGACTGGTGCGATGATCGACATTAAAGATGACGGACTTATTACGGTAGCAAGCCCAGACGGCGAAAGTATCGAGCGTGCGCTTGAATGGATCCGTGGTCTTACTGAGGAACCAGAAGTTGGCCGTATCTACACCGGTAAAGTAGTAAGTATCAAAGACTTTGGTGCATTCGTGAATATTCTTCCAGGCACTGATGGAATGCTTCATATTAGTCAGCTGAGTGACAAGCGCGTCGAGAAGGTGACCGATATCCTAAAGGAAGGTCAGATGGTGAAGGTGAAACTCGAAAACATCGATGAAAAAGGCCGACTAAGCCTTACCATGAAGGGTATCGAACAGTAGTAGCAAAGCTTCCGAGTGTAGCGCATACGTTTGTAATGCGCTACACTTAAAAGTGGATGTAATTATAAGGAGTTCACTATAATGAATGATCAACAGCAAACGCCAGAGACGCTTGATGCGCCGAAAGATCCAGCTGTTTCATTGAGTGAGAACGCTCCTCAAGTCGCCCAGCCGGCTAACGGCCAGCCACAGGCGCCGGGCATGACGCCAGGTAAGCCAAAGAAAATGCGCACGATAGTACTTGTTATTATTGGTGGGCTATTAGTTCTTGGTGTCGCCGTAGCGATTATCTATTTTTTGTTTTTCTATGTCTCAAAAACTGACTATAAAAACGCTGAAAAGCAGACGAATACAACTCTGAGCACATATCACAAAGCCGATGATGCTGCTCAAGAGTGGGCGACGGCCGTCACAGACCCTTCTGTGGCGGATCACGATATCGCGAGTAAGAAGACCTTGTATGACAATGCAAATACTGCCTATAAGGCATCAGTGAACGATATGTCTAATATGCGCGCGCTAAAAGACGGTAAGGTGAAATCTGCATATGATGCATTTATAGCTAAGAATAACGCCGCTATGGAGAATAACACGACGCTCGCCGAAGCTATGCCGACTATCCGTACTATGGTAGTAGCGTGTAATGGTGCCGATACGAGCGGGATGGATACGAATGATCTTTCAACTATCGCATCTGCGTGGGACAAGGCGTTTACGGGGTGCACAAAAGCTATCAAGGACCTTGCTTCGGTAAAAAACGCTGACGTTGCAACAGTGGGTAAAAAGCTAGAGGGCTATTTTCAAGAGATGCGCACCGATATCGTGGCACTTCAGAACGCATATGTTGCTAAGGATGAGTCGGCATTTATGAAGGCCTACAATTCATTCACTGACGTAGAAAATAAGTATAATTCTGACGAAAGTCTAAAAAATATTAAAAAGCACCAAGATAGTCTCACGCCAGAAGCGGAAATTAATAAGCTCTTGGCAACTATTCGCTCTCGCGAGTAATAATATGACTAAGCAGCAGCAGATGGATAGTTTGCGAGAGCGACTGATTGGAGCCAACGTCGCTCCAGAGCTCCGCAAGACTGCTACGCAACTCGTAATGGGTGATGGCAATCTCGATGCCGACATTGTATTTATTGGTGAAGCTCCGGGTAGAAATGAAGATGAGCAGGGCCTGCCGTTTGTTGGTGCAGCGGGGAAATTTCTTAACGAAATGCTCGCAGCTGCTCACATGCAGCGCAGTGATGTTTATATTACGAATATCGTAAAATATCGTCCACCAAATAACAGAGACCCGCTACCCGAGGAAAAGAAAGCCTTTTGGCCGTATCTTCTAAAGCAGCTACAGATTATTCAACCTAAAGTCGTTGTTACTCTTGGGCGGCACAGTATGGAGTACTTCTTGCCTGAAGCGTCTATCAGCAAAGTTCACGGTGAGCCAAAGCGGATTGCATTTGGCGACGCTTCAATTGTAATCGTACCGCTATATCATCCAGCAGCAGCAATTTATAATCGCAGCTTACGCGAAACATTAGTAGAAGATTTCTGTCGTATCCCCGAAATCATTAAGAAGATATAAAAGGAGGAAGGGCAATAATGCAGCCAGGGCAATTCCCTGGCTGCTAGTGGTGTGAGCAAGTATTATTCTGCGAGTGCGCGTACGCTTAGTGCGCGGGCGAGTGTTATTGCGCCAACGACAAGTGCCCATAATCCGAGCACCCAGGTGAATACGAGGGCACTATCTGCTGGATACGACCACGTAAGTACGCCGGCAACGATACCAAGCGCCCCGGTGATATACCAGTGTAGCTGTTGGCTAGTAGGGCTATAAAATAGCCCAATCAGGGCGTCAACAACTCCTCGAAGGAGCAGGGCCCAGCCTACGAGTAGCGCGAAGGTGGCTACTGATACATCTGGATGTTTCGCAAGGTACACTCCGAGGCCAAGGAGCAGCACACCGACGAGTAACGATAACCACCAGTTATCGCGTTTACCCGCGGCGCTGAAGCCCTCAAAGAGCTCCACGAGGCCATAGATAACAACAAATACCGCGAACACACTAACAAGCCCTGTTAATGTTAATCCCGGATAGAACAACGTTACCAGGCCGAAAACGACCAAGATAACACTTACCACAACAAACAGCCACCACAAACTGCCTGCGTATGCTTTAATTTCTCGTGCCATAACATATCCTCCTTTGAATGTTGTTATAACACTTTCATTATAGACCTACGCAGGCAAAATGATTATATCTTCATTAACTCTATAGAGGCGGCTATTTCTTATTGATGAGTTTGCCGTCCGAGAGCGTGAAGGTGCGGTCGGTCTTACCGGCAATATCAAGGTCGTGGGTGACCACGATGACGGTAGTTTTTTCGCTGCGGCTGAGTTTGTGGAGTAGATCAAAAATCTTTTTTCCATTTTCGCTATCAAGGTTGCCGGTTGGCTCATCGGCTAAAATTAGCTTCGGTCTGTTGGCGAGCGCCCGGGCGATACTGACACGTTGCTGTTCGCCACCTGATAATTTTCCGGGTTTGCGTTGCTCACGTCCATCAATAATGCCCACTTCTTCAAGAAGTTGTACTGCACGGTCGCGTCGTTCATGGACGGGGACGTGGGCAAACTCCATTGGGAGCATTACATTTTCAATTGCCGTGAGATTAGGGATGAGGTTGTAGTTTTGGAATACAAACCCAATTGAAGTGTTGCGGTAACTAATGAGCTTGTGATCACTTAATTTCGCGATGTCGGTTTCGCCGATAGTGATAGATCCTTCTGTTGGAGTATCAAGGGCGCCAAGCACCCCCAGGAGTGTGCTTTTTCCAGCACCAGATTTTCCAACGATACTGACAAACTCGCCATCGTCTACGGTAAACGAGAGTTTATTGAGCGCAGTGACCGTGTCGTCACCTTGTTTAAATTTCTTTGTTACATCCTTTACCACTAACATTATTCGTTCCTCATCGCATCTGCTGGTTTAATTTTGCTAATCATTAGGGATGGTGCAGCACTACCGAGTATTGCAATAAGAAGGGTTAGTGCTGCGCCTTCGGCAAGGGTGGTGCCGCCAACGGAAGCTTGGATATTCTCGATTGCTTTACGGCTCGCTTTGCCAAATTGACCAGGACCGGCAAAGCTCATTATTCGTCCACCGCCCATTCCCATGCGCGCGCCATTTGTACCTGTGGTCGCATTCGTTGAATCGTTTGAAATGAGCGCATTAGTGAGAGGTGTTGCTGCAACGATGCCAATTCCCGTACCGACAATGAGCGCAATCGCAGTAAGGGTAATGGCTTCCACTACGAATTGCCACATCACAACGATGTTTGATGCGCCAATGGCTTTCATCACGCCAATTTCGCGTCGGCGTTCGCGTACGACCATGACCATCGTTAATAGAATGATTGTCGCGCCCGCAATGACGGCACCGATAAGGCTAAAGAGCGCAATGTTCGCGACACTTTCAAGTGGAGCGGTGGTTGCTGCCGCAATATCGGCACTATTTGTGATGTCAGCGGCCGATCCAAGTTGTTCCTTGACAGTGTTCGTGACGCTCGCTAGATTATCACTTGAGTCAATCGTAACGACTGCGTTTGTGATGTCGCCAGACTGACTAGAGAGTTTTTGTAGCGTTGAGAGAGGAATGTAAACTCCATCGTTATTGAAGGTGTTGCCGGCGTCAAATATACCAGCAACCGTGAAGGTTGTGCCATAGGCAGTAAACGTTGAGCCAACGCTGAGGTTGTTTTTACTGGCGATTTGCGTACCAACAACAGCAACGTTCGCGTCTTTGCTCGCATCAAACATTGCACCGCTTTTCCAGGCAAGGCTTGTTGAGCCCTGTGTCTTGATAGCTGACACGTCGTTTGTGCCTGTGATCGTTACCGGCATAGTGAACGTCCGCGTGCTACCGTCTGAATTTGTGCCATCAGCTGAGTGAAAGAAGATCATCGGACCTTCGCCAACGCCGCTATTGCCAGCATTGCGCTTACCAAGACTACCTGGGTCAATACCAGATTGCAGGGAGGTGTCCGATGAGGTTAAACGGTCGTTAAGCGTTTCGACGACCTTATTTACATGATCAATTTTTGCTACTTTTGCTAGTTGATCGGTTGTGAGAGGATTTCCGCCACCATCAAATCCCCGCACGCCAGCAGGGGTGATAGTAATAGTGTTGCCAGTGTTCGCTTTTACTGATGTAATTTTATCTTGTACTGCTTGACGTGCAGCGAGCATGGCGATTACAAGCCCGATGCTAAGCGCTAAAATAGCGATAATCGACCCACTTCGTATGCTATTGCGAAAGGCATTTCGTATTCCGCGCGAGATGATATTCATTAGGTATTCCTCTTAGTGTTGTCAATATGCCTTTACGATACGGCCGCCGACTTAGCTGTTGCTTAAGGGTCAACAGCTTGCCAAAACCACCCCTAGGGTGTATAATAGAAACCACTTATAGATAGGAAGGGTAGGCTCCTCGCACTCGTACGCCAAGGTCCAGCGCCACTTCCTCCTCTGAATTTTGTTATTGATAGTATTTTCTAACTAAAAGGAGAAAAACCATATGGGACAACGACGTCTCGCAAAACCAACCGCCGATGATTCGGCAAAACGGCCTAATAATCAGCCGAAACCAAAGTCAAACAACTCAGTATTAAACGCAACCACTACCCGGAAGGGTGAAGTATTCCGCGCGCAGCGCCGTATTTCTGAAGGCGTGAATATGCAGGCAAGTCAGCATATCATTAACGTGCCAGTGAACAAGTCACGCTTTAATGGCTACGACGGTAAGCAGTTTAGCCTTAGTATGCAGCCTAAAAAGCCACGTTCTGCACGTCCAACATTGAAAATCATCCCTATTGGCGGTGTCGGCGAAATGGGCATCGGTAAGAATATGACAGCTATTGAATACGACAATGACATCATTGTTATCGATATGGGCTTCCTATTTCCAGGTAGCGATTACCCTGGTATCAACTACATTACACCAGATACAACGTGGCTTGAAGAGAACAAGCACCGTATTCGCGGCCATGTGTTCACGCACGGACACCTCGACCACATTGGTGCATTCCGTCATATCGCACCGAAGCTTCCTGCGCCAGTATTTGCAAGCAAGTTTACCCTTGGTATGTTGCAGCGCACGATGGAAGAAACAGACGGCAGCTTTACGCCGGATTACCGCGAGCTCAACCCAGAGGCACACGATATTGTACAAGTTTGTGACTCATTTAGTATCGAACTTGTGCGCGTGAACCACTCAATCCCGGATGCAACGGCAGTTGTTGTGCGTACTCCTGTTGGTAACATTTTGGCCTCAGGTGACTGGCGTATCGAGGAAAACCCAGTTGACGGCAAGAAGTTCGACTTCCCACGTATTTCCGAGATTCAGCAAAAAGAAGGCTTCCTGGTATTCCTTAACGAATCAACCAACTGTGAATCTGATGGCACCCACACCCACGGTGAATTCGATATCCAGCACAGCATGGGTGAGGTGATGGATAAATATCCAAACAGCCGCGTGATCATCTCAAGCTTCTCAAGTCAGCTTCACCGCATGCAGCTTATTCTCGACGAGGCGCAAAAGCACGGGCGCAAGGTTGCCTTTGCTGGATTCAGCATGATCCAGAACCTCGAGGTAGCGCTTCGCACGGGTGCGATTAAAGTGCCAAAAGACACCGTCATGAAGATGGAAGACATTATTAAACTTCCTGATAGTAAGATTACGATTGTTTGTACTGGTAGCCAGGGTGAATTCTCTGCGGTATTGAACCGTATGGCGACTGGTGCGCACAAATACATCAAGATTAAGGGTAGTGATGTTGTTGTCTTCAGTTCAAACCCGATCCCTGGTAACGAAAAGTACGTTGTTCGTACTGTTGATGGTTTGATGCGTGAAGGTGGCGAGATTATCCAGAATGGCAAAACGCACCTTACGGGTATTGGCCCGCTCCACCTTTCAGGTCATGGATATTACGAAGATCACATCCGTGTGATCACTGCTGTAAATCCAACCTACTACATTCCATACCATGGTGAATTCCACATGCTTGTGCACAACGCCGAGCTTGCCGAGAAAGAATGTGGCATCACTCGTGACCGCATCTTTGTATGTGATGCTGGTGACATCGTAGAATTCGACCACGAAGGCGCTCGCAAGATTGGTCGCGTTCATGTTGGTGGTGTGATGTATGACGACGCTGGCGAAATTGTGAGCGAAGTAGTGCTTAAGGACCGCATCCATATGTCACAAGAAGGTATGTTCGTTGTTGTACTGACCGTTCAGCGCGGAAGTGGCCGATTACTCACTAGCCCAGATATCATTAGCCGTGGGTTTATTTATCTCCGTGACAGCGAAGAGCTTATGGGTATGATTCGTGCCTACATTAAGCAAAAGGCTGCACGTGCGTTTGCTGGCAAGTACGACATCGAAGTTATTAAGAAGGAAATTAAAGATGAGGTTACTCACATCTTGTATGACCAGACTCGTCGCACGCCAATTGTGATTCCTGTGATTAATGAAATCGGTATGGGTAATAACCGTCCGCAAGGCGGCAGGGGCAATGCGGGTGCTGCTAACGATGGTGAGCAAGCTCAGCCACAGCGCCAAGGCATGGCTGCGGCACAGCGTCGTAAGTTCCCGCCGCGTCAGGTTCCAGATTCAGAGGTGCAACTTCCTCGCGAGCCACGTGAACCAGCTACGCTCTAAGCGTAAACGGTATTGATTTTTGTTGTAATTTATGCTACTATAAGGCTATACGATATACAACAGATGTCATTTGACATACAATAGATAAAAGTTATGGCAAAAAAGCGAAAAACCACTAGGGGACGAAAGACTAAAAAGATTGATTCACCGCAGCACGAGCTGCCGAGCGGTTTTTGGCGCCAAGTTTCCGCGATTCTCTTAATTGCACTTTCACTGCTACTTGTCGTGTCATGGTTTGGCGGTGGCGGGCAGCTCTTAAATTGGATGCGTGACTTCTTCCTCGGCGCTATCGGGTCGGCGACGTATATTGCGCCAATTATTGCGACGTACGTAGCCGTCCAGACTTTGAAGGCTGAGGATAATCGTTTGCCGTTGATGACTAAGTTCTCCGCGATCATTCTTGTAGTATGGGTGAGTGGCCTTACGGGACTTTTCCGCACGATAGGCGAACCATCAACGGGTGGCGCGATTGGCGACGGGCTGAATGGTGTGATGCTCGCACTTGTGAATATGCCGATCGCGGTGTTTGTCTACTTACTACTTATTGTTATTACAGGAATTTTCTTCCTTCGCGTTTCATTCCGCGATGTCGGGCATTTCTTGGCTCGTCTTATTGGCCGCGCCGAGGGTAGTGAAGATGCAGCAAATGTTACAGTGATGCGTAAAACGGCAGCGGCCGAGACTAAAGAAAGCGGTCCGCTCTCGGCTGATTTCAAACTGAATGCCGGCGTGCCAATGATGGGTTCGGAAGACCAAAAATCAGCTAAGCTCAGTAGTCTTAAAAACAGCGTGAAGCAAGATAAGGAAGCTGAAGAGAAAGTAGCAATGCTTGCGGTGAGTGACCCGAATTGGAAGTTCCCAGATCTCGAGTTGCTTGAAAAGAAGCAATCACCAGCCGATGCGGGTGATATTAAGCAAAACGCACACATTATTCAAGATACGCTTCGTGAGTTTAGTATTGATGTAGAAATGGAAGGGGCTAATATTGGGCCGAAAGTCACCCAATATACGCTGAAACCACCTGCGGGTATTAAGCTAAGCCGTATCACCGCACTTGAGACTAACATCGCGCTGAACTTGGCGGCGAGTAGCCTTCGTATCGAAGCGCCAATTCCAGGCCAGAAGGCGGTTGGTATTGAAGTGCCAAACAAGCGTGCAGCTGATGTGCGTATTCGTGGCATTCTCGATAGTAATGAATGGCGCAGGTCTGATGAGCCGCTTGGTTTTGCAATCGGTAAGGATATTGCGGGTGCAGCTGTTGTTGGGGAATTGAACAAGATGCCTCACTTGCTCGTAGCTGGTCAGACTGGTAGTGGTAAGTCGGTGATGATTAATACCTTGCTTTGCAGTTTGCTCTATCGTAATGCACCAAGTGATATGAAGTTGATTCTAGTTGACCCTAAGCAGGTTGAAATGGCGCCATACCAAGATATTCCACACTTATTGACGCCAGTGATTGTTGACCCTGAAAAGACCGTGAGTGCACTTAAGTGGGCCGTTAATGAGATGGAGCGTCGCTATACGTTACTCGCTGAAGAGCGCGTTCGTGATATTAAAACATACAACCAAAAGGTTAAGAACAAGTCAGTCAGCGTACCTGATGAAGACGGTAATATGCAGCAAGTTGACGAAGGCACGATGCCATATATCGTGATCGTGATTGACGAGCTTGCTGATCTTATGATGGTCGCTGCACGAGATGTCGAAGCGTTGATCGTGCGCATTGCTCAGAAAGCCCGTGCTGTCGGTATCCACCTGGTGCTTGCGACTCAGCGCCCAGATGTAACGGTGATTACTGGTCTTATCAAAGCTAACGTGCCAGCCCGTATTGCCTTTACGGTAGCGAGCCAGATTGACAGCCGCACCATCTTGGACCAAGTTGGTGCTGAGAAGCTGCTTGGGCAGGGAGACATGCTAATGAAGACCGCGAGCATGCCAAAGCCGAAGCGTATCCAGGGTGCGTGGGTAATGGATGAAGAGGTTCTCAAGATTACCGATCATTTGCGTCTTCAGTCGCCACCACAATACAACGAGGAGATTATCTCGCAGCCTGTTCAGTTAAATGGCAAGGGTGGTGTAGTGATGGACTTCGATGGTGAAGGCGGCGATAGCATGTTTCGTGATGCTTGCCGCGTTGTTATTGAGACGCGCAAGGCAAGCACGAGTCTGTTGCAGCGCAAGCTTCGTATTGGCTACGCTCGTGCGGCTCGTATTATTGAAGAAATGGAAGAGCAGGGGATTATTGGCCCAGCGGATGGTGCTCGACCGCGCGATGTATTGATTCATAGTATGGATGAGATTGATGGCGGTGGGGCTGACGTTGAGGTGTAGTTAGCTTGAGAGAGGGAAGTTAAGACCTTTTCCACCTCCTTCATCCAAGATATCGTTACAACCAAAGAGCCTCCTAGTGGAGGCTCTTTGGTTGCACTTCGCTTTTAGTATCGTTGGATAAGGATGTGGAGCGGGTCGCATTTTATAAAGGCGCGTCCGATAGATAGCTTTGAATGAACATGTGTGCGAGTGAAGCTCTATCTTTAATTGTTAGGCGGCTTTATATTCACCGAGTAAAGTGACTTGGTGATCGTTTTGTTCGATTTGCGCGACTAGCTTATAGAGCTGTTCGCCGGCACAGTCGACGACTATGAAGAATTTGTAGTGCCATGGCTGGCCGACGATTGGCTGTGATTGGAGTTTTACGAGATTGATATTTGCCTCCGCGAATACTTGGAGAACTTCGACGAGTGCACCAGGTTTGTGACTGGTCGTAACAACGAGCGATGAACGCGAGACGGTTTCGGCGAGGCTTGGCTCAAGTACTAAGAAGCGGGTGATGTTATCAGGACTATCTTGAATAGATGGTTGAATGATTGCGGCTTTGTATAGTTTCGCTGCTTGTTCGCCGGCGATGGCTGCCATGTGCTTTTCGCCGGTGTTTATGACATATTCAACGGCGCCAGCGGTATCGAAGAACTCGATCAGTTCGGCGTGCGGTAGGTGCTTGGCGAGCCACTTTCGACACTGCGCCAAGGCAACCGGGTGTGAATACACTTCGGTAATATCGCTGAGTTTCGTGCTCGGCAAACCGATAAGCATCTGCTCAATAGCGAGTTTTATTTCGCCGACAATCGGCGCTTCACAGTCTTCAATGTACTGGTAAACTTGATTGATGCTACCGTAAATTGTGTTTTCAACGGCGGTTACGATCGCGTCAGCCTCGCCACTTGCGTAGGCACTAAAAACATCACCGAACGTGGTGCAGGGAAGAATATCAACGGACGCACCATACCATTGTTGTGCGGCTTGCTCGTGAAATGAGCCGGCCTGACCTTGGATTGCTACTATCATCACGGTAATTGTAGCACTTCGCTTGACATTGTGCATGGGGGGTAGTAAAACAAGGGTAACAAGGTGAAAGGCAGATAAAATGACACACACAGAATTACTCGTAAAACCTACCGCTCCAGAGGCTCCCGAGCGAATCAATGCAGAGCCCGAAACAATCGACCCCATCGTAGAGCAAGAACTGCCTCTTGCGCGAGTACTTGGCGAACGTGTGCGCGCTGAAATGCAGGAACTATGGGATTTGTATCCTGGACGACGTCAAGGTCACACTACTCACATTGGGCATCGTATCTATGACGATGAAGGCCTGGTGACGCGCTATCCTGATGAGCATGGGGTTGAAGAGACATATTTTCGTACGCGGGTATATGATGCGAGCACTAAGCCTGCGTTTGACCCGGCTGAGGTGGTCTTTGTGCGCGTAACGACAGACGCGGGTGAGCATGAGATATTTGTTAACGAGGCGGGCGATGCTGCAGTTCGCTATCACGATAGCACTGATCCTGAATGGCGCAATGTTTCATATCAGGATGCTGAAAACTACATAGATGAACTTACGCACCGTGTATTGGTTGCTGCTGTGCGGCATGGTAATCGAACGCCCGAGGAAAAAGCACTTGCTGATGCTCACGCTATAAAGCTCCTTCGCGAGCGCCTGCCTATGTTCGCCCGGCCTGAAACCTCTTTAGAGTAGCTTTTTTATACACTTTGAGGTATAATATATCTGTTATTAACCTAAGGTTGCCTGAGACAAGGTAACCATCCGTACGGATCCCAAAGGAGGTTTTACGGTATGAAAGAATACGAGCTAACCGTTCTTATTCACCCAGATCTAGAAGTTGATCTGGAAGCGCCACTTGCAAAGGTGCGCAAATTGGTCACAGATAACGGTGGTGAAATCGTTTCCGAAGACAACTGGGGTAAGAAGAAAATGGCTTACCGCGTTAAAGGCGAGGAATTCGCTGTATACGTTGCACTTGATGTGAAGTTGCCTGCAACTGCACCACTCAAGATTAGCAACACACTCAACATCACTGAAGAAGTACTTCGTTACTTGCTCGTTACTGTTGACGAGAAGGGCCGTGCATTGCTTGAAGAGGCAAAGAAGCGCGCTGCTGAGAACGAAGACAACGATACTTCAGAAGAGTAGTAACAAAGTGGAGGAGGCCTACCATGGCTAAGGGGTTTAATAAGGTAATTTTGATGGGTAACCTGACACGCGACGTCGAAATGCGAACGACAACTGGCGGTCAGAATGTTGCTAATTTCAGTCTTGCAGTAACACGCAGCTGGAAAGGCCAGGATGGTCAGATGCAAGACCAGACGAGCTTTATCAACTGTGTTGCATGGGGCAAACCAGGCGAAATCATCGCGCAGTACGTTCAGAAGGGCGCACCACTTCTCGTGAGTGGCCGTCTTGACCAGCGTAGCTACCAAGACAAAGATGGTAACAACCGTCAGGCAGTTGAAGTTGTCGTTGAGGACTTTAACTTTGTCGGTGGCGGTCGTGGTGATGATGCGGGTGCACCAGTTCGCTCGAGCTCATCAAGCAGCAAATCAAACGATGTAGTAATTGAAGATATCGATGACAAGCCAATCGACTTGTCTGAGATTCCATTCTAGGAGAATGTTAATATGGTAAAGCGATTTAAGAAGGATACTCCAGTATACTTTGACTACCGTGACGTAAAAACACTTTCACGTTACATTAATATCTACGGCCAGATTGAGCCAGTTGCAAAGACTGGTTTGAGCGCTAAGCAACAGCGCCAGCTTGCAGTAGCTATTAAGCGTGCACGTCACTTGGCTTTGATGCCTTTCGTATCACACGGTTAGGATTAGAACATCCCGCGGTGTATATCTGCGTTGCAAGCTATGATTCTCCTGTGTAGTATGTTTCATACAACACAGTCCGAGTCTCGCCTGTGCCTTGATCTACGCCGCATGATAGTCCTAATCGACGCTACCAACCTAAGTAACCAGGAGATCTAATAATGTACCAACCAACTGATTTGAAAAAAGGCGTCGTTTGCCAGATTGAAGGCCAGCCATTTCGTGTGATGGAATACAACCAGAAGGTGATGGGTCGTGGTGGCTCGATTGTGAACGTGAAGCTCAAGAACCTTATCACTGGTGCAGTGATTCCAAAGACCTTTAAGGGTCAGGAAAAGGTTGAAGCAGCTGAAGTCAGTAGCCGTACAGTGCAGTATCTCTATACTGACGGTGAGACATACTTCTTTATGGACCCTGAGACGTTCGAACAGTTCGAACTCTCGGTAGATTTAATGGACGATGCAAAGGGCTTTTTGAAGGAAGGCGAGAATCTTAGCTTGCAATTCTTTGGTGAGCGTGTGATTAACGTTGAGCTCCCTAAGAACATCTACCTTGAAGTGACCTACGCAGAAGACGTAGTGAAGGGTGACACTACGAGCAACGTATTGAAAGATGCAACACTTGAGACTGGCGTGACAGTTAAAGTACCTGCATTTATCAAGACTGGTGATGTTATCTCTGTTGATACTGCGACCGGCGAATACCGCGAACGTAAAAAGTAGGTAGTCTCAAGATGAAACAGCGGCTTGATCAATTACTTGTCCAACGAGGGCTCGTGCCAACGAGGTCTCAGGCGGAGAGTTGGATTAAGCTTGGTAAGGTGTTGGTTGATGGTAAGGCTGCAACGAAACCGGGATTTTTTGTGCATAATACCGCAAAGATCGTGCTAACTGCCCAAGAGCAGTATGTAAGTCGTGCTGGGTTGAAACTTGCGAGCGTGGCGGGTAAGTTTGCTATCGATTTTGTGGGTAAAACCGTGCTTGATGTCGGCTCGTCTACCGGGGGGTTTACTGATTATGCGCTACGAAATGGCGCAGCCAAGGTATATGCAGTGGATGTCGGGACTGATCAGTTGCACCCATCATTGCGGGGTGATGGGCGTATTGAATTACATGAGAAGACTGATATTCGTGATTTTACCCCTGCGACTACGCCGGATATTGTGGTAATGGATGTGTCGTTTATAAGCGTGCGTCAGATTTTGCCACATGTCGCTAAGATTGTAGGTCCGGCGACGGATATATTTGTTATGGTGAAGCCGCAATTTGAAGCGAGTCGCCAGCAGATTACGAGTAGTGGGGTGATTAAGAATGATAGTGTGCGTCGCACCATTTTGCGTGACTTTGAGGTGTGGACGAAGGGTTACTTTAGGATTATTGATAAAGCGGATAGCGACGTGAAGGGTGCACGGGGGAATTTGGAGCGGTTTTATCAGCTACGGAAGTTAAAATAGCAGAAAACCCTTGCTTACGGGTAAGGTGACCTTTTCGCCCATCTCTACTCAAGACCATCCAGCGAAATGCAACCAAAGAGCCTCCCTAGGAGGCTCTTTGCGTGTAATGTGGTTTTGAGTAGAGATGGGCGAGCGGCGCCTTAGCCCTTGGAGATCCTAAACATTGAATCGGAATTCAACGATGTCATTTGGTTGCATGATGTAGGTCTTGCCTTCGGTGCGGATTTTACCTGCAGCACGTGCGTTGGCTTCTGAGCCAGCCGAGACAAGATCATAGTAGTCGACGACTTGTGCGGCAATAAAGCCACGTTCAAAATCGCTATGGATGACGCCAGCGGCTTGTGGGGCGGTAGAGCCCTGTTTGATCGTCCAAGCACGAACTTCCTTAACGCCCGCGGTAAGATAGCTTTGGAGGCCGAGAAGATCGTATGCAGCGTGAATCATCTGGTTAAGGCCAGGCTCTTTGACGTCATAGCTTTCGAGTAGTTCCTGTGCGTCACTGAGATCAAGTCCTTTTAGCTCATCTTCAAGTTGGGCGCAAATAAACAGCGCACGGGAATTCGGCACAATGTCGCTGAGCTCTTTTTTGCGCGTGGCATTAGTAAGGGTTTCCTCATTAACATTGAAGATGTAGATAACAGGTTTCGCGGTGAGTAAGTGAAGATCTTCAGTAGCTTCGTGGGTAAAATTATTACTCAAGTTTGCTGGACGACCCGTTTCGAGGTCAGTTTTGAGCGCAACAAGGCTATCGTAGATGCCTTTGGCCTTAGGATTTGCCTTCGCTTCTTTTTGCAGGCGCGCCATGCGGCCTTCGATGGTTTGAATATCGGCAAGAATAAGCTCAGTATTGATGATCTCGATATCACGCTTTGGGTTAACATTATTCTCGACGTGTACGATGTCGCCACTTTCAAATGCTCGCACAATGTGTACGATTGCATCGCATTGACGGATATTTGCGAGGAATTTATTGCCAAGACCTTCGCCTTGACTTGCGCCAGCAACGAGACCGGCAATATCGACAAAAGTTACAGTTGCGGGGGTGATTTTTTCGCTGTTGTACATTTTTGCGAGCACCTGCAAGCGCTCATCAGGAACGGGCACGATGCCAATATTTGGTTCGATGGTCGCGAATGGGTAATTCGCGGCTAAGATGTCGTTGTGGGTAAGCGCGTTAAAGAGTGTAGACTTGCCAACGTTCGGGAGGCCTACGATGCCGATGGATAAACTCATACCCAATATTGTATCACAACAGAGGTAATTTTGAATGTGGGCAGTGAATATCGTACCGCATTTGGTTAACCAAGGGGTATATTAATTGCTTCGATTACTTAAAAAATCGATTGTAATATTACTGAGCGTAACTTACACTAACAGTAGGTAATTATGCTTATGAATATCTCGAAAAGTACAGTGGACGCTTGTGACCAATATGTAGGGTTTCGTAATGAGTAAGAAATATACTCTCGCCACTATTGGAGTGTTGATTGTTGCTGGCGGCATCGTGTGGCTATTTGTTTCAGGACATTTAGTGTGGTCTGATGGCAAAGCTAGTAAAACAGCGAGCGTATGCGGGGCTGATATCGTTAACAAATACAATGATGCAATGTATATGATTGGCCGCAACGGCTCGACGGAGCCTTCTATAGATGAAGCTGGAGTGAAGGACGTGCAGAGTGAAGTGAAGCGTAAGGCTAAGTACGAGGAAGATGCCACCTGTCAGACGCTTTTGTTTTGGATTGCAATTCAGAATAATGATTATCCAGCAGCAAAGACTGCGGCAACAGCGGTAAAAGAACTTCACGACAAGGGTCAATTTGCAGATAACAACATACGTGGCAACGACCCGATTCTTACGTATGACACGGTGCTTTATGGTATCTCGCCAGAGGCGAAGGAGAAGGCGGGTGCTTCGTAGTAAATCTGTAGCACTTACAGTGGGGTTTGCATTAGCGAGTGCTTTGTTGCTCGCGATTTGCCTCATTCCGATGAGTGCGCACGCAGGTGGCGGCGGTGCTGTTGGTGGTGGTGGCACTGGCGGTGGCGGTGGCGGTGGAGGTAGCGAGCCGCAAACCAGTAATGGGTATGGCTGGTACCAGTTTACCGTCGACAGCTCTACTCATCCAAGAGATCTCCGTAATAACACGTCATGGACTAATTCGGGCATTAATGGAATATGTAAGTCTCTGGGCGCAAAATATATCATCGCTTACGTAGTTTTTCGATCGAGCGGCGGCATCAATAACTCTATGGTATATAACTACGTTGGTTGGTCTGATGGTTGGCCTGGATGGTTGGGTGGAAATGGCATGCCATGGATGACTACACCCCAGGCAAAGGCAAAATATGACAGCGCGAATTTTAACAAAACGGGCTACACTTGGGGTAAGAATATTGGTTGGTTCTGTTACGATTTTTCGAGTAATTGGACAATTAATGGACAATCATATATCCAGAAGGGTGCGGTGGCAAATAAATCTGCGGCTACGCAAGGCACGATTACCGCTGCGCCGGGTGATAAACTCAACTGGTATCACGATATGCGCAATAATGGTCCTGATCCTATGGATGTGCAAACGCACTATCAGATTGATAAGGCGGGCTTTAGTAATGGATGGAATGGCATCACCACTCCAAGTGCCTGGGCGAGTGGGGGAGCCGGTAGTTTGTTCGTGGCAGTGTACGCGACGAATAATAGTCCTTATACAAAATACACCGTCACGCAGAATGATGTAGGTAACACGCTATGCCAAAGAATATCGTGGAAACCGGGAAGCTCAAGTAGCAGCGCTGCAGCTGCAAGTGGGTATGCTTGCGCGCGCGTCCCGTATAATTATACGCTGCAACCGCAAATCTCCACATCGCCGTCGCCACTCTTGCGCGAGGATATTAAGACAATTCAAGTGACGGCATCAGTAAATAACACAGGGGGAACAAAATCAGGTAACGTGAACTGGTTTGTTACTCGATTTGTTGTAGCGCCGGGTGGTAACTATACAGTGAGCGGGGCAGCTGCGGCGCCATGCACGCAGATATCAGGGTATATGGGTGGGTCGTGTCAAACTATTAAAAATGGAACAGCACAATTTCCTCTTGGAATAACCTATGTGCCTGGCCCTGGTAGTTTTACCGATACGATACCAAACGGCATACAGCCAGGCTCAAGGATATGTTACGTTACCTCTGTTGATAAGGGATCTACTTCGTCGCCTACGTGGAAGCATAGTAGCATTTCTTGTTCGATGATTGAGCGCGTGCCGTTTGTACAAGTTCTCGGCAATGATCTGCGCGTAGGGTCAACGTTTAGTGGTGTAAACGTTAATGCGGGCGCGACGAGTTTTGTATTTAGTGATGCTGGGTCATGGGGTGAATACAGTATCCTAGCGCCGGGAGCAGTGAGCGATGTAGCTTCGGAGTCAGGCGCTAACGGGGGTAATGGTGGAGCGCCTTCGAGCTGGAGCAAACTAACGTTTGCGAATACTGGCACGCCCGCAGGGTGTACATCGGGCTTTGGTTGTTTTGCGGGTGCATCGAGCATGGGTAAGATTCCGGGCGTTAGTTCATTTGTAAAAACAGCGCAATATAATGGCGCACCACTCAATTATGACCAGGGTGCGTCATCATTTAAGGCGAGTGATATATCCGGGATTATTGCAGGGGCAAATATCGCTAATTTCACTAGATCTGCATCGATCACGACCACAGGAACTATCACGATTGATCAAGATATCGTTTATAATCCAGGCTCGCTTACGAGCTCAAATGATATTCCGCAACTCATTCTTATCGGCAATAATATCAATATCACTGGTAATGTAAAGCGTATCGATGCGTGGCTTATCGCGAGTGGTACGATTAATACCTGTAGTGATGTTGTGCAGTCTGCTCTTCGTTCAAATAATTGCTCAAATCAACTTGTTGTTAACGGGGCAATCATGGCTAATCAACTCCTGCTCGACCGCACGTATCATGATCAAGCGCAACCAAGTGAGCCTTCAGAAAAGCTAAATCTCCGAGCAGACAGCTATGTATGGTCAAGTAATGTCGCTCGTCAGAACGGGCAATGGCAAACTGTTTACTCGACTAACTTGCCGCCACGATACTAGTCCTATTGTTTGGAATTGGTCTAGCCTTCGGCTATACTAAGCATAAGCATGCGTAAGAAATTATTGCTTAGTGCGGGAATTGTCATTGTGCTTTGCGTTATTGGCGCGAGCATTTATCTGGGCATGATGCTACTTTCACGTAACGGGGCAAATACTAGCGGATCAAAATCTGATCAAGCAAAACTTACGCCAGTGATAGTCTGTAGGGATGACATAATCAATACAGCTTCAAGCGCAATTGGTGAAAACAATCTAGCGTCCTTATCGGCCGTATCTGCGCAGGTGATGACGATAGGGCAGTATAAGAACGATGCGAACTGCGAGTATATTATTGCCAGGTACTATCTGGCTAGTGGACAGGCAGATAAGGCAAGCGATGCGATCGATCAACTGCAGCGCGTCTTGAGCGCTGGTGGCGAGTATAGCACACTGTTTAATCCACCGGCAGTGAATGTAAGTGATCTTCGCAGTGCTCTTAATACACTCCGAACACAGCAAAAGGCAGGGTCACAGCAAATATCGGGGGACGATCTAAACAAGGTGGATAATCAGAAATGATGAAGACTTTTAAAGGGCGTGGAATTGTTATGCCGCTACTAATCCTTGCTCTTGCGGTGATTAGTAGCGTAGGTGTAGCACACGCGGCAGCGAAAACCACGGCGCAGGTAGAGAGCGACTTGCAATATGGCGTCCAAGATGCCGTAAACTGGGATGGCGGTTGCAAGAGTCATCTACAGGGCTATAGGAATGATTATTTCACTAGTTCGGGTGGTGGCAATCTCCGCACGGGTGGCATTAACGGCGGTGCATCGTACCACAATGCTACGTGGATGTCGAAGCGTGGGCAGGGAAATGCTTCGGTGCCGCTTGCGGTCAACTATGGTACTACATCAATTCCACTTCAAGTTAATGATATTGTCTTTTTGTGTGGTCCGTTGGTTTCTCCGGACATTGCCGGCAGCGGTGGCGCATGTAAGACGAATGTTTCTGGGGCGTCAATTATCAATAGCTCCTCGCGTTGGGTAGCATCCGTTAATAACGCGAATGATCGTTCGCCGAATGCTTTTGGAAGTGGGTGCATGTACCCAGCGATGGCATTCACGCGAAGGAAGATTGTTGATTTCAAGGTGGCATCATCTCCTTGGGGAGGAACGGCGAAATTAGACGCAGGGAGTGGTCTGCTTAATATTTGGCGCGATGACAATTCGCGTTATTGGCTTGCCACGACGAACTTTACTTACAATACCGCACCAGGCAAGCCTATTACGAGTGCTGGTACGATTCACTTAATTGTCGATTACCGTTACTTTGCGGCATATCATACAACTGATGAATATAGGGCGACGAAGAACTGTGCAAATGGCGGGCCAACCTATGTCACGGATGCTTGGTTGAATATTGATGACTGTGGGCTGGCACAAGCTGATATGTACATTAATATTGTTCTTAATTATGATTACACGTTAGTTCCGCAGATTGTGACTTCGCCATCACTTTTGCGTGAAGGTGATAACAATATTAATGTAACAGCATCTGTTAATAATACTGGTAAAACCGCATCCGATGACGTCGACTGGTCGGTGACACGATTCATAGTCGCTCCAGGGGCTAATTACACTAAAGCTGCAGCAGCTGCGGCGCCATGCGCTCAGTTCTCGGGTTATGTAGGTGGGTCATGTCAAACAATTAAAAATGGCACAATGAAATTTCCAAAGGGAACCACTACGGTTGCTAATTTCGTTGATACACTGGCGAGCGTGCCTGATCCTGGTTCGCGCGTGTGCTATGTAACTTCTGTGAATAAAGGGTCTATTGCATCGCCGACCTGGAAGCACAGTACGGTTTCGTGTTCGATAATCGAGCGGGTGCCATTTGTACAGGTGCTTGGTAATGATCTACGTACGGGCTCTGCATTTAGTGGAATAAACATCAACGCAGGGGCGACAAGTTTAGTATTTAATAACGCCGGATCATGGGTTGAGTATGGTATTTTAACACCTGGTAGTGTTGCAAATATTGCCTCTGAATCTGGCGCAAACGGTGGTAATGCGAGCCCGCAGTCAGCATGGAGCCGCCTGACGTTTGCGAATACCGGGACTCCGGTGGGCTGTACGCCAGCGTATGGCTGTTTTAACAGCGCATCGAATATGGGAAAGATTCCAAATGTGAACTCGTTTGTAAAAACGGCGACGTATAATGGGACGCCACTTAATCATGATCAAGGTGCGGCATCTTTCAGCGCAAGTAATATTGGTAGTATCGTGCCGGGGGCGGATATTAATAATTTCACAGGGTCCGCATCGATCAGCACCACAGGGACGATTACAATTGATAAAGATATCACATATAATTCCGGCTCACTTACCAGCGCAAATGATATTCCACAGCTTATTCTTATTGGGAACAATATTAATATTGCAGGTAACGTAAAGCATATCGATGCATGGCTGATTGCTACGGGGACTATCAACACGTGTAGCGACGTATCCCAAACGGCGGTACGTTCAACAAACTGCTCCAATCAACTAGTAATTAACGGCCCTGTCATGGCGAGCCAATTGTTACTTGATCGCTCTTATTACGACAAGACGAAGCCCGGTGATGCTGCGGAAAACATTAACCTTAGGGGTGATAGTTACGTTTGGTCTAATAACGTTGCCCGCCAGAACGGACAGTGGCAAACCGTTTATTCTACAGATTTGCCACCACGATACTAGTAGCGACTAAAAGCCTTGCAATCACTCATAGTGCTTATGTATACTAAGAGCTAGTATGAATATATTGAAAGGGTTGGGCGACTTCTTTGCACTCGATATTGGCACTAATGCTATTCGAGTTGTTCAACTCAAAAAATCTGGAACGGGATACACCCTCGAGCACTATGGGTATGCACCTATTGATAGTAAGTTAACGGGTAGCGATTCAGAAGAAGCGCGTCGTAAGGTTGGCGAGGTTATTATGACCGCAGTTGGCCAAAGCGGCATTAAATCAAAAAACGTAGTAATCGGATTGCCATCGAGTAAGACATTTACAACAATTATTGATGTGCCAATGGTAAGCGAGGCTGAACTTAAGGCAACGATGAAGTATCAGATTGATCAATATATCCCTATGTCGGTTGACGACGCAAAGGTAGATTGGGCGTTACTTGGTAATTCACTTCGTGCTCAGAATCAGCAGGAAGTCTTACTTTCAAGCGTCGCTCGCCAGTATAGTGAAGATAGACTGGAGCTTGTCGAGGCGCTCGGATTCAATGTTATTGCCGCTGAACCGGATCCTATCGCGATGGTGCGCGCCTTAACCGCCCCTGGTGCTACAGGAGCGACACTTTTACTTGATATGGGTGAGAACTCAACAGATATTGCAATTGTTTACGGCGACACTCCTCGGCTTGTGCGCACTATCCCGACTGGCGTTGGCTCACTTGTTAAATCAACGGTAACCAACTTGAACGTCCAAGAAGATCAAGCTCGGCAGTTTATCCTTAAATTTGGATTAGCCCCGGATCGCCTAGAGGGGCAGGTGTTGCGCGCTCTCGAGTCTACGCTTGATAACTTTGCTGCAGAGGTTGTAAAGTCGATTAAGTTCTTTGAGACTCGCTATCCGAGCATCGCCGTAGGTGGCGTGGTCGTCACAGGCTTTGCAGCTACTATTCCACAGTTTGACCAATATCTAGCGGGTAAAGTAGGCAAGGGTGTACAGCTTGGTAATCCTTGGCGGGGAATTCAGATGGCTGAGGCTGACCAACGACAACTTTCTGCAGTTGCTATGGAATTCTCTACTGCTATCGGTCTAGCGAAGCGAGGGGTTGAGCAATGATTCAAATTAATCTAGTTCCAGATGTTAAGCAAGAGATGCTCCACGCGCAGCGTATGCGCAATGTGGCGATTTCGCTTTCTATTGTTGTTGGACTTGTTTCGGTCGGTGTCGTAGTAGCGCTCGCTCTTATTCTTGGAGGGCAGGTTGCGGTACAGAAGATTGAAGAAGGCCAAATTAACACTGGATATAGTAAGCTCTCCTCCACCTCTGACTTAAATAGTGCGCTGACGATTCAGAATCAGCTCGCAACGATCTCGAGTCAAAACGATAAGCGCACCATCGATTCTCGCCTTCTTGATATTCTTGCTGCGATCAATCCTCCTGCGCCAAATGACGTTAAACTTTCAAAGGTAACGCTTGATCCTACTCAGAATACGGTTTCGCTCGAGGGTTCAGCGGCTGGCGGATACCCTGCAACCGATGTATTTAGAAAAACGATCCTTAATACGAAGATCACTGCAAAGCAGCAGGGCAGCGCTAACGCGCAGGACATGCCACTTACCTCAAATGTTACACTTCAGGACACGAGTTATGGTGAAGACGCTACGGGTGCGAAAGTAGTTCGCTTTACGATAATCTTTACATATCCTGACGGGCTTCTTGATAATCGTATGAGCGAGGTGAATGTTAGCACGCCAAGCGCACGTATTGATGTTACCGACTCAAAGACGCTCATTCCAGACAGTATGTTCAGCCAAGCTGCAACAGATATCAAGGGGGGTAAATAATGGCGTCGCAAATGGTTAGTCCGAAACGTCGAGCAATCGCTGATTCAAGTCGTACGATGTTTATATGGGTCGCCGGAATGTCGGCAGTTGTGGGTGTTTGCGTTGTCGTGGCGATCTTCCTTGTGCAGCAGATTATGTTTAAGGTTAAGGTTGTTGGCGCAATGACCGATACAGTAAACACGCTTAACTACAATAATAGAGTAGCTAAAGACTTAACAAGTAACGTTGTTGTTCTGCAAACTAATTCAGCACTTAACTCCGTGAAGGCAAATGGCGACGAGAATGCCTTACAGGTGCCACTTGATGCGTTGCCTGCTGATCGTAACTCACTTGCACTTGGTGCCTCCTTGCAACAGGTTTTGCTATCTGGAGTAGACGGCCTGTCGATTGATTCATTGTCGGTTGATACAGTTGATCCAAATGCCAATACTAATGCGACAGATACCACGGCAACATCTGATAACACGATATCAATTCAAATGCAGATCTCGTCGGGTAATGTAAACACTATTAAGGATACTTTGGCTCGACTTGAAAATTCAATTAGGATCATTGATATCGATAGCTTCATATTAGAGCGCAGCGACACAACATACCAGGCAACGATCACAGCACATGCGTATTATCAGCCGGGAATTCAGCTACAACTGCAATCAAAATCGATTACGCCGGGAGGTAAATAATGAAGAAGAGCGATATAGCAATGGTTGTACTTATCGCAAGCGTGTCGGTAATGATTTCGTTTGTGATTGCTAACCAAGTCTCATTTTTGAAACCCCCTCAAAAGGGTGAGGATGTTAAGACGATTGAGAAGATCAATCCTGAGGTTGCTACGCCGGATACGAAAGTATTTAGGTCCGATGCGATTAACCCAACAGTTCAGACAGTAATCGGCGGTGGTCAGTCTGCGCAATAGTAGGAGTTTACTATGGCTTTAATGACTGATGACATCCAGCAGAAACTGATCACACTCCTTCAAGAAGAGGGGTTGGTTAGTGCGGATACTATCAAGTCTGCCACCGAAAGATCAGCAAAGGAAAATAAATCGCTACTGGCAATCCTAACAGCTGATGGCTCAATTGATAACGAACTGCTTACACATGGTATCGCCCAGGTTTCGGGTGTTCCGTATGTAAACTTAACGAACACTATTGTTGACCAGTCAATTCTTTCGTTACTACCATCGGATATCGCTGAGCGCTTTATGGCGGTGCCGCTTGCTGAGGTACAAAACCGCCTCGCTGTTGCTATGATTGACGCAAATAACGTGCAGGCTGTTGATTACCTGGCGAATCGAATCCAGCGTCCGCTCAAGGTGTTTATGGCGTCAGAGGCTGGCGTCCGACACGTACTTGACCAGTATAAAACTGATCTTTCGAGCGTTGATGTTGCGGCTCGGGCCTCGCAAGAGGACGCAAAGGCTGAGAGTAGTGACATTAAAACAATTGTTCAGGACTCGCCGATTAGTCGTGCGCTTAGTACGATCCTAGAGTATGCCGTAAAAGCGCGAGCGAGCGATATCCACATCGAGCCACTTGAAAAAGCACTCAAGATTCGTTGTCGTATTGATGGTGTGTTACGTGAGGTGATGCAGCTTCCAAAAAGTATCGAACCAGCGCTTGTGAGTCGCATTAAGATTCTGTCGAACCTAAAAATTGACGAGCACCGTATTCCGCAGGATGGCCAATTTACGGTAAAAGTAGGCAATAAGGAAGTTGATCTTCGTATTGCAGTAAGTCCAGTTGTGTGGGGTGAGCAAGTGGTGATTCGTTTGCTTGATAAAACAGGTAATTCATTTGACCTCGAGCAGATGGGATACGCTGGACGTGCACTACGCACGATCCGTAAGGGCGTCAAACGACCAAATGGAATGATTCTTACGAGTGGGCCAACGGGTAGCGGTAAGTCGACAAGTCTCTACGCGCTCATTAAGGAAATTAAGGACGATACGGTTAACATCGTAACGCTCGAAGACCCGGTTGAGTATAAAATGGACGGGGTAAACCAGATTCAGGTGAATGCTGAAGTTGGCCTTACCTTCGCCTCTGGCCTTCGCTCGATTCTGCGTCAAGACCCAGACGTTGTGATGGTGGGAGAGATCCGCGACAGCGAAACGGCCAACCTTGCGGTGCAAGCGGCGCTTACTGGCCACCTTGTATTTAGCACACTTCACACTAATTCATCGGCTGGAGTGTTGCCGCGTTTGCTTGATATGGAAATCGAGCCATTCTTGATTGCGAGCACAGTCAATACCATTATTGGTCAGCGCCTTGTGCGCCGCGTTGCAGCAAAGCGCGACGCATATTGGTCGAGCCCGCTTGAAACCAAGAGTATTCTTGATAACGTAGGCCACCTATTGCCGAAGACAAAAGAAGAAGTTGCGCAGGTCTCAGCAGATCTTGGCTATAAAGACTTGCCACTTGCTAACCAAACCGCTTATACTTTGGTGAAGGGGCATGATACACCCGCCTCGCCGCGTGGCTACTCGGGCCGTGCTGGACTCTATGAGGTTATGGATGTCACCGAGGAAATCCGTGAGCTTATTGTAAAACGCGCAACGAGTGGTGAGATTCAAAGAAAAGCTGTTGAGCAAGGAATGGTTACCATGCGTCAGGACGGATACCTCAAAGCTTTGCAAGGACTTACAACACTCGAAGAGGTTAACCGAGTAACATCAGATACGGCATAAAGGGGAAGGTAATGGAAACACAGAATAATTTGCGGATCGAGGTACTACTAGAAGAGGTCGTAAAGAAGCGAGCCTCTGACCTTCATATCCAAGTGGGCCTACCTCCGATGCTCCGTATTGATGGTTCACTGACACCGGTCGCTGGTTTTAATCCTCTTGATGAGCAGCAAGTCGAATCGCTTGTCTTTGCTATCCTAGATCAGGATCAACAGCAGATTCTTCTTAAGGACAAAGAGTTCGACTTTAGCTTCGCTTTTGGCACGCTGGGTCGTTTCCGCGTGAACGCGTTCCACGAACGTGGCAACCTGGCCGCAGCGCTTCGTTTAATTCCAAATGAAATTAAATCCGTCACTGAACTCGGTATGCCGCCAATTGTGATGACATTCGCTGAGTTTCCACGAGGTCTCGTACTTGTGACAGGCCCGACTGGTAGCGGTAAGTCAACGACATTGGCGGCGCTTGTCGACAAGATCAATACAGAGAAATCCCAACACATTATTACTATTGAAGATCCGATTGAGTTTACTCACAAATCTAAGCGATCAGTAGTGGTACAGCGAGAGGTTCACTATGATACCTACTCATTCTCTGCGGCGTTACGCTCGAGTCTACGTCAGGACCCAGATGTCGTGCTTATTGGTGAGATGCGCGACCTTGAAACGATCAGTGCGGCGATTACGATTGCCGAGACTGGTCACTTGGTATTTGCAACACTGCACACCAACTCTGCAGCGCAGAGTATCGATCGTATGATTGACGTATTCCCACCACATCAGCAGCCGCAGATCCGTTCTCAGCTCGCTAACATTTTGATGGCAATCTGCAGCCAACGTTTAGTGCCGGCAATCGGTGGCGGGCGAGTGGTTGCAGCTGAAATTCTTATTGCTAACCCTGCAGTGCGCAACGTGATTCGCGAAGGTAAGAGCCATCAGCTCGACGCTATCATTCAGACGGGTGCCGATCAAGGGATGCAGACGATGGATCGCACGCTCGTTAGCCTTGTTCAAAGCGGTACGATTACATATGATAGTGCACGCGAATTTGCGGTTGACTTAACGGAATTTGAAAGGCTAATGCGAGGATAGCATAGGTGAGAAAGTTTAATTACCAGGCACGAGATAAATCGAGCAATGAAATTGTTAGCTCGATGGTTCAGGCGGATAGTGAAACTGCGGCCGCAAAACTCTTGATTGAACAAGGCTTGATGCCACTGAATATATCTGAGATTGATGAGGACGGCTCATTACTTGCCAAGATTGCCAATCGCGTTACGGAAAAAGATAAGATCGTTTTCCTGCGTCAGCTTGCGACTCTGATCGGTGCTGGTTTACCGCTCGCACAAAGCTTGCGTACTGTTTTAGAGCAGACTGAGAACAAAAAAATGCAGCGTGTTGTCGAAGAGATTATCGGTGAGGTCGAGGGCGGCCACACGCTATCTGATGCGTTTGGTAAGCATCCAGAAATCTTCGACAAGATCGTGATTGCTCTCGTCTCTGCTGGTGAAGCATCTGGTACGCTTGACGATGCACTCAAGCGTATTGCCGCACAGAAAGAGAAAGATGCAGCAATGATGAGTAAGATTCGTGGTGCGATGATCTATCCGGCGATCGTGCTCGTCGTGATTGTCGGCGTGATGATCTTCATGCTCCTTACGGTGGTGCCGCAGGTTGCTAAGCTATACAGTGATATGCATAAGGAGCTGCCGATGCTAACTGCTATTATGATCGGCATTACAAATTTCCTTGTCAATTTCTGGTGGCTAACGATTATTATTGTTGGGATCGGTATCTATTTCTTAATGCAGTACTTTAAAACAAACGCTGGTATTAGGGTGAAGGATAATCTGAAGCTCAATGTGCCAATGTTTAATGGTATGTTCCGCAAGTTATACATGGCTCGCTTTACCCGTACAGGACAGACGTTGCTTGCGACCGGTGTTGCGATGCTCGACATGCTGCGCATTAGTAGTGAAGGAGTTAACAACTCAATTATCAGCGAAGCAATCGATCGTTCGGCTGAGAAAGTAAAGGGCGGCAAGGCGCTTTCTGTCGCACTGAAGCCAGAAGAGTACATTTTGCCAATGGTTCCTCAGATGATTAAGATCGGCGAACAATCAGGTAAGATCGACGAAATGATGGGCAAAACAGCACAAGTGTACGAGGACGAGCTTGATGACGAAATTAAGGCAATCTCTACGGCTATCGAGCCTATTCTGATGGTTGTGCTTGCAGTTTTTGCCGGGGGTATGGTGGGCGCAATTCTATTCCCGATTTACGCATTGGTAGGTAATATTCATTAAAAAAGTGCTAGACACTACAGTGGCAAGTGCGATATTATTGTACATAAGCAGTTAGCTCTAACGTTAAGGAAGGTGGAATTTCAACAATGAGCAAACAGGAATTAAAGCAGAAAGGCTTTACCATTATTGAGGTGGTATTGGTGCTTGCTATTGCGGCCCTCATCTTCTTGATGGTGTTTATTGCGCTGCCAGCATTACAGCGCAATCAGCGTGATGCAGCTCGCAAAGATGTCCTTGGTAAGGTTACCTCTGCGGTAACAACGTACCAGTCTAATAACCGTGGACAGCAGCCCGTAAAGGGGACAGACCTTCAAGGTTATGTAGATGGCACAAGTGCAGGCAGTACTAAGAGCGACAACGGAAGCTACACAGCTTCAGCAAGTGACACCCTTGTTGATAATAATTACATCGTAACTGTCAAAAATGGAATCACGGGCGTTGGAAATGCTGATACAAACGTTGTCCAGATCATTACCGGTGCTAAATGTAACTCAGGTGGTAACGCTGCGGTTGCAGGCTCAACTCGTAATGCAGCAGTCCTTATCGAGATGGAGAACGGCGCAGCATTCTTCTGCCAAGACGTATAGAGTGTAAAATACGCATTAAAAACTCCCGCAGAGATCGCGGGAGTTTTTAATGTTCATGCTATTATAAGGCAATGGACATAGTGCTTATCGTTGTATTAGGGGTGCTTGGAGCATTGCTGGGTAGCTTTGCTGGCGCACAGGTATGGCGTTTGCGCGCGCATCAACTTATTGAAGATCAACAAGAGGGTGAGGAGGTAGATTCTGCCGAACTTAAACGGCTTAAGGGTCTCGTGCGTCCCGCTCTAAAGGATAGATCGGAATGTCTTCATTGCCATCATCAGCTAGCTTGGTATGACCTTATTCCTGTTATAAGCTGGATTTCTCTCGGGGGTAAATGTCGATACTGTGGTCGCTCAATTGGCGCAACAGAGATAATGCTTGAAGCGGGCCTTGCTATGGTGTTTATCATTTCGCTAATTACGTGGCCGTATGCGCTTAATTCTATGTGGCACATTATAACCTTTGCTACTTGGCTAGTGGCCTGTGTCATTATGGCCGTTCTCTTTGTATACGATGCGAAGTGGTCTTTACTGCCATTTAACGTTAATTTAGCACTCATCGTCGTAGGGGTCGCGTTTCAGGTAGCTATGATTGCATCTGGCGTGCAACTTGACCTTTGGTCACTTGTCTGGGGTGTAGTGTTGCTCGGCGGCCTTTATCTACTATTTTCAGTCTTCGGATGGGTTGGTATGGGTGACGGTATTTTAGGAGTGGGGCTGGCATTGCTTCTTGGCAAATGGCAGTATGCCTTCCTGGCGCTTTTTCTCGCGAATCTGTTAGGCTGTTTTATGCTTATCCCGCTGTATGCTCGTCGTAAGCTTCATCGACATGCCCGTATACCTTTTGGCCCATTTATGATACTCGGAACTCTTATCGTAATGCTATTCGGAGCCTGGTTACTCGCTATGATTTTTGGTCCAACAGGCTATCTCCAAAATATGCTTATGCTATAATCAATGTAGTATGGCGCACCCTCGCAACAGCGGTTTTACAATAGTCGAAACATCACTTGTTCTTGCGGTGACCGGATTATTGATTGCAATGGTACTCACAGGTATCGGTACGTCACTTAATCATGAACGATACACAGATGCTGTGAATCAGGCGTTAGATTTTTTTAGAGGGCAATACTCGCAAACTACTAACGTACTCAATAGCCGCCCTTCGGATGAGAGTTGTGATTCATCGGGGATCTCAACACTTACTGGTGGTACGGCGCGGGGCGCAAGCGATTGTCTTTTACTTGGGAATATTCTTCGTAGTTCTGACGGTCAGACGGTAACCGTAAGTCAGGTAATAGCCCGCCATGATCCAAGTAGCGATACGGGCATTAATGCAAAGACTGATAAAGATATTTTAACCGCATCATCCCTACAGGTAGGTAATCAGACAAGTAGTTATAGCGTCGAATGGGGCTCGTCATTTTTGCAACCAGGTACGCAAAATCCAGCGATATTTAGCATGATGGTGGTGAGGGT
>Ga0207702_10000185_pt1 | contig 74602 bp, 68 predicted proteins | sample KBSCornC62_FD_184302 | JGI IMG/M metagenome (GOLD analysis project Ga0207702, IMG submission 184302) | Corn rhizosphere microbial communities from Kellogg Biological Station, Michigan, USA - KBS Corn C6-2 (SPAdes) (version 2) | ecosystem: Host-associated > Plants > Roots > Rhizosphere > Soil ...
TGTCCAGGCCCGCGCAGCAAGGTGCTGGTGTTCAGCGACGGCCTGGACATCCCCAAGGTGATGCAGCTGTACGAACACTTCCGCGGCCGCTGCCTGCTGGCCTTCGGCGTGGGCACCAACCTCAGCAACGACACCGGCCCCGAACCGCTCAACATCGTGATCAAGATGATCCGTTGCAACGGCCAGCCGGTGGCCAAGCTCAGCGATTCGCCGGGCAAGAACATGTGCGAGGACGCGGCTTACGTGGCTTACCTGCGACAGGTGTTCCAGATCCCCGCCACGCAGGGCTGACGATCGTTCAGCCTGCCTGCCGCGCCATTGCCCAGGCCACGTGCTCGCGCACCACGGGCGAAGGGTGGTCGGCGCGGGCATTCAGCGCCGCGCGTACCGCCGCCGACTTCGGCGCATTGCCCAGCGCCACCGCGATGTTGCGCAGCCAGCCCTCATAGCCGGTGCGGCGGATCGCCATCCCCTCGGTGCGCTTCAGGAACTCGTCTTCGCTCCACGCGAACAGTTCCACCAGCTTCGCGCCGTCGAGGCGGTGGCGCGGCGCGAAGTCCGGTTCCTCCGCTTCCTGCGCGAACTTGTTCCAGGGGCAGACCAGCTGGCAGTCGTCGCAGCCGAAGATGCGGTTGCCGATCGGTGCGCGCAGTTCCTCGGGAATCGAGCCCTTCAGTTCGATGGTGAGGTAGGAGATGCAGCGGCGTGCGTCCAGCTTGTACGGCGCCAGGATCGCCTGGGTGGGGCAGATGTCGATGCAGCGGCGGCAGGAGCCGCAGTGCGCGCTGGCGGGTTCGTCCACCGGCAGCGGCAGGTCGGTGTACAACTCGCCGAGGAAGAAGTACGAGCCGGCGCGGCGATTGATCAGCACGGTGTGTTTGCCGATCCAGCCCAGCCCCGCGTTGCGCGCCAGCGCCTTCTCCAGCACGGGGGCGGAATCCACGTAGGCGCGGTAGCCGAAATCGCCGACCACGCCGTGGATGCGCTCGGCCAGCTTCTGCAGGCGGTTGCGCATCAGCTTGTGGTAGTCGCGGCCCAGCGCGTAGCGCGACACGTAACCCGCTTCGCCGTCGCGGATCACCTCCCATGCGTTGCGCGTGCCCGGCGGCACGTAGTCCATGCGCACCGAGATCACCCGCTGCGTGCCCGGCTCCAGCTCGGCGGGGCGCGCGCGCTTGGCACCGTGGCGCGCCATGTAGTCCATCTCGCCGTGATGGCCGGCCGCGAGGTAGGCCGCCAGGTGTTGCTCGTCCTCCGCCAGTTCGACGCCGCTGATGCCGGCATCGGCGAAACCCAGCTCGCGCGCCCACTGCTTGATGTCGCGGGCGAGGGCGGCGTAGTCGATGGCGGCGCTGATGGACATGCGCGCATTGTAGGCTGGCGGCGCAGGCGGCATGCCTATAATCCGCGCATGTCCCATCCGTCGCACCGCCACGAGCTCTACACCGTCGACCAGGTGCGTGCGCTGGATCGCCGCGCCATCGACGAGCTCGGCGTGCCGGGTTTCGAGCTGATGCGGCGCGCGGCGTGGGCGGCGCTGTCCAGCCTGCGCCGGCACTGGCCGCAGGCGCGGCGCATCGCGGTGCATTGCGGACCGGGCAACAACGGCGGCGATGGTTTCCTGCTGGCGATGCTGGCGCGCGAGGCAGGTTTGCACGTGGACGTGCTCGCGTTGGGTGATGCATCGAGCGGCGATGCCGGCTCGGCGCGGCAGGCGTGGAAGGACGCCGGTGGCGCCGTGCGGCTGTGGCGGGCCGGCGACGCCTTGCCCGAGGTCGACGCGCATGTCGATGCGCTGTACGGCACCGGCCTGCGCCGCGCGCCGGAGCCGTCGGTGGCGGCGCTGATCGAGGCGATCAATACCAGTGGCGTGCCGGTGTTGGCGCTGGACGTGCCCTCCGGGCTGGATGCCGACACCGGCCACGTGCCGGGTGCGGCGATCCGTGCTGCGGCCACGGCGAGTTTCATCGCCGCCAAGCGTGGCCTGCATACCGGTCGTGCGGCGGCGCACGTCGGCGTGCTGGAGCTGGATGCGCTCGGCCTGCCCGAGTCGTTGTGGCAGGGCGAGCCGCCGGACGCGCACTTGTTGACCGCCACGCAGCTGCCGCCGCGCGCACGCGACGCGCACAAGGGCACGAACGGCCATGTGCTGGCGATCGGCGGCGAGCACGGCATGGGTGGCGCGATCCGCCTGTGCGGCGAGGCCGCGTTGCGCACCGGCGCCGGCCTGGTCAGCGTGGCCACGCGTGTCGAACACATCTTCGCCCTGAATGCCGCGCGGCCGGAATTGATGGCGCACGGCGTGGACGGTCCACAGGCGCTGGAACCGCTGCTGGCGCGCGCCAACGTGCTCGCGCTCGGTCCCGGTCTCGGGCAAAGCGCGTGGAGCCACGCCTTGTGGCTCACCGCGCTGGACAGCGGCAAGCCGCTCGTGCTCGATGCCGACGGCTTGAACTTGCTGGCGCGCGAGCCGCGCCGCCTCGCGCAACCGGCCGTGCTGACGCCGCATCCCGGCGAGGCGGCGCGGCTGCTCGGCAGTACCGTGGCCGACGTCGAGGCCGACCGTTTTGCCGCTGCCCGAGCGCTGGCGGATCGCCATCACGCCGTGGTGGTGCTGAAGGGGTCGGGCAGTCTGGTGGCGTCACCGGATGGACGTCTGGACGTCTGTCCGTGGGGCAACCCCGGCATGGCCACGGGCGGCATGGGCGACCTGCTCACCGGCGTCATCGCGGCGCTGCTGGCGCAGGGCCGCGATGCGTGGCAGGCGGCCTGCCTCGGCACGGGATTGCACGCACGTGCCGGCGATCGTGCCGCGCGGCAGGGCGAGCGCGGCCTGCTCGCCGGCGACCTGCTGGCACCGCTGCGCGCACTGGGCAACGGACTCGACGATGACTGATCACGCTTGGCGACTGGCCGACGAGGCCGCCACCCTCGCGCTGGGCCGCCGCTTCGCCACGGCGCTGGACGGCGGCGGCATGGTGGTCTACCTGCACGGCGAACTGGGCGCCGGCAAGACCACCTTCACCCGCGCGCTGCTGGGCGCACTCGCAGTGGGCGAGCGCATCAAGAGCCCCACCTACAGCCTGATCGAGGGCTACGAGGCGCAAGGTCGGCCGGCCTGGCACTTGGACCTGTATCGCATCGCCGATCCCGGCGAACTCGAATGGCTGGGCCTGGACGCGCTGTCCGATCCGGCTGCGCTGGTGTTGGTGGAATGGCCCGAGCGCGGTCGCGGCGCGTTGCCCGCACCCGATCTCACCCTGCACCTCGCTTATGCGGACGGTGGCCGGCAGGCGCGGCTGCATGCGCATACCGGGCGCGGGCGGAATCTGCAGCGGCGCCTGCGCTGAATCTTTACGACAAGTCGCGGTTTTCCTTAGGAAAATACTGGTGGCCAGGCGAAGGCCCGACGCCCTCGCGGGTGCACGGCAAACGCCACTTGCGATCCATAGCTAGATGCGGGTTGACGAATGATCTGCAGGTTATGGATATTCAAGGGAAAACTTCTTGCAATCCGCGGATGCCTGCGATTCAATGCGCCTTATGCGGGGATACCTGAACAGCCTGGGTGGGGTGCTTGTCGTCGCGCTGGCGTCTGCGCTGGCGCCCGGCGGCGTGCACGCGGCCGACGTGACGGCGGCGCGCGTCTGGGCCGATGCCAGCCATACCCGGCTGGTGTTCGATCTCGACGGCAAGCCGGATTACCGCATCGATCGCCAGAACGACCAGGTGGTGGTGGACCTCGCCCGCGGCAAACTTGCGGCGGGCTACGCCGATCCAGCCGCGCAAGGCCTGTACCGCGGCATGAGCCTGGACCGGCAGGGCGAACGCCTGCAGCTCACCGCGAAGATGGCCGCCGGCAGCCAGGTGCGCAGCTTCGTGCTCGCGCCGACCCAGGGCGACCACTACCGGCTGGTGCTGGACCTGCTGCCGGGCAACGGCGCGGGCAACGCCGTCGCCGCGCCGGTCGCCGCCGCGAAGCCGACCACGGCGCCGGCCGCCGCCCCGCCGCCAGCCGTCGCGACGGTAGGCGGGCGCCACGGCGGCAAGGCCGTGGGCATGAACCGCCAGATCACCCAGCAGGCCGCCGCGCTGCTGGACGGCCAACGCAAGGTCGTGGTGTGCATCGATGCCGGCCATGGCGGCAAGGACCCGGGTTCGCACGGCCCGGACGGCACGCTGGAGAAGAACGTCACCCTCGCGGTGGCGCGCGACCTCGCCGCGCAGATCAACAGGCAGCCGGGCATGCAGGCCATCCTCACCCGCGACGGCGACTACTTCATTCCGCTGGCGCGTCGCTACCAGATTGCGCGCGAACACGATGCCGATCTGTTCGTGTCCATCCACGCCGACGCCTTCACCAGCGGCGACGCGCGCGGTTCCTCGGTATGGGTGTTGTCCCCGCGCGGCAAGAGCTCGGTGGCGGCGCGCATGCTGGCCGACCGCGAAAACAGCTCCGACCTGATCGGTGGCGTGTCGCTGGACAACATGAATGACGGTCTCGCCAAGGTGCTGCTGGACATGCAGCAAGGTTGGGCCGTACAGGCCAGCGACGTGGTGGCCGGCAACGTGCTGAAGGCGCTGGGCCAGCTCGGTCCCACCCACCGCGGCTACGTGGAGCGCGCGAACTTCGTGGTGCTGCGTTCGCCCGACGTGCCCTCGATCCTGGTCGAGACCGCCTTCATCAGCAATCCGGCCGAGGAGCGCAAGCTGCGCGATCCCGGCCACCAGAAGGCGCTGGCCGAAGCGGTGATGAGCGGCGTCAAGAGCTACTTCGAATCCACGCCGCCGCCGGGCACCTGGTTCGCGGCGCAGGCCGCGCACGGCAACGGCACCGAGCTGGCCTCGGCCCGGGCGAGCCAGCCGGCGCCCACCACGGCGCTGGCCGACGACACGCCGGCCAGCGCCGACGCCAACGTGCGCGACCTGCATCGCGTGGGCGAGGGCGAGAGCCTGCGCAGCATCGCGCGCCAGTACGGCATCAGCGTGGGCGCGCTGAAGAGCGCGAACCACATCGACAGCAACGTGGTGCGCACCGGCACCGTGCTGGCAATACCCGCCGGCTGATCGCCGTCGCGCGGCGAGGCGGCCGGCGCAACTGCTAAAGTTCGCGGATGCCCGTCATCCGTCCGCTGCCCCCCGAGCTCATCAACCAGATCGCCGCCGGCGAGGTGATCGAGCGTCCTTCGTCCGTGGTCAAGGAACTGGTCGAGAACAGCCTCGACGCCGGCGCCACGCGCATCGAGGTGGATATCGAGGCCGGTGGCGCGCGGCTGATCCGCGTGCGCGACGATGGCGGCGGCATCGCGCCCGACGAGTTGCCGCTGGCGGTGGCCTCGCACGCCACCAGCAAGATCGGCAGCTTCGACGATCTCGAACACGTGGCCAGCATGGGCTTCCGCGGCGAGGCGCTGGCCTCGGTGTCCTCGGTGGCGCGTTTCGCGCTCACCTCGCGCCAGCGCGATGCTGAGGCCGCGTTCCGTATCGAGGTGGACGGCGGCCGGCTGCAGGCCGCGCGTCCCGCCCAGCATCCGCCCGGCACCAGCGTGGAAGTGCGCGACCTGTTCTACAACGTGCCCGCGCGCAAGAAGTTCATGCGCGCCGAGCGCACCGAGTTCGCGCACATCGACGACCTGCTGAAGTCGCTGGCGCTGGCGCGCGGCGGCGTGGAGTTCCGGCTCAGCCACAACGGCAAGCCGGTGCGCATCTGGAAGGCCGCGCGCGACGCGCAGGCGCAACTGGCGCGCGTGGCCGAGGTGCTGGGTGAGGATTTTCCCGCGCAAAGCCTGCGCGTGGACCACGCCGCGGCAGGCATGCGCCTGTCCGGCTGGGTGGGCCTGCCCACCGCCTCGCGCAGCCAGGCCGACCAGCAGTATTTCTACGTCAACGGCCGGCTGGTGCGCGATCGCGTGGTGGCCCATGCGGTGCGCCAAGCCTATGCCGACGTGCTGTTCCACGGGCGCCATCCCGTCTTCGCGCTGTACCTCGAACTCGACCCGGCCGGCGTGGACGTCAACGTGCATCCGGCCAAGCACGAGGTGCGCTTCCGCGAGCAGCGGCTGGTGCACGACTTCCTGTTCCGCACCCTGCACGAGGCACTGGCGCAGACCCGTGCGGGGCAGGTGGAGTCGCATGCGCAGGACGACGGTGGCCGATTGCACATGAGCACCGCGGGCGTCGCGCATGCATCCGCATCCGGCCTGCCGGCGGTCGCGCGCGCTGCCTCGTGGCCCGTCCGTGCCGACCAGAGCCGGCTCGCGCTGGGCGTGCGCGACGAGCCGCTCGCGGACTACGCCGCGCTGCTGGGCGAAGCGCCGCGCATGGCAGCCGTCGCCGTGCCGATGCCGGCCGCCGAAGAAGGCGAGGCGCCGCCGCTGGGTTACGCGATCGCCCAGCTCAAGAGCATCTACATCCTCGCCGAGAATGCGCAGGGCCTGGTGCTGGTGGACATGCACGCCGCGCACGAACGCATCACCTACGAGAAGCTGAAATCCGGGCGCACCTTGAGCAACCTGCGTTCGCAACTGCTGCTGGTGCCGCTGAACCTCGCGGTGAGCGCGAAGGAAGCCGCCGCCGCCGAGGAACACGGCGAGGCGCTGGCCGACTGGGGCCTGGAGCTGTCGCGCAGCGGCCCGTCCGGAGTGGTGGTGCGGCGCATCCCGGCCCTGCTCGAAGGCGCCGACGTGAGCCAGCTCACCCGCGACGTGTTGGCGGAACTGGCCCAGCACGGCAGTTCGCGCCGGCTGCAGGAGCTGGAGAACGAGCTGCTCTCCACCATGGCCTGCCATGGCTCGGTGCGCGCGGGACGCCGTCTGACGATCCCCGAAATGAACGCGCTGCTGCGCGAGATGGAAGCCACCGAACGCTCCGGCCAGTGCAACCACGGCAGGCCCACCTGGACGCAGTTGAGCCTTGGTGAGCTGGATCGACTGTTCATGCGTGGCCGTTGATGTGCTTGCCCATCCCGCATTTGGCCGTCCATACTCGAACCTTCCATTGCCGCGGATCGTCCCCATGTCGCGAGTCGCCGCTTTCCTGTTCGCCCTGATTTCCGGAGTCGCCGCCGTGTCCGCCGCCGAAGCCCCGTCCTACACCCACGAGATCGAGCAATGGCGTGCCGCCCGCGTGGCACGACTCACCGCGCCGGATGGCTGGCTCAGCCTGATCGGGCTGGAGTGGCTGCACGAAGGCGCGAACCGCGTGGGCAGCGCGGTCGGCAACGACATCGTGCTGAAAGCCGGTCCCGCGCACCTGGGCACGGTGATGCTGGCGGGCGATGGCACGGTGCGCATCGTGCTGGCCAAGGACAGCGGCGCCACCGTCGATGGCAAGCCCGTGGCCGAAGCCGCGCTGGTCGACGACATGCATGCCGGCGATGGCGCCGCGCCCACCACGGTGCGTTTCGGCAACGCCAGCTTCTACGTGATCGACCGCGACCATCGCAAGGCGCTGCGCGTGAAGGATGCCGACGCCGAGGCACGTCGCGATTTCACCGGCATCGACTACTTCGCCATCGATCCATCCTGGCGCATCGAGGCCGACTGGGTGCCGTTCGTGCCCGCGCATGACCTCGAAATAGGTACCGCCATCGGCACCATCGACAAGGTGAGCGTACCCGGCAAGGCGGTGTTCCACCGCGACGGCCATACGTTCGAGCTGCTGCCCTACCAGGAGGAGCCGGGCGGCGAGCTGTTCTTCGTGCTCGCCGACCAGACCTCGGGCAAGCAGACCTACGGCGCCGCGCGCTTCCTCTATGCGGCGCTGCCCGCCGGCGGCCTCGACAAGCCGGGCAGGCTGGTGCTGGATTTCAACAAGGCCTACAACCCGCCCTGCGCGTTCACGCCGTTCGCCACCTGCCCGCTGGCGCCGCCGGAGAACCGGCTCGACATTGCGGTGACGGCGGGCGAGAAGAAGTACCGCGGCGAGCATTGATGATTGCGCTGTGGTGCGTGCGGGACTGAATCGAAAAGACAAAGTCCGGCGCCCCCGGGGTGTGAGGCACCCATCGGCGCATGCGGCCTTCGCATACCGGTCTCGCGGTTGCGATCAGCGGTAGCCCTGCGCCTGCAGCGAGAACAGGTGCGCGTAATGGCCGTCGCGTGCCATCAGCTGCTCGTGGTCGCCGTGCTCGACGATGCTGCCATCCTGGATCACGATGATCTGGTCAGCCATCCGCACGGTCGAGAAACGGTGCGAAATCAGGATGACGATGCGGTTGCCGGCCAGTTCGCGGAAGTGTTCGAAGATGCTGGCCTCGGCGCCCGCATCCATGGCGGCAGTGGGCTCGTCGAGTACCAGGATGTCGGCCTTCGAGCGCATGAACGCGCGTGCCAGGGCGATTTTTTGCCATTGTCCACCGGACAGTTCGCGCCCCTCGCCGAACCACTTGCCCAGTTGGGTGTTGAAGCCGGACGGCAGGCCATCGATGAAGTCGGTGGCCATGCCCTTGTCGCTGGCCTCGCGCCAGCGCACCTCGTCCTCGAAGTGATGGATGTCGCCGGCACCGACGTTCTCGCCCACGCGCATCTGGTAGCGCGCGAAATCCTGGAAGATCACCCCGATGCGTTCCAGCAGGGTGCGCTCGTCCCATGCTCGCAGATCCAGGCCATCCAGCAGGATGCGGCCATGACCGGGGTGGTACAGACGCGTCAGCAGCTTGATCAGGGTGGTTTTGCCGGAGCCGTTCTGGCCCACCAGCGCCAGCGACTGACCGGGGCGGATGTGCAGGTTGATGTCGCGCAGCGCAGGTTCGTCGGCGCCGGGGTAGGTGAAACCGACATGTTCGAAACGCACGCCATCATCCGGCAGCGGCCCCTGCACGGCGCTGCCGTTGTGGTCTGTCGTCGGCGTCTCCAGGTATTCGTACAGCGTCGACAGGTACAGATTGTCCTCGTACATGCCGCCGATGGCCGAGAGCATCGCCGATACCGCCGACTGGCCCTGGCGGAACAGCGCCATGTACATGGTCATCTGGCCCAGGGTGATGCGCCCCAGTACCGTGGTCAGCGCGATCCAGGCGTAGGCGCCGTACAACGCGACGGTGCCCAGCAAGCCCAGGCCGAAACCCCAGCTGTCGCGTCGTACGGCGAGGTCGCGGTCGGCGCTGTAGAGCAGGTGGAAGATGTCGCGGTAGCGCTTGAGCAGCAACGGCCCCAGCCCGAACAGCTTGACCTCCTTGGCGTGATCCTCGCGCGCCAGCACGGTTTCCAGGTACAGCTGCATGCGCGTTTCCGGCGAACGCCAGCGGAACAGCCGGAAGGCGTCGCCGGAAAACTTGGTCTGCGCCACGAATGCCGGAAGCCCGGCCAGCACCAGCACCAGCACCGCCCACGGCGAGAACTGGAACAGCAGCGTGCCGTAGCTGACCAGCGAGATCAGGTTCTGGCCGAGCCCGAAGGTGCGGGTGACCAGCGATAGCGGCTTGGTGGAGGCCTCACGGCGTGCGCGCGTGAGCTTGTCGTAGAAGTCCGAATCCTCGAACTGGGCCAACTGCAGGGTCAGCGCCTTGTCCAGGATCATCACGTTGACGCGGTTGCCCAGTTGCGCTCGCAGCAGCGACTGGCACAGCGACAGGCCGCGTTGCGCGGCGGCCATCGCCGCCACCAGCAGGCCTTCCAGTACCACCCATTGAAACACCGTCGCGAGTGCCGGCTGGCCGCCGGCCGCGGCCACGCGGCTGGCCGTTACCACGGCGTCGACAATTTCCTTGCCCACCCAGGCGATGCCGGCGGGCAGCAAGCCGGCAGCCAGCGTCAGCAGCACCAGTGCCACGGTCAGTCCGCGGCTGGTGCTCCATACCAGTTCCAGTGCGCGCCCGCTGTAGCGAAATACACCAAGAAAGCTGCGTGTCAGCTCGCTGGATTCGGCAGGCGGCGGAGCGGCATGCGGCATGCGGTGTGGGGCACGAATGGATCAGGCAATCCCCTGCACATGGGTGCATCGACAGAAATCTGCAAGTGGCGGATGCCATGACGAGACGCGAGGCCGGTGTCGTTCCATGTCACTGCCATCATCGATCCTTCGCGCTTCGTGTCGTGACATGACCACCGGGAAGCAGCGAGCCATTCACGTTGCCGGCCTGAATGGGAGGCTTGCTCTCGCTCACTTTCCCTTGAACGCCGCCTTGCGCTTCTCCAAAAACGCGCCGGTGCCTTCGCGCATGTCTTCGGTGGAGAACATCAGCGCGAAGCCCTGCGTCTCGAACTCCAGCCCTTGGTCGAGCGCGGTCTCGCCACCTTGCAACACCGCATCGAGGATGCCGGCGGCGGCCAGCGGCGCCGCGGCGGTGAGCTGGTCGGCCAGTGCGTTCACGGTTTCGTCCAGCGCCTCGGGCGCCACCACGCGGTTGACGATGCCGAGTTCGTATGCGCGCTGCGCGTTGATGGACGCGCCGGTGAGGCACAGTTCCAGCGCGGCGCCGCGGCCGGCGAGGCGCAGCAGGCGCTGGGTGCCGCCGAAGCCGGGAATCAGGCCGAGATTGATCTCGGGCTGGCCGAACTTCGCCTTCTCGCTGGCCACGCGCAGGTGGCAGGCCATCGCCAGTTCCATGCCGCCGCCCAGCGCGAAGCCAGGGATGCGCGCGATCACCGGTTTGCCCAGCCGCTCGATGCCCGTCATCAGCCGCTGGCCGGCGCGCGAGAAGCCTTGCGCCTGCGCCGGCGTGTAGCCGTTCATCTCGGCGATGTCGGCGCCGGCCACGAAGGCCTTCTCGCCCGCGCCGGTCAGCACCACCACGCGCACGGCGTCGTCCTGCGCGGCCTGCGCGAACGCGATGGTGAGCTCGTTGAGCGTGTCGCGGTTCAGTGCGTTGAGCTTGTCGGGGCGGTTCACCGTGATGGTGCGCACCGCGCCGCGGTTGCCGATCTCGAGGTTGCGATAGGCCATGCTAGAAACTCCGACGGTGCCGAGACGCGCATGGTAACAGCGGGAACCTTTGCCGCCGCCGGGTTTCTCATGCACGGACGCTGCATGCGGTACGCGAAACGCTTACGATGGGGCGTCCCGGAGCGGCCGCGGCGTGCGGCGAGGCGAGATGGAGAACGGCATGACACGACTGCGTTGGCTGCTGCCCTGCCTGTTGCTGGTCGGCGCGGCCCATGCGCAGACCCGTCCGCCGCCGACCACGGTGAAGCTGGACAAGGCCAAGCTCTCCTACGCGATCGGCTACCAGATTGGCAGCCAGTTCGTCGATGGCCGCAACCAGGCCGGCATCCCGGAGGTTGACATCGCCACCCTGCAGAAGGCGATCCAGGATGCCTACAACAAGCGCCCACCGACGGTATCGATGCAGGCGATGCACCAGCAGCTGAGCGCCTTCAACCAGCAACTGCGCACCGACGCGCAAGCCGAGTTCGAGCAGCTCGCGGAAGCGAACGCGCGCAAGAGCGCCGCGTTCATGGCGCGCAACGCCAAGCAGCCCGGCGTGACCCAGTTGCCTTCCGGCATCCAGTATTCGGTGATGAAGAAGGGCGACGGCACGGTGCATCCCACGGTCACCAGCACGGTGGTGGTGAACTACCGCGGCATGCTGGTGGACGGCACCGAGTTCGACAGCACCTGGTCGCACGGCGCGCCGGTGAGCTTCACCGTGGACCGGGTGATCCCGGGCTGGCGCGACGTGATCCCGCGCATGCGCGTGGGCGATCGCTGGAAGGTGGTGATCCCGCCGCAGCTGGCCTACGGCAAGGAGGGCGCGCTGCCGCGCATCGGCCCCAACGAGGCGCTGGTGTTCGAGATCGAGCTGCTGGCGATCAAGCCGCCGGCACCGGAGCAGGATTCGCGCTGAGCACGCGCGATCCAGCGGTGGAGAGCCTGTTCGATATCCCCACGAGTCATGCGGGAATATCGAACAGACTCTAGAATGGCAGGGCATGCCGAACGAACTTCCTCCCGCACTATCGTCCCCGGCCACGCCGTGCATCGGCGTCTGCCGGCTGGACTCCCGGGGCTACTGCATCGGCTGCCGCCGCACGATCGAGGAGATCGGCCGCTGGCGCGGCATGAGCGAGGCTGAACGCCTGCGTGTGATGCGCGACGTGCTGCCCGCGCGCGCCCGCCCATGAACGATGAATTGCTGCAGGCCTTGCGACCGCTGTCCGCGCCGCCCACCGCGCCGGGCTGGAACCATGCCGACATCAGCGAACTGCTGGGCAACGCGCAGCGCCGGCCCGCTGCAGTGCTGCTTGGCCTGCGCGAGGGTGTGCAGCGGAGGCTGGTGTTCACCGTGCGTACCGACCACCTGCAGTCGCACGCGGGGCAGGTGGCGTTTCCCGGCGGCAGCACCGATCCGGGCGATGCCGATGCGCTGGCCACCGCATTGCGCGAGAGTGAGGAGGAAATCGGCCTCGATCGCGCGCTGGTGACGCCGCTGGGCTACCTCGACAGCTTCGAGACGATCAGCGGCTACTGCATCACGCCGGTGGTGGCGAGCATCGATGCGCGTGCGCAGCTGCGCGCCGCGCCGGCGGAAGTGGCCGAGGTGTTCGAGGTGCCGCTGGCGTTCTTCCTTGAACCGGCCAACCTGCGCCGTTATGTCATGGAATACCGCGGCCACCGGCGCGACATGGTGGAGTTCGTGCATGGCGGCCACCGCATCTGGGGCGCCACCGCGGCGATCCTGCTGAGCCTGCTGAAGAGGATGGGACGCGCATGAAGAGCACGTTGATCTCCGCAGCCGAACTGGCGGCGCTGCCGCCCGGCGAAGTGCTGATCGTCGACTGCCGCAAGGATCTCGCCGATCCGGCGAAGGGACGGCGCGATTACGAGGCTGGCCACGTCCCCGGTGCGGCGTTCGCGGAGCTGGACACCGATCTCTCCGACCTCTCGCGGCAATCGCAGGGGCTGGGTCGGCATCCGCTGCCCTCCGCCGCCGCGTTCTCCGCCGTGCTGGGCCGCTGGGGCTGGCGTCCGGGCCTGCAGGTGGTCGCGTACGACGCCGCCAGCGGCGCATTGGCCGCCGCGCGCTTGTGGTGGCTGCTGCGCTACGCCGGCCAACGCGCGGTGGCGGTGCTCGACGGCGGCTTTGCCGCCTGGCAGGCAGTGGGCCTGCCGGCGGAAAACGCCGAGCCGCAGCGTGCGGCGACCACGGTGGCGGTGCAATTCGATCCTGCCCAGGCCGTGCTCGACCACGCAGCGCTGCACGCCGCGCCCGCGCCGCTGCTGCTCGATGCCCGCGCCTCGCCTCGCTACCGCGGCGACACCGAGCCGCTCGACCCCGTCGCCGGCCACGTGCCAGGCGCACGCAACCGTCCGTTCGCCGACAACCTCGCCGCCGATGGCCACTTCAAGAGCGTGGCGGCACTGAAAAGCGATTTCCTCGCCGTGCTTGGCACGCGCCAGCCAGGCGAAGTCGTGCACATGTGCGGCTCCGGCGTCACCGCCTGTCACAACCTGCTGGCGATGGAACACGCCGGCCTCACCGGCTCGCGCCTGTACGCACCGTCGTGGAGTGGATGGGTCAGCGACCGCTCGCGTCCGGTGGCGACGGGCCACTAAGTGCCGATACTCAGCCCTTGCTCTTGAGCCTCGCCACCAATGCCTGCAGCGTGGCTTGCGTCTGCGGGTGATAGAAGCCCGCGACGAAATCGTCGATCGGCAGTGCGTCCACATCGGCCCAGATGGCGACGAGGTCGGCGCGGGCGAGGCGGCGGGTGGCGAGCATGGCGTGCGAAGGGAGGGCGAGCAGCTCGTCCATCCAGTGCAATGCGCGCGTGGTCACCTGGTCGATGCCGGTGGTCTCGTCGACGAAGCCGCAGGCCAGCGCCTCCTGCGCGTCGACCATCGCGCCGGACACCAGCAGGCGTTCGGCGCGGTACGCGCCCACCACGCGGCGCAGCGCGAGCTGGATGCAGTCGGGCACGCTGAGGCCCACCTGCACCTCGTTGAGGCCGATCTTGTACGGGCCTTGCGCCATCACGCGGTAGTCGCACATCAGCGCCAGCACCGCGCCGCCGGCGGGGCTGTGGCCGGTGATCGCGGCGGCCAGCGGCACTGGCGAGCAGGCCAGCGCGGCCGAGGTGGCGAAGAACTCGCGCCAGTAGGCGCGCGCGCCGGCGCGATCCGTCTGCAGCAGGGCGGGTACGTCCACGCCGGCGGAGAACATGCCGGGCACGCCGGACAGCACGATGCCGCGTGCACCGCCCGCGATGGCGTCGTTCAGTGCGGTGTGCAGCGCGTGCAGCAGTTCCAGGTTCAGCGCGTTGACCGGCGGGCGTGCGAGCCGGATCTCGGCGATGGCGTCGTGCTGGATGATTTCAAGCATGGGTGGCTCCTGCAACTGGTTTCTGATGATCATCGAAACTCGACGATTCAAGGCCTCTCTCCCGCTAGGAGAGGGGTTGGGGTGAGGGTTCGGGCAAGGCGCGGAAATCATGTGCAGGTTACCTGCAGCCTTGTGCTTCGGCCGTACCCTCATCCGCCCCTTCGGGCACCTTCTCCCGGAGGGAGAAGGGAAAATACGGCCGAGGATTGGCGCCAATCGGGCTATTGCTGCGGATGCTGGTCCGCGGTCCAGGTGTAATGCACGGCGTAGTCCAGCTGGGCCTTGCCGTTGGCGGGCACGTTGATGCGGAACTCCAGCGTGTCGGTGGTCTGCTTGCTTGGCTTTTCGCTGGAGGAGGCCAGCGTCCATTCGCGCCAGCGGTTGGGATGCTCGCGCACGGTGACGGTGCGCGCGTTGTCGCCGGCGTTCGTGAGCGTGATGCGGAAGGCCTCGTCCAGCGTGCGGCCGGCCTGGTCCACGTGGAAGGCGGTGCGCTCGCGCTGCGCGCGCAGGTCGAAGGCCTGGCCCAGCGTGATGGTGGCGTCGCCGCCCTTGGGCGTGTCCTCGATGCGGCCTTCGCCGATGAACTGCGGCGTGCCGTGGCTGTCCTGCGCGAGCACGCGCAGATAGCCGGCCGGCAGGCTGTCGAAGGCGGTGAGCTTGAGCGTGCTGACGATGCTGCCGTTGCCGCCGCCGCCGTTGAAGTCGCGGCCCAGCATCGGCTGCGGCGGCTGCCAGGTGCCGCCGTTCTCGACCAGGTTGGTGCGCTCGCAGGCCAGCGTGCGCGTGGCGTACAGCGGCACCTGGCTGACGCTGCCGTCGGGCAGGTTCACCGCTGCGGACAGGGTGTAGCTGCGGTAGTTGTCCATCTGCGCCTGCTCGGGCACGGGCGCGGCGGCTGCAAAGGCCTTGGCTTGCATCATCATCGGACGTGGCGCCGATGCCTTGGCGAAGTTCGGTTCGCCCGCGATCAGGGTGAGCTTCGCGTCGTGCCAGTCGCGGCCGCTGCGGTTGGCGATGCTGGCGCGCGATTCGAACTGCATGCGGCAGGCCTCGCCGGGCTGCAGCGTGGCCACGTAGGCGGCGCGCCAGCCGAGGCCGCTGGTGGGGTAGCTGAGCACGGCCGCGGTGTTGCCGCCGTGCGCCGCGTCCACGCGCAACTGCAGGCTGGAACCGGTGGGGATGCTGCCGTCGCTCACGCGCACGGCGGCGTACTGGCGGATCAGCGTGCTGCCGAGCACGGAATAGACCACCAGCCCATCGTTGCCCGCGCGCAGCAGCTTGCCATTGGCGATGGCCTGGCCGCTGTCGCCCAGCACGGCGACCTCGCGGCCGAGCAGGCCGGTCAGTGCGGCGCTGCCGCCCTGGCCCAGCAGCAGGCGTTGCGAGACCACCCTGGCGTTGCCGCCGGGAAAGCCCAGCGCCAGCGCTTCGGCATCGAGGTGGTCAGGCAGGTCGCCCAGGGTGATGTCCTGCAGGCCGGGCTTGAGCGTGAGCGCGCGCTGTTCGCGCACCACCGCGTAGCCGTCGTCGACGTTGCCGTCGCCGCTGCTCGCGTACAGCGCGGCGCTGTCGCTGCGGTACAGCGTGATGTCGGCGCCGCTCGCGGTGGATGTCGCCGCGCCGGCGGGCGCGGCGAGGGCGAGTCCGGCGACGCAGGCCAGCGCGAGGGCGGACAGGGCGGGCTGGTTCATGGCGAAGCTCCTGGAGGGGACGGGGAGTCTGGCTGCTTGTTCCCCCTGCGTGTAGGGGAGGCGGGAGGGGCAAAGCACCTTAATTCCAACCTTCCCTTGCAAGCAGGGGAAGGAGCAGGTGTCGCTTATCGCTTCTGCGTGGTCGTGCCGTAGTGCAGGACGTCGGAGATCTCGGCGGTGGCCTTGCACAGCGCCTCGACGGTGCGCTGGCGGGTCTGCGCCGAGGCGCGCTGCTCGATGAAGGGCACGGTGAGAGCGCACACGGCGCGGCCGTGCTGCAACACCGGCGCGGAGATGTCGGTGACCGCATCCACCACGTGGCTGCGCGCGCAGGCGTAGCTCTGGCTGCGCACCTGCGCCAGCTGGCGGACCAGCTTCTTGCGGTCGAGGTCGGGTTCCTGGGCGGCGATCAGGTCCAGCCAGTGCTCGCGCACCTGTTCGTCCTGGAAGGCCAGCAGCACGTGGCCGGAGGTGGCCTGGGACATCGGCCGGCGATGGCCGATGCGCACCACCAGGGCGATCTCGCCCGGCGGATCGGCGCGGGCGATCACCACGATCTGGTCGCGCGAAGGCACCACCAGGTGGCAGGCCTGCTCGGTGGTCTCGGCGAGCCGGTGCATCACCGGCAGGGCGGCCTCGATCGCGCTCTTCACCGGCGGCTGCTCCATCGCGAGGCGGAACAGCCGCGGCGTGATGCAGTAGCCGCCATCGCCTTCGGTACGGGCGAGGTAGTCTCGTTCCTCCAGCACCTGCAGCATGCGGAATATCTCGCCGCGCGAGCGGCCCACGCCTTCGGAAATCTCCACGATGCTCAGCGGCTGGTGCGCGCTGGCCAGCAGTTCGAGGATGTCCAGGCCCTTGTCGAGCGCGGGGGCGCGGTATTTGGGTGCGGGTTTCGTCATGGTGGCCCTAGCTTGCCGCATGCTGCGGGTGGTCGTCATGTGGAACACGGCATGTTGCGGCGCGTCTTGTTATGCTGGTGAATAACTGTTTCATATTTGCACGTCGGCGCGAATCCTGCGCGGGCACGCATCGCCGGACGCCAGCGCCACGCAACGGGAGAGAGGGGTGGATGTGCAAGTGATGACGGAGTCCCCGGCAACGCCCGTTGCCACCGCGCCGCAAGGCGTCCGCCGCTGGCTGCCGCTGTTCCTGATCGTCGGCCTGTTCTTCCTGTGGGGCGGCGCGAACAACCTCAACGACGTGCTGATCGCGCAGTTCAAGATGGCTTTCGTGCTGGACGATTTCCAGGCGGGCCTGGTGCAGAGCGCGTTCTACCTCGGCTATTTCCTGGTGGCGATGCCGGCGGCGATGTTCATGCGCCGCTACGGCTACAAGGAGGCGGTGGTGGTTGGGTTGGTGCTGTACGGCGCGGGCGCGTTGCTGTTCTGGCCGGCGGCGCAGTTGCGTACTTACGGGCTGTTCCTGTTCGCGTTGTTCGTGATCGCCACCGGGCTGGCCTTCCTGGAAACCTCGGCGAACCCGCTGATGACCGTGCTGGGACCGCGCGAAGGCGCGGCGCGCCGGCTCAACTTCGCGCAGGCATTCAACCCGCTGGGCTCGATCGCCGGCGTGCTGATCGGCAAGCATTTCATCCTGGCCGGCGTGGAGCACACGCCGCAGCAACTGGCCGCGATGGGCGCCGCCGAGCGCGATGCGTACTACACGGCGGCGACGCACGCGGTGCAGTGGCCGTACCTGTGCATCGGACTGGTGGTATTGGCCTGGGCTGCGCTGGTGCTGGTGATGCGCTTCCCCGCGGTGGCCGCGCCGCACAAGCTGACTACGCGCGCCACCGGGCACGACGGCGCGCTGGCCCGGCTGCTGCGCGACCGCGGCTTCACCAGCGCGATGGCGGCGCAGTTCTTCTACGTGGGCGCGCAGGTCGGGGTGTGGAGCTACACCATCCGCTACGTGCAGGCGACGATGCCCGGCACCTCGGCGCACGCAGCGGCGAGTTTCATCCTCGCCGCGCTGGCGTGCTTCATGGCGGGCCGCTTCGTGGGCACGGCGCTGATGAAATACCTCGCACCTGTGCGCCTGCTGCTGGCATTCGCCGCGATCAATGTGGTGCTCACGCTGTACGCGCTGCTCTGGCCCGGCCTGGGTGGCGCCTGTGCGCTGGTGGCCTGCAGCTTCTTCATGTCGGTGATGTACCCGACCATCTTCGCGCTGGGCGTGGAGGGCATGGACGACGACGAGCGCAAGCTCGGTTCGGCCCTGCTGGTGATGACCATCATCGGCGGTGCGGTGCTCACCGCGGCGATGGGCGCGGTGTCCGATTACGCCGGCATTGCGCGTGCGCTGGGCGTGCCGGCGCTGAGCTTTGCCGTGGTGGCGTGGTTCGCGTGGCGACGCCTGCGACAGCCGGGCGGGACGGGAGCCTGATGCCGCGCCTGTACTACGTGCTGGACCTGCGCGACGACGCGGCGGCGATTGCCGAGTACGAAAACTGGCATCGGCCCGACGTGGTCTGGCCGGAGATCGTCGCCTCGATCCGCGCTGCCGGCATCGAGGAGATGGAGATCTTCCGCAGCGGCAACCGGCTGGTGATGATGATGCAGGTGCCCGAGGGTTACGACCCCACCGCCAAGTCAGTCGCGGATGCCGCCGACCCGCGGGTGCAGGCGTGGGAGCAGCTGATGGACCGCTACCAGCAGCGCTTGCCGTGGGCGCAGCCCGGCGAGAAATGGGTGCCGATGCGCGCGATCTTCTCGCTGCGGGAGGCGCTGGCGGCGGGAGCCGCGAAGTAGGTTCTGTGCGCATTGCGGTGGGTTGGGGCGTTCGCTTCGCCCGCTCGCGGGAGATCTCACATACAACTCCCCTCGCCCGCTTGCGGGAGAGGGTGGGGGGGGGAGGGGCCTTTTGCTGTTTTCGGTTTGTCGCTAGCGACAAAGCGGTTTCGAGCCGCTGTCGCGGCCCGAGTCACTTTTCTCTGCGTGGCCAGAAAAAAGTGACTCGGGCGCCCGCAGGGCGCTCGAAACCGCTTTGAAACTCGCGAAAGCCCTCGGTGAAACTCTCGCCGCAAGCAAAAGCGGAATCCCGCTCAGCTCCCTGAGTCGGACCGCCACACCGCGCCCTGCGGAAACGCGTAATCGCGCAGCGAGGCTTCCTTCATCTTCGCGGAGAACCCCGGCGCGAGCGGGGCACGGTAGCGGCCGTCGCGCACGACCACCGGGTCGACGAAGTGCTCGTGCAGGTGGTCGACGAACTCGATGGCGCGATCTTCCTTCTTGCCGCTGATCGCCACGAAGTCGGCCATCGCCAGGTGCTGCACCAGCTCGCACAGGCCCACGCCGCCGGCGTGCGGGAACACGCGCACACCGAACTTGGCGGCCAGCAGCAGGATCGCCAGGTTCTCGTTGACGCCGCCCACGCGAGCCGCGTCGATCTGCACCAGGTCCACCGCGCCGGCCTGGAACAGCTGCTTGAACATCACCCGATTGTGGGTGTGCTCGCCGGTGGAGACCGGCATCGGCGCGACCGCGCGGCGGATCGCCGCGTGGCCGAGGATGTCGTCGGGGCTGGTCGGTTCCTCGATCCAGGCGATGTCGAAGGCGATGAGCTGCTTCAGCCATGCGATGGCGTCGGGCACGTCCCAGCGCTGGTTGGCGTCGATCGCAATGGCGATGTCGGGGCCGACCGTTTCGCGCGCGAGGCGGCAGCGGCGCACGTCGTCCGCCGCGTCGAGGCCCACCTTGAGCTTGATCGTGCGGAAGCCGTCGGCGACCGCTTCGCGCGCCAGCCGCTGCATCTTCTCGTCGCTGTAGCCCAGCCAGCCGGGCGAGGTGGTGTAGGCGGGGTAGCCTTCGGCCAGCAGCTGCTCGATGCGTTGCTGGCGGTGCGGCACGGCGGCGCGCAGCAGGGTCAGCGCCTCTTCCGGCGTGAGCGCGTCGCTGAGGTAGCGGAAGTCGATGGCGGCGACGACGTCCTCCGGCGACAGCTCGGCGATGTAGCGCCACAGCGGCTTGCCTTTGATGCGCGCGGCGAGGTCCCAGGCGGCGTTGATCACGGCCCCGATCGCCATGTGCATCACGCCCTTTTCGGGGCCGAGCCAACGCAGCTGCGAGTCGCCGGTGAGGCGGCGGGCGAAGCCGCCGAGGTCGTTGACGATCGCCTCGACGGAGAGGCCGACGACATGCCCGGACAGCGCATCCAGTGCGGCCTTCTGCACGTCGTTGCCGCGGCCGATGGTGAACACGAAGCCGTAGCCGCACAGGTCCGGATGATCGGTGCGCAGCGTCACGCAGGCGGCCGAGTAGTCCGGGTCGGGATTCATCGCATCCGAGCCGTCCAGCTCGCGCGAAGTGGGAAAGCGCACGTCGAACGTGTCCAGCGCCACGATGCGCGCGGCATGGGCGTCGGGAGCGGAGGCAGCGTGGTTCATGCCGGCACCGCGTCGTCGTAGGCGACGGTGCGCTGGCGCTGTTGGCCGAGGCCGGCGATGCCCAGTTCCATCACGTCGCCGGGGCGCAGGTAGACCGGTGGCTTCTGGCCCAGGCCCACGCCGGGCGGCGTGCCGGTGCTGATGATGTCGCCCGGCTGCAGGCTCATGTAGCGGCTGATGTAGCTCACCAGCTCGGCCACGCCGAAGATCATGTTGCTGGTATTGCTCTGCTGATAGCGGTGGCCGTTGACCTCCAGCCACAACGCGAGGTCCTGCGGGTCGGCCACCTCGTCGGCGGTGAGCAGCCAGGGGCCGATCGGGCCGAAGGTGTCGCAGCCCTTGCCCTTCGTCCACTGGCCGCCGTGTTCGAGCTGGAATGCGCGCTCGGAAAGGTCGTTCACCACCAGGTAGCCGGCGACGTGCTTCAGCGCATCCGCCACGCTTACGTGGCGTGCGGCGTCGCCGATCACCACGCCCAGCTCCACCTCCCAGTCGGTCTTGACCGAATCCTTGGGGATGATCACGTCGTCGTTCGGCCCCATGATCGCGCTGGTGGCCTTCATGAACAGGATAGGCTGCTCGGGTATCGCCGCGCCGGTTTCGGCAGCGTGGTCGCTGTAGTTGAGGCCCACGCAGATCATTTTGCCGGTGCGCGCCACCGGTGCGCCGTAACGGGGCGTGCCGGCGACTTCCGGCAGGCTGGCGGGATCGATCGTCGCGAGTCGCGCGCGACCGGCGCGGACCAGCGCACCGGCGTCGATGTCGCCGGTGTAGGCGGAGAGGTCGCGCAGCTTGCCCTGTGCGTCGATCAGGCCGGGACGCTCCTGGCCGGGGGCGCCGTAACGGACGAGTTTCATGTGGGTGTTCCCGTGTTGCTTCGCAAAGGTTCAATCATTTTGTTCGGACGTCATTTCCGCGAACGCGGGAATCCGGGTTGTTCTTTCAATGGATTTCCGCTTGCACGGGAATGACGACAAACAGGGCGTGCTCAGTTGGACCAGCCGCCGTCCACGACGTGGACGGTGCCGGTGGTAAAGGAGGATTCGTCGGAGGCGAGGTACAGCGCCAGCGCGGCGATCTCCTCCGGCGTGCCGAGGCGGCCCATCGGCTGGCGGTCGGTGAAGCTGCGCCACACCGCCTGCTCGTCGCCGCCGAGCGCGCGCACGCGCTGGCCCAGCGAGGGCGTCTTCACCGTGCCGGGGCAGATCGCGTTGCAGCGCACGCCGCGCGCCACGAAGTCGGCGGCGATGGAGCGGGTGAGGCCGATCACCGCGGCCTTGGTCGCGCCGTAGGCGAAGCGGTTCGGCACGCCCTTGATGCTGGACGCCACCGAGGACATGTTGATGATGCTGCCGCGGCCGCGCTCCAGCATCGCCGGCAGCAGCGCGCGGCAAAGGTGATACATGCTGTCCACATTGATGCGGAACGAGCGTTGCCAGGCGTCGTCGTCGGTGTCGAGGATGGTGCCGGCGTGCACGTAGCCCGCGCAGTTGAACAGTACGTCGAATGGCGCGTTGGCCTCGACCAGTGCGCGGATGGCCGCGTTGCTGGTGACGTCCAGTACCTGGGTGCGGATGGCCGGCTGTTCCCGCGCGAGGCTGGCCAGCGCCGTGGCGTCGATGTCGGTGGCCAGCACCTCGGCGCCCTCGCGCGCGAAGGCGAGCGCGGTGGCGCGGCCGATGCCGGCGCCGGCGGCGGTGACGAGGGCGTGCTTGCCGTGAAGTCGGCCGTTCATGGAGTGTCTCCTGCGATATCGGGGAAGTCGGGTGCGCGTCGCGGCCGGTAGAACGCCAGCGCGTTGCGGCTGAAGATGTGCTCCAGCGCGTGCGGCGCGTGCCGTTGCGCGAGCGCGCGGGCGAGCTCCAGCCAGTGCGCGTAGCTGCCGCGCAGCGTGAGCACCGGCCAGTCGCTGCCCCAGAGCAGGCGTTCGGGGCCGAAGCATGCAAACAGGTGCCCGACCCAGCGGTCGAGCGCGCCGGCGGGCATGCCGGGAGCGAGTTCGGTGAGCAGGCCGGAGAACTTGCAGCGGACCTGGGGCAGCGCGGCCAGCGCGTGGATCCGCGGCGCCCAGTCGTCGAAGCGGTCGTTCGCGATGTCCGGCTTGCCCGCATGGTCGAGCACGACGCGCAGCTCGCGCTCGCGTTGCAGCCGATGCTGCAGCGCCGGCAGTTGCGTCGGGCGCACCAGGGCGTCGAAGGCGAGGCCTTGTTCCTGCAGGCAGTCGAAGGCCGCGTCGAGCGCCGGGCGCGCCAGCCAATCCGGATCGGGATGGTCTTGCGCCATCGGCCGCAGGCCCAGCAGCAGGCCGTCGCCGTCGTGGACCAGCGCGCGGATGCGCGCGGCCGCGTCGGGTACCTCGAAGTCGACCCAGCCCACCACGCCGAGGATGCTGCGGTCGGCGCGGGCCAGTTCGAACAGGTAGCGCGTTTCCGCTTCGGTGGCCGCTGCCTGCACCAGCACGCTGCCGGCCACGCCGGCGGCGGCACGCTGTTCCTGCAGGTCGGTGGGCAGGAAATCGCGCTGCAGCGAGGCGGGCGCGTCGCGCAGCCAGGCGTAATCGCCGCGAGCCACGCGCCAGTAGTGCTGGTGGGCGTCGATCAGGTGCATGGCGCCGTCTTCATGGCGTACTCGCGCAGGCATCGAGCAGCCCGGCCCGGCGCAGTTCGTCCCACAGCGCGGGCGGCAGGGGTGCGTGCATGCGCTGCACGGCGCTGTCGACTTCCGCCGGCGAGCGCAGCCCGCACACCACGGTGGCGACGGCGGGATGGGCCAGCGGAAACTGCAGTGCGGCGGCGCCGACGGTGACGCCGTGCCGGCCGCAGATGTCGTAGAAGCGCTGCGCGCGGGCGTGGATCGCGGCGTCGGCAGGCGCGTAGTTGTACGTGGCGCCGGGCGCGTCGTCGGCACCCAGCAGGCCGGAGTTGTAGGGGCCGGCCGCCATCACGGCGACGTTGCGTTTCACGGCTTCCGTCATCAGCTGCGCGCTGTCGCGTTGCTCGAACAAGGTGTAGCGGCCGGCCAGCATGATCGCGTCCAGCGCGAACGCCGGCATCACCTGCAGGCATACCTCCTGCTCGTTGACGCCAAGGCCGATCGCGCCGCAGACGCCCTGGCTGCGCAGCTCGGCCATTGTCGGCAGGGCTTCGTCCAGGGCCTGGCGCAGGATGGCCGGATGGCGCACGCCGTGGGTCAGCGCACCGATGTCGTGCAGCAGCAGGATCTCGACGTGGTCGGTGGCCAACCTGCGCAGGCTGGATTCCACCGAGCGCAGGATACCGTCGCGGCTGTAGTCGAACACGGCCTGCCGCCCGCTCACCGCGAAGCCATCGTCCGGCGCCGGTTGGTTGCCGTCGGCGTCCAGCAGCAGGCGCCCCACCTTGGTCGACAGGCTGTAATCGGCACGCGGAATGCCCGTCAGCGCGGCGCCGAGACGAGTCTCGCTGAGGCCGTAGCCGTAGTAGGGTGCCGTGTCGAAGTGGCGGACGCCGCAATGCCAGGCATGTTGCACGGTATTGATCGCGTCGGCTTCCGCCACGCCGGCGTACAGGTTGCCGATCGGTGCGCCGCCGAAGGAGAGTCGTGGCAGTCGGCGCAGCGGTGCATGTCGCGGAGCCCCCGTGCTGCGGGACGGCTCGTGATCTGCGCTGGCATGCGTCATGTCTTCATCCTGCGCTGCGTGGTGTTGCCGTGCGCATTGCCTGCCCGGCCAGGCGGCGAAATCGATGCTGCGCATTCCGTGCGCGGCATCGGGCATCGGAGCTTGCGCGTTAGTGTGCACATATGAAACGATGATTTACAAGTGAGTATATGTGCCGACGTCACGGATCCCAGGCATCGGCAAGCACCGGAATGTTCCGGTTCTCGATCGCCGCCATGCGCCGGACATGCGCCATGGCCGCCGGCTCCGTCCGAACGACGAGGGGAAGCACTGATGCCGAAGATCCTTGCACGATGCCTGCTGGGCCTGTCCGCGCTTCTTCCGGCGCTGGGCATGGCGGCCGGTGTCGCTATCATTCCCGAGCCGCAGCACCTGCAACTGGAACAGGGCAGCTACCGGCTGGATGCGCACACCCGCGTGGAAGCACCGAAAAATGCGCGCGGCCGCGAGATCGCCGCCTTCCTGCGCGACGCGGTCCGCGTACAGACCGGCATCGCGTTGCGCGAAGGCGGCGCCGCACACGGCATCGTGCTGAAGCTCGACCCGGCCGTGCAGGGCGACGAAGCCTACCGGCTCGCGGTGACACCGCAGCAGGTCACGATCAGCGCCTCCGCCGACAAGGGCCTGTTCTGGGGCGTGCAGACGCTGCGCCAGCTGTTGCCGATGACAAAGGCCGCGCAGGTGGAGATTCCCGCCGTGCGGATCGAGGATGCGCCGACCTACCCATGGCGCGGCGTGATGCTGGACGTGAGCCGGCATTTCTATCCGGTGAGTTTCGTCGAGAAGCAGCTCGACCTGCTCAGCTACTACAAGATCAACACCTTCCACTGGCACCTCACCGACGACCAGGGCTGGCGCATCGAGATCAAGCGTTATCCGAAGCTCACCAGTGTGGGCGCATGGCGCACCGAGGCGGACGGTACGCGCTACGGCGGCTTCTACACCCAGGCGCAGATCCGCGAAGTGGTGGACTACGCGCGCCGGCGCAATATCACCGTGATCCCCGAGATCGAGATGCCGGGGCACAGCGTGGCGGCGATCGCGGCCTATCCCGAGCTGTCATGCAGCAAGAAGCAGGTGGCGGTGACCACGGCCTGGGGCGTGCACAAGAACATCGACTGCGTGGGCGACGAAGGCACCTTCGCCTTCATCGAGAACGTGCTGGACGAAGTGCTGCCGTTGTTCCCCTCGAAATACGTGCACATCGGCGGCGACGAGGTGCCCAAGGTCGCCTGGCACGACTGCGCCTCCTGCCAGGCGCTGATGCACAAGCTGGGGCTGAAGGATGAAGACGGCCTGCAGAGCTACTTCATCAAGCGCATCCAGAAATACCTGGAAGGCAAGGGCAAGACCCTGGTCGGCTGGGACGAGATCCTCGAAGGCGGTGCCGACACGCAGGCGGTCATCGAAGCCTGGCGCGGCGCGGACGAGCAGGCCAAGGCATTGGCGAACGGCAACCGCGTGGTGGTCGCCGGGCCGTTCTACATGGATAACCCGCTGGACCAGCTGACCGTGCAGCAGGTGTTCCGCACCGACATCGCCAACGACAGCCAGCCGACCGACGCGAAGGCGGATGCGGCCGTGTTCGCGGCGCACCGCGCGCAGTTGCTGGGCGCCGAGGCGCCGCTGTGGAGCGAGCGCGCGAACCCGTACAACGCCGAGTCCAAGCTGTATCCGCGCGTGCTGGCGTTCGCTGAGAGCCTGTGGCGCGGCAACGCGCACGACGATGCGGCGTGGGCGGATTTCCACCAGCGCCTGCAGGCGCAGTACCCGCAGCTGGATGCGTGGCACGTGGCCTACGGCCCCGAGGATCGCGCCATCGTGAAGTACTCGATCGCGGCGGACGCGCAGGGTGGCTGGCAGCTGCATGCACAACGCGGCTTCGACGACCTGGTGAACCATTACACCCTGGACGGCGGCACGCCCACCACCAGTTCGCCGTCGTTCACCGACGAAGCGACGCTGCATCACGCCGGCACGCTCAAGGTGGTGCCGTTCCGCAAGGGGCTGCGCTACGACAATCCGACCAGCTTCACCCTGGTGGACAACCTCGCCACCGGCAAGCCGCTGAGCCTCGTCCAGCCGCTCTCGCCGAAGTACGCGCCTGCCAGCGCGCTGACGGACGGCGTGCTGGGCGGCGACGACTTCCACAACGGACAATGGTCGGGCTGGAACGACGCCGACGTGGACGCCGCCATCGACCTGCGGAAGCCCACGGCGATCCACGCGATCGCAGTGGATTTCCTGCAGGACACGGGGTCGCGCATCCTGCCGCCGCAGCGGGTGGGTTTTCAGGTTTCCAGCGACGGAAAGCGCTGGACCACGGTCGACGCGGAGCGGCCGAAGGCCGACGTGATGGACTCGAGCCCGCACGTGTTCCATGTGGTGTTCAAGCCGGCCAAGCCGCTGGATGCACGCTATGTACGCATCGTCGCGAATCGCTACGCTGCGCTGCCGGCGGGCTTCCCGAACGGGGCCGCCAACACCTGGCTGTTCGCGGACGAGATCCTGGTGAAGTAGGCCGAGAGGCCGGGTCGGGCGCCCAGCGAGGTCAGGATCATCCAAGCGCGTGCTGATCGCCTCCGGCAGACTGGTGCGGAACAGGCTGCAGAGGCGATCAGACATGTCGACGGCATCGGGTATCAGCATCGCGTCGGCCCGCTTTCCCGCGGATGGTGCGGTGGTGCGCGAGCTGTTCGCGGAATACGCGGACAGCCTCGGCATCGATCTTTCCTTCCAGGGCTTCGCCGCGGAGCTGGCGCAACTTCCCGGCAAGTACGCGCCGCCGCTGGGCGACATCCTGCTCGCCCGCGATGCCGCAGGCGTGGTGTTGGGTTGTGTGGCATTGCGGCCGACCGCGATGCCGGCCACGGCCGAGATGAAGCGCCTGTACCTGCGTCCCGCCGCGCGCGGGCAGGCGCTGGGGCGCCGGTTGGCGGAAGCGGCTATCGCGCGCGCCCGCGAAGCGGGCCATGCGCGCGTGGTGCTGGACACGCTGGCCAGCATGGATGCCGCGCGGCGCCTGTATGCCACGCTGGGCTTCCGTCCCGTGCCGCCGTATTACGACAATCCGCTGCCCGGCACGTTGTACATGGAACTGGAGCTGGGCTGAGTCGTCGTCATGCGGCGCTGGCCCAGCCGTCGCGGAAAACAGCTGGCGTCATGCCGTAGGTGCGGACGAATTCGCGATTGAGGTGGGCCTGGTCAAAGAAGCCCGCGGCCAATGCGGCTTCCACCACGGGAGCCCGCTTGCGCAGCAGCGCCTTGGCCTGCTGCAGGGCGAGCAGCACGTGGAAGTTGTGCAGGCTGCTGCCGGTCTCGCGGCGGAAGGCGCGTGACAGGTGACCTTCGGACACGGCGCAGTCCTGCGCGACGGTGGCGACATCGGTGCGCAACGAGGGGCGTTGCGCCAGCAGCGAAGCGGCTCGTGCGGCCAGCGTGGCCGCACCATGAGTGCTTGTGCATGGCGCGGGCACGAAGCGCGAGACGAAGGCCCAGCCCCGTCGATCCAGCGGTTCGAAGCGATGGACCACGCCGGCGGGCACCACCAGCGCGTCGCCGGCGGCCACGTCGCGGCAGCCCTCGGGCAGGCGCAGCCGCGCGCGGCCGGCAAGCACGTGCACGACCTCGTCGCCGGCGTGGAAATGCGGACGGAAACGCCAGGCGTGGCGCTCGCCCGCGATAGTCTCGACCGGCTCTCTCGCCTCGCGATCGACCACGAAGCGGGTACGGGCGAGGGCGGGGCGGTTGCACACGATCGCTGGCCTAGCCGACCGCGTCGCGGATCGCCTGCGGCAGCGCTACCGGCTTGCCGGTGGCCGGGTCCATCCACACCATCACCACGTGGCCGTCGCAATACAGGGTATCGGCGTCGTGGGCGTCGACCAGCCGGTGGGCGATGGTCATCGAGCTGTTGCCGATGCGCTCGCAGTAGAGCTGCACGTGCAGCTGCGCCGGCCATTCGATCGGGCGGCGGTAGTTGAGCTGCACGGCGGCCATCACCGGCATGCTGTGCTCGTCGAACCACGGGCCGGGCACGTGGCTCAGCCACTGCAGCCGCGCTTCTTCGAGGTAGGTGAGGTAGTTGGAATTGTTGACGTGGTTGAAGGCGTCGAGGTCGCGCCAGCGCGCGGCGATGTCGGCGACGAACAGCGGCGAGGCTTCGGCGGCAGCTGCGCCGGCGGCAACCGTGGTGGCGGCGGCTTCGGCAACGGGCTGCGCGGCCACCGGTTTCGTCTTGCCGCGGCGTGCGGGTTTCGGCGATTCGCCGGCGGTCTTGCTCATGAGGATTTCTTCTTCCCGCGCATCGGCTTGTGCTTGTCGGCCGATGCGATGTGCTTGAGGGCGGTCTTGGCGCGCTTGGCGGCGGGCTTGGCGGGGCGCGCCGGTTTCAGGTGCGGTGCGAGGAAATGGCCGGTGTGCGAACCCGGCGTTGCGGCCACGGTCTCCGGCGTACCGGCGACCAGGATGCGGCCGCCGCCGGCGCCGCCCTCGGGGCCGAGGTCGACGATCCAGTCGGCGGTCTTGACCACGTCGAGGTTGTGTTCGATCACCACCACGGTGTTGCCCTGGTCGACCAGCTGGTGCAGCACGTCGAGCAGCTGCTCGATGTCGTGGAAGTGCAGGCCGGTGGTGGGCTCGTCGAGGATGTACAGCGTGTTGCCGGTGTCGCGCTTGCTGAGCTCCTTGGAGAGCTTCACGCGCTGCGCCTCGCCGCCGGACAGCGTGGTCGCGCTCTGGCCGAGCTTGATGTAGTCCAGGCCCACCGCACGCAGCGTGTCGAGCTTGCGTGCGATGACGGGCACGTTCTCGAACAGCTTGAGCGCGTCCTCCACCGTCATGTCGAGCACGTCGGCGATGGTGTGGCCCTTGTAGTGGATCTCCAGCGTCTCGCGGTTGTAGCGCTTGCCGTGGCAGACGTCGCAGGGCACGTAGACGTCTGGCAGGAAGTGCATCTCCACCTTCAGCATGCCGTCGCCTTCGCAGGCCTCGCAGCGGCCGCCGCGCACGTTGAAGCTGAAACGGCCCGGCTCGTAACCGCGCGCGCGCGCCTCGGGCACCTGGGCGAACAGCTCGCGCAGCGGGGTGAACAGGCCGGTGTAGGTGGCGGGGTTCGAGCGCGGCGTGCGGCCGATCGGCGACTGGTCGATGTCCACCACCTTGTCGAACAGCTGCAGTCCCTCCGCCGACTTGAACGGCGCAGGCTGCGCGCTGGCGCCGTTGAGCTCGGCGGCGGCGAGGCGGAACAAGGTGTCGTTGATCAGGGTCGACTTGCCCGAGCCGGAGACGCCGGTGACGCAGGTCAACAGGCCGGCGGGAACCGCCAGGTCCACGTTCTTCAGGTTGTTGCCGCTGGCGCCGTGCAGGCGCAGCCAGTACGCATCGTCGTTGGGCTCGCGGCGCTGCCTGGGCACTTCGATCGCGCGTTCGCCGGACAGGAACTGGCCGGTGACGGAGCGCTTCGCGGCGAGGATGTCCTTCACCGAACCCTGCGCCACCACCTCGCCGCCGTGCACGCCGGCGCCCGGGCCGATGTCGAGCACGTGGTCGGCCATGCGGATGGCGTCCTCGTCGTGCTCGACCACGATCACCGTGTTGCCGAGGTCGCGCAGGCGCGTGAGCGTGCCGAGCAGGCGCTCGTTGTCGCGCTGGTGCAGGCCAATGGACGGTTCGTCGAGCACGTACATCACGCCGACCAGGCCGGCGCCGATCTGCGAGGCGAGGCGGATGCGCTGGGCCTCGCCGCCGGACAGCGTGTCGGCCTGGCGGTCCAGCGTGAGGTAGTTGAGGCCCACGTCGCTGAGGAAGGTGAGCCGCTCGCGGATCTCCTTCACGATCTTCGCCGCGATCTCGCCGCGCCAGCCGGTGAGCGCCAGTTCCGCGAAGAACGCCAGCGCGTCGTCGATGGAGCGGTTGGTGAGCGCAGGCAGCGCGTGGTCGGCCACGAACACGTTGCGGGCCGAGCGGTTGAGGCGCTGACCCGCGCATTCGGGGCAGGGATGGTCGCTGATGTACTTGGCCAGCTCCTCGCGCACCGCGTTGGATTCGGTTTCCTTGTAGCGCCGCTCCAGGTTCGGCAGGATGCCTTCGAACGTGTGCTCGCGGGTCACCCGGCCGCCGCGCTCGGTGAGGTAGCGGAACGCGATCTTCTGCTTGCCGCTGCCGTACAGGATCGCCTGCTGGGTGGCCTTGGGCAGGTCCTGCCAGTGCGTGTCGACGTCGAAGCCGTAGTGCGCGGCCAGCGACTGCAGCATCTGGAAATAGTGCGGGTTGCGCCGGTCCCAGCCGCGGATCGCGCCGCCAGACAGCGGCAGCTCCGGATGGCCCACCACGCGCGCGGGGTCGAACACCTGGGTCACGCCGAGGCCGTCGCAGCTCGGGCAGGCGCCGACCGGCGAGTTGAACGAGAACAGGCGCGGCTCCAGTTCCGGCAGCGAGTAGTCGCACACCGGGCAGGAATAGCGCGAGGAGAACAGCTGCTCGGCGGCTTGGCCGGCGGCCGCTCCTGCGCTTCCTGCGCCCGCGGCATTCGCACTTCCCTGTGCAGCATCCATGTCGGCGAGGATGACGAGGCCGTCGCCCAGCCGCAGCGCGGTCTCGAACGATTCGGCAAGGCGCTGCTTGATGTCGTCGCGTGGGCGGAAGCGGTCGATCACCGCCTCGATGGTGTGCTTGATGCGCAGGCCCAGCGGCGGCACCGCGTCGAGGTCGTACACCGCGCCATCCACGCGGGCGCGCACGAAGCCCTGCGCGCGCAACTGCTCGAACACCTGCACGTGCTCGCCCTTGCGTTCGCGCACCACCGGAGCCAGCAGCATCCAGCGCTTCCCGGGGTCCAGCGCGAGGGTGGCGTCCACCATCTGGCTTACCGTCTGCGCTTCCAGCGGGATGCCGTGGTCGGGGCAGCGCGGCGTGCCTACGCGGGCGTACAGCAGGCGCAGGTAGTCGTATACCTCGGTGATCGTGCCCACGGTGGAGCGCGGGTTGTGCGAGGTGGACTTCTGCTCGATCGAGATCGCCGGCGACAAGCCCTCGATGTGGTCGACGTCGGGCTTTTCCATCATCGACAGGAACTGCCGTGCATAGGCCGACAGCGACTCCACGTAGCGGCGCTGGCCTTCCGCATAGATGGTGTCGAACGCCAGCGAGCTCTTGCCCGAGCCGGACAGGCCGGTGATCACGATCAGCCGGTCGCGCGGCAGGTCGAGATCGATGTTCTTGAGGTTGTGCGTGCGCGCACCGCGGATGCGGATGGTGTCCATGCGTGGGGTCGCGAGGGGAAAAGTGAACTATACCAAACCGGGCAGGTTACTTATTGCCTGCGGAGGTGGTCTTTCAAGGGTGTGGTCAGGAATTGACCAGTTTGCTGGCGGTTGGCTACAATCCCCGGTTCGTCCGGCCCGAAAGGCCGTGACGGAGCCCAAGAGAATAACGACAGAAGGGATAATCCCATGAGTTACGCAGTCATCAAGACCGGCGGCAAGCAGTACCGCGTGCAGCAGGGCGACGTCCTGCGCGTGGAGCTGCTGGACGCCGAAGAAGGCGCCGCCGTGAAGTTCGACCAGGTGCTGCTGGTCGGCGAAGGCGAGTCGATCACCGTTGGCGCGCCCACCGTGGCCGGCGCCACCGTGTCAGCCACCGTGCGCAAGCACGGCCGCGCCGACAAGATCCGCATCATCAAGTTCCGCCGCCGCAAGCACTACAAGCGGCAGCAGGGCCACCGCCAGCATTTCACCGAAGTCGAGATCACGGGCATCAACGCCTGATTTAGCCGGAGCACACAGTCATGGCACATAAAAAAGGCGTAGGTTCGTCCCGCAACGGTCGCGACTCCAACCCGAAGTACCTGGGCGTCAAGATCTATGGCGGCCAGGCCGTCGAGGCCGGCAACATCATCGTGCGTCAGCGCGGCACCCAGTTCCATGCCGGCAGCGGCGTGGGCCTCGGCCGTGACCACACCCTGTTCGCCCTGATGGACGGCAAGGTGGAGTTCAAGGTTCGCGGCGAGAACAACCGCCGCTTCGTCAGCGTCGTGAAGGGTTGATCCCTTCCGAAGCTGCTGCAAGGGCCCCGCTTCGGCGGGGCTTTTGTTTTGTGAAGCGGGGAACGGGGATCGGGGAACATGCAGTTTCCCGGTTAACCTTTGTCCTCCCGCTCTGCCCGTTCCCCGTTCCCGGTCTCTAACGCCATGAAATTCGTCGACGAAGCAATCATCAAGGTCCAGGCCGGCGACGGCGGCAACGGCTGCGCGAGTTTCCGGCGCGAGAAGTTCATCCCGTTCGGCGGGCCGGACGGTGGTGACGGCGGCAGTGGCGGTTCGGTCTGGCTGATCGCCGACGAGGGCTTGAACACCCTGGTCGACTTTCGCCACCAGCGCAGCTACAAGGCGCAGCGCGGCCAGAACGGCATGGGCAGCGACATGTACGGCAAGGGCGGCGAAGACACCGCGATCCGCGTGCCGGTTGGCACGATGGTCACCAACGTCGACACCGACGAGACGATCGGCGACCTCACCGCGCACGGCCAGCGCCTGCTGGTGGCGCAGGGCGGCAAGGGCGGCCTGGGCAATATCCACTTCAAGACGTCGGTGAACCGCGCACCGCGCCAGTTCACCCATGGCACGCCGGGCGAGTCGCGCGAGCTGAAGCTGGAACTGCGCCTGCTCGCCGACGTGGGCCTGCTCGGCTTCCCCAATGCGGGGAAGTCCACCTTCATTCGTGCGGTGTCGGCGGCCACGCCGCGGGTGGCGGATTACCCGTTCACTACCTTGCACCCGAACTTGGGCGTGGTCAGCCTGGGCACCGACCAGAGCTTCGTGATCGCCGACATCCCCGGCTTGATCGAAGGTGCGGCCGATGGTGCCGGCCTGGGCATCCAGTTCCTGCGCCACGTGTCGCGTACCAGCCTGCTGCTGCACCTGGTCGACATCGCGCCCATCGACGACACCGACCCGGTGGAGCAGGTGCGGACGATCGAGCACGAGCTGGCGAAGTTCAATCCCGAGCTGCTGGAGCGGCCGCGCTGGCTGGTGCTGAACAAGTCCGACGCACTGCCCGGGGACGAGCGCCAGCGCGTGGCAGAAGACATCGTGCGGCGCCTCGACTGGAAGGCGCCATGGTTCCTCGTCTCCGCCTTGGCCCGGGACAACACCATGGCGGTATGCCAGCAGGTGCAACGCTTCTTCGAGGCGCAGCGTGCGGAGCGCGCCGAACAGCGTGCCGACCTCGCGCCCGGCGACGTGCGTTTGCGCGGCGAGTGAGTGATATCAGCGACGAGGCGCGTGGTTGAACCTGTTGCAGGAACGCACCCTGTCCACATAGGGACTTCCCTCGGTCGTGCGCGAACGCACTCGCGCTTGATCGAAACAAGAGCATTCGCGCACAGGGTGCGCTCCTACACGCTCCGATGCAGGATCAGCTCCAGCACCGCCTTGCTGCCGAAGAAGGCCAGCAGCAGCACGGCCATGCCGGTCAGGCACAGGTTCACCGCGCTGCGTCCGCGCCAGCCGTGTCTCCAGCGGCCCCACAGCAGCACGCCGAAGATCAGCCAGGCAAGCACGCTGAGCACCGTGGTGTGGATCAGGTGCTGGGCACGGATGTTCTGGATAAACAAGAGGCCGCTCAGCAGGGTGAGCGTTAGCAGGGCGAAGCCGGCGCCGATCAGGCGGAACAGCAGCGCCTCGCTCTGCACCAGTGGTGGCAGCGCTTTCATCACACGCGCCGGCCGGTGCGCACGCAGCGCGCGCTCCTGCACCGCCAGCAACACAGCCAGCACCGCGGCGATCGACAGCAGGCTGTAGCCGAGCAGGGCGATCGCCACGTGCAGACTGATCTGCCAGTCCAGCGGATTCGGCGTGGTGGGTGGGGCGAGGAAGATGTCCAGTCCCAGCAGCAGCGCTGCCAGCGGAAACACGATCACTCCCAGCCCGGCCACCGGCCGCGCCAGGTTCACCAGCAGGGTCAGCGCCGCCACCACGCAGGCCACCAGCGACAGCGCGGCGAAGAAGTGCAGGTCCAACCGTCCGCCATGCGCCCCCATGAGCACTGCAACGTGCAGCAGCACGCCCAGCGTGGCGGCGAGCAACCCCAGCCGCTGCGGCGAGCGCGGGCAGCCGGTCAGCGGGGCCGCCAGCAGGCTGGCACCGCCGAGATAGAACACGATGGCGAGGATGGAAGGCAGAGCGAGTGACATGGCGAATGAGTTTGGCACAGGGCTGCGGTTTGCGTGAATGCAGGGCATGACTTCCGTCACTGGTTATATTTAGAAATTTGTCTAAATATCTATGCATGTACCGTGTGCGGCGAGGCTGATGAAGCAGCAGGAAGTGTTCAAGGCGCTGGCCGATCCCACCCGGCGCGCGATCCTGAAGCGCCTGCAGGGCGGCGCGATGAGCGCGGGCGAGATCGGCGAGGCGTTCGACATCACGCCGGCCTCGCTGTCGCACCACTTCGCCGTGCTCAAGCACGCCGACTTGGTGCGCACCGAGCGGCAGGGTCAGTTCATCGTCTACTCGCTCAACAGCACCGTGATGGAGGACCTCACCCGCATGGTGCTGGATCTGTTTCCGTCGAAAGGGAGTCAGGGAGGCAAACGATGAAATTGCATCGCAATCTGCTGGTGACCGCGGTTTTCTTCGCGGTGGCGGTGGCCGCGGGGGTGTGGCTGTATCCGCGGTTGCCGATCGAGGTGCCCACGCATTTGGACATGCACAACCACGTCGACGGCTTCACGTCGCGCTTCTGGGCGGCCGCGTTTCCGGCGTTGGGCGTGCTTGCCGTGGCCGTGCTGTCCGCAGTGCTGCCGGCGGTTTCGCCGCGCCAGTTCGCGATCAGACGATTCGAAGGCGTGTGGGGCGTGCTGATGCTGGCCATGCAGGGCTTCGTGCTGGTCGCCGGCCTGGGCATCCTGCTGGCCGGGGCCGGCTATGCCGTGTCGATGCCGACCATCGTCATGCTCGCCGCCGGCGTGTTGTACCTGCTGCTCGGCAACTACATGGGCAAGTTGCGCCGCAACTTCTTCATCGGCATCCGCACGCCGTGGACGCTGGCCAGCGATGCGGTGTGGGAACGCACGCACCGTTTCGGCGGCCGGTTGTTCATGCTGGGCGGCCTGGCGGTGGTGCTCATCGCCATGGTCGATCCCGCACCGTGGCTGCTGCTGATCGTGCTGGCGGCGGTATGGCTGATCGCGGCGGGGTACTCGTACTACATCCACTTGCAGCTGGAAGGCAGCCGCTGACCAGCGGGGGAGATATGCGCATGTTCAAGCGAGCAACGGGTTTGACGGTGGCCATGCTGGGCATGGTGTTGACGGCGCCGGTCGTGGCGCAGCCTGCGGCGGCCTGCCTGGCACACGGACAGGCCGCGCTGGAGGCGTGGACGCAAGGACACTTCGACCAGGCCGGCAAGGATTTTGCCCCCGTGATGGCCGGCAAGCTCACGCCGGGGATGCTGCGCCAGGTCTGGGGGCAATTGCAGTCGCAGGCCGGCAGCTTCAAGTCGCTGGGTGCCCTCGCGCCGCGGTCACTGGGCGGGCAGGACGTGCTGGTCGCGATGCTGACGTTTTCCAATGCGCCGTTGGCGGCGATCATCCACTGCGACGCGCAGGCCCGCATCGACGGCTTCCGGGTGGTGCCGGCATCGTCGGTGGAACCGGTTGCCGCCACGCGGGAACCGGCTATACCCGACACGGTGTCGCGGGCGTTGCCGGTGCCTTCGCCGCTGGGGCCGCTGCCGGGCACGCTGACCTTGCCCGAAGGCAAGGGCCCGTTTCCGGCGGTGTTGCTGGTGGCCGGCTCCGGGCCGCATGACGAGGACGAGACGATCGGTCCGAACAAGCCGTTCCGCGATCTCGCCGCGGGGCTGGCCAAGGCTGGCGTGGCCACGCTGCGTTACGACAAGCGCAGCTGGGCACATGCCACGCGGATCAATGCGCAGACTTTTACCGTTGACGACGAGGTGACCGATGATGCGCTTGCCGCCGCCCACCTGCTGGAACAGCAGCCAGGCATCGATCCGCGCCGCGTGTTCGTGCTGGGCCACAGCCTGGGCGCGATGATGGCGCCGCGCATCGGTCAGCGCGATCCGCGGCTGGCGGGGCTGATCCTGCTGGCGGCGCCGGCGCGGCCCTTGCTGGAAATTTCCGCCCAGCAGGTGCGCGAGCAGGGGCAGCGCAGTCACGAGACGGCGGCACAGATCGCGGCCAGCGAGCAGGCCATCGTGGCCGAGCAGAAACTGCTGGCCGCGGCCGATCCGCGGCATCCTCCGGTGGGCCCGTTCGGTGGCATGCCGCAACGCTACTGGTTGAGCCTGCACGAGGTCCATCAAGTGGAGGTGGCGAAAAAGTCGTCGATGCCGATGCTGATCCTGCAGGGCAGCGGCGATTTCCAAGTGTCGCCCACGCTGGATTTCGCGCGCTGGAAGCAGGCGCTGGCGGGGCGGCCGCAGACGGACTTCCACCTGTATCCGGGCCTCAGCCACCTGTTCATGCCAGCTGGCAAGTCCGGCACAATGGCCGACTACATGGTGCCTGATCATGTGGATTCACGAGTCATCACCGACATCGCGACATGGGTGAAGGTGCAGCCGGCGCGCTGAGCGGGCTCGGTTATAATCATCCGTTCGCTCATACCGATGCCGCGCCCATGTTCGAATCGCTCAGCCAACGCCTGTCCACCACCGTCAACCGCCTGCGCGGCCGCGGCCGGCTGACCGAGGAAAACATCCGCGAGGCACTGCGCGAGGTGCGCATCGCCCTGTTGGAGGCCGACGTGGCGCTGCCGGTGGTGCAGGCGCTGATCCAGCGCGTGAAGGTGCGCGCGGTGGGCCAGGACGTGATGAAGAGCCTGTCGCCGGGCCAGGCGCTGGTGAAGGTGGTCAGTGACGAACTGACCGCCGTGATGGGCACGGCCAACAGCGAACTGAACCTCGCCGCCACGCCGCCGGCGGTGGTGCTGATGGCCGGCTTGCAGGGCGCTGGCAAGACCACCACGGTGGCCAAGCTGGCGCGCCTGCTGACCGAGCGCAAGAAGAAAAAGGTGATGGTGGTGAGCTGCGACGTCTACCGTCCGGCCGCCATCGAGCAGTTGCGCACGCTGGCCGAGCAGGTGGGCGTGAAGTTCTTCCCGTCCGCGGCGGGACAGGATCCGGTGCAGATCGCGAAGGACGCGATCGCCGCGGCGCGCCGCGAGGTGGTCGACGTGCTGCTGGTCGACACCGCCGGCCGCCTGCACGTGGACGAGGCGATGATGGCGGAGATCAAGGCGCTGCACGCCGCGATCGCGCCGGTCGAAACGCTGTTCGTGGTCGACTCGATGACCGGCCAGGACGCGGCCACCACCGCCAAGGCCTTCGCTGACGCCCTGCCGCTCACCGGCGTGGTGCTCACCAAGACCGACGGCGACGCCCGCGGCGGCGCGGCGCTGTCGGTGCGCTACGTCACCGGCCGGCCGATCAAGTTCCTCGGCGCCGGCGAGAAAACCGATGCGCTGGAGCCGTTCCATCCGGATCGCGTGGCCCAGCGCATCCTCGGCATGGGCGACGTGCTGTCGCTGGTCGAGGAGGTCGAGCGCAAGGTCGACCAGGAAAAGGCGCAGAAGCTGGCCCAGAAGGTGATGAAGGGCAAGCGCTTCGACCTCGAGGACATGCGCGACCAGCTGGAGCAGATGAGCAACATGGGCGGCCTCGCCGGCCTGATGGACAAACTGCCTGGCGTTTCCGGACTGCCCGACAGCGTGAAGTCCAAGGTCAACGATGACGAGGTCAAGCGCATGGTGGCGATCATCGGCTCGATGACCCGGAAGGAGCGCCGCCACCCCGACCTGCTGAACGGCTCGCGCCGCGCCCGCGTGGCGAAGGGTTCGGGCACCCAGCCCGCCGACGTCAACCGCCTGCTCAAGCAATACATGCAGATGGAGAAGATGATGTCCAAGCTCTCCCGCGGCGGCGGCAAGGGCCTGCTGCGGCAGATGAGCGGCGCGCTGAAGGGCATGGGCGGGATGGGCGGCATGCCGCCCATGCGCTGACGGCCGGGCGGTCGCCCGGCCGTCACGCGGGCCATGGATGGCCCGCTCGTCACCCGCCGCGATGCGACGGTGACGGAGCCAAGGCCGGCGCGCCGGCCTTGGCGAGCCCGAAAAGGGCAGGAAGCCCTTTCCGGGCATCAAGCAAAGCTTCGGCTTTTCCGGCCAAGTCACGCCGCGAACCGCATAACCTCTTCCTTTTTCAATCACATCCCCCTAAAATGCCGCGTTTACCGCGCACGGCTTCGTGCGTGCGGCCGGCGATTCCGGCATCTCTGGAGCTTTCATCATGGTCAAGATTCGTCTTTCGCGCGGTGGCGCCAAGGGCCGTCCGTTCTACCACGTCGTGGTCACCGATCAGCGCAACAAGCGCGACGGCCGCAACATCGAGAACATCGGTTATTACAACCCGGTTGCCTCCGGCAAGGACAAGCGCCTCGAGCTGAACGTCGAGCGCGTCAAGGAGTGGGTGGGCAAGGGCGCCCAGCTGAGCGACAAGGTCGCCGCCCTGGTCAAGGAAGCCGGCAAGCAGCAGGCGGCCTGAGCGTGAGCGAAGCCGGTCGGCGCGTCCCGGTCGGACGCATCGTCGGGCTGTACGGCGTGCAGGGCTGGCTCAAGATCGAATCCTGGACCGAACCGCGCACGAAGATTTTCGACTATCAGCCCTGGCTGCTCTCATCGGCGCCGGGCGCGGCCTCGGAGATCACGGGAGTGAAGGGGCGCCCGCAGGGCAAGGGCCTGGTGGCCCAGCTGCCCGGCGTGGACGACCGCGACGCGGCAGCCGCCCTCGTTGGCAGCGACATCCACGTCGCTCGCGAGCAATTGCCGCCTCCCGGCAAGGACGAGTATTACTGGGTCGACCTCGAAGGGCTGGAGGTCGTCACCACCGAAGGCACGGCGCTCGGACGGGTCAATCACCTGTTCGCCACCGGCGCCAACGACGTGGTGGTGGTGCGGGACGGCGAGCGCGAGCGGCTGATCCCCTTCATCCAGGGCAGTTACGTGCGTTCGGTGGACTTGTCCGGCGGGCGCATGGTGGTGGACTGGGATCCCGAATTCTGAAAGCTGGAGTTTGAGATCCATGCGCATCGACGTCGTCACGCTGTTTCCCGACTTCATGCGCCAGTGCGCCGCCGTCGGTGTGGTGGGACGCGCGCAGCAGCGTGAACTGCTGCAGGTGGAAACCTGGAACCCGCGCGACTACGCCACCGACAATTACCGCACCGTGGACGGCCGCACCTGTGGTGGCGGACCCGGGATGGTGATGCTGATCGAGCCCTTGCGGGCGGCCCTCAAGGCCATGCGCGAGGCTGCACCGGAACCGGTGCACGTGATTTACCTCAGCCCGCAGGGAGCGCGGCTGACGCAGGGCAGGGTGGAGGCGCTGGCCAAGATGCCGCGCATCGCCTTGCTCTGCGGGCGTTACGAGGGCGTGGACGAACGCCTGCTGGCGCACGAGGTCGACGAGGAGGTTTCCATCGGCGACTATGTGCTGTCCGGCGGCGAGTTGGGTGCCGCGGTGGTGATCGACGCGGTGGGGCGGTTGCAGGACGGTGCGTTGAATGACGCGCAGTCCGCCGAGCAGGATTCGTTCTCGAACGGCCTGCTGGACTGCCCCCACTACGCGAAGCCGGTGCGGGACGCCTACGGCGAGGTGCCGGCGGTGCTGCTCTCCGGCGACCATGCGGCGATCCGCCGCTGGCGCCTGAAGCAGGCGCTGGGCCGGACCTGGCTGCGACGCCCGGAGCTGTTGGCGCAACGCGCGCTGGATGCGGAATCCCGCGCGTTGCTGGAAGAATTCCGTCGCGAACATTTCGCGGCGGGTGGAAGTTGAAGAGTGCGGACAGGAATGGCCGCTGTTTGATTCCCGCGATCAGGATGATCGCAATTAACCAAGACAATCGCGGTCATGGATGGCCGCTGACAGAACTACCGCGGCACGGAACGCCGCAAACCACTGAGGTCGCCATGAACAAGATCATCCAGCAGTTCGAAGCCGAGCAGATCACCCGCCCCTTGCCGGAGTTCGGCGCCGGCGACACCGTGGTGGTCAACGTCAAGGTGAAGGAAGGCAATCGCGAGCGCGTGCAGGCTTTCGAGGGCATCGTCATCGCCAAGCGCAACCGCGGCCTGCATTCGGCCTTCACCGTGCGCAAGATTTCGCACGGTACCGGCGTGGAGCGCGTGTTCCAGGCGCACAGCCCGGCGATCGACTCGGTCGAGGTGAAGCGCAAGGGCAAGGTGCGCGGCGCCAAGCTGTATTACCTGCGCGGCCTGGAAGGCAAGGCTGCCCGCATCAAGGAAGACATCGCCGCCGCCGCCGCGATCAAGGCCGCGAACAAGGCTGCCGCCAGCGCCAAGTAAGCGCGAGCACGCCCGCTGCGACAAACAAAAACCCGCGGATCGCTCCGCGGGTTTTTTGTGGCTGATATCCCTGGCGATCGTCCTTCGGAATGCCGCCGTCACGCTGTCGAAATCAGCGTTGCGACGCGAGCGCGCGCAGTGCTCAATCCAGCCGCTGCGGCACCTGCAGGAAGTTGCCCTGCACGAAGTCCACGCCGGCGGCGAACAGCAGCGAGGTGCTGGTGGCGTCCTCGACCCATTCGGCGATGGTCTGCTTCTTCAGGGCGTGCGCCTGCTGGCAGAGCTCGGCAACTTTTTTCTGGTTCTCGGGATGCTGCGGCAGATCGGCCATGTAGCTGCGGTCGATCTTCAGATAATCCGCGTCGATGTGGTTGAGCAACTGGAACGAGTTGAGGCCCGAGCCGAACTGCTCCAGCGCGAAACGGCCGCCCAGCTTCTTCCACGCCGTGACGAACTCCTGCGCCGGCCGCAGCAGGGTCATCACCTTGCTCTCGGTCATCTCCAGCACCAGCCGGCCGCGTTTGAGTCCGGCCTGGCCGAGGCGCTCGCCCAGCCACTTCAGCAGCGTGTCGTCCTGCAGCGAGGCGGCGGTGAGCTTGACGAAGAACGTGGTGGGCTGGCCCAGCCCCTCGCGCTGCTGCAGCGCCTTGATGGTCTGGTCGAGCACCCAGCGGTCGATTGCGCCGGTGAGGCCGTGCTTTTCGGCGATCGGCATGAAGAAGCCCGGCAGTACCTCGCCCTGCGGGCCGGTCATGCGCAGCAGGATTTCCGAGTAGTCGCCTTCGGCGTCCTGCAGGCTGATCGTCTGCTGGTGGTAGAGCATCAGGCCCTCGCCCTCCAGCGCCTTGCGCAGCAGGTCCAGCCAGTAGCGCTCGCGCTCCTCGTCGGCCTTCTCGCGCGCGGCGGGGTCGTGCAGCTCGACCTGGCTGCTGCCCAGGCTCTGCGCCGTGCGCAGCGCCTGGCTGGCCTGGTTGAGCAGCAGCTCGGTATTGGCGTTCTTCTCGCCGAGCAGGCTGCCGCCGGCGCTGGCGGTGACCGTGATCGAGCGCGCGCCGGCGTCGAAGATCTCGTTGCCGATGGCGTGCTGCAGCTTGGCGATCCATTCGCGGATCGCCTCGTCCGCGCGGGGGGCGAGGATCACGCCCAGCGTGTGTTCGGCCAGCATGCCGGCGACGTCGTCGGCGCCCAGCAGCATGCGGACGCGGTCGGAGAAGCCGGCCAGCAGCTCGTCGGCCTTGGCCAGGCCGATGCTGTTCACCAGCACGGTCCAGTTGTCCGGCTCGATCAGCAGCAGCGACTGGCCCTTCTTGCCCTTGGCGGCGTCGATCACCGCATGGTCGATGCACTCCAGCATGTGCGCGCGGTTGTACAGGCCGGTGACCGGATCGCGCTGCAGTTGCTCCAGCGCCGCCGGGTCGACCAGCTGGCGGCGGAATACGATCTGCAGGCAGGGTTCGCCCTCGAACGTGGCCGGAGCGAATTCCACGGTGGCGTCGAACGGGCTGCCGTCGGCACGGCGGGCGCGCAGGCTGACCTGGTTCGGCAGCTTCTCCTGGCGGGTGTGGCCGCGCAGCAGGTTCTTGAATTCGTCGACGTCGGCGGCGTCGATCATGTCCAGGATCGGCATGCCGAGCAGGTCGTCGAAACTTTCGTGGCCGAAGGTCTCCAGGTAGGCCAGGTTCGCGCGCACGTGCACGCCCTCGTGCACGTAGGTGATGGCGTCACGGGATGAGTCGAGCAGGGCGTCGCAGCGGCGTTCCAGCTCGCGCTGCGTGGCCTCCAGCCGGCGCAACTGGCGCCGGGTCTGGAGGGCCTCGAATTCACGCCGCAGCACCGCCAGCAATTGGCCCGGCATGCCGCGTGCGGCGACACCATGCACGCCCTGCTCGAACAGTTCGGCCACTTCGCGGTTGTCGAGCGAGCCGACCAGGCCGAGCAGGGAATAGTCGCTGCCGTGGGCGTCGAGCATGCGCACCACCTCGGGCAGGGCGATGGCTCCGTTGGCGGGATCGAACATCACCAGATCCGGCTCCAGTTCGGCCAGCGCCGCCAGCACCTGGTCCGCGGCAGTGGCGCGCGCCGGACGCACCGCGATACCGGTATTGCGTAGCAGGCTGATGATCTGCTCCGCCTCCTCGACCGAGTGCTCGATGAAGAGAATCCTGATGACGAAATCTTTTTTCATGGGCTGCCGTGTTGCGGGAAGCAATGAAGGCCGCTCGCCTCCCCTGCGAGACGGTGTACAGGCTCGGTTGTAACGGATTGGCGGCGGAACTGCCAGCGGATGGCCAAACGGACGTGACCGGTCGCTGGTTTACAACGGACGCTTGGACGGATCGCCGCCCACCTCGCGCACGAGTTTCGGCACCAGATAGCCGGGCAGACGGGCGCGCAGCGCGTCCAGCAGCGCCAGCGCGCGGGCGTCGTCCACCTCGAAATGCGCTGCGCCCCGCACACGGTCGAGCTGGTGCAGGTAGTAGGGCAGCACGCCGGCGGCGAACATCCGCTCGGACAACGCGGCCAGCGCATCGGCATCGTCGTTGACGCCGCGCAGCAGCACCGACTGGTTCAGCACGGTGGCGCCAGCCACGCGCAGGCGCGCGCAGGCAGCGTCCACGCCGGCGTCGAATTCGTTCGCATGGTTCGCATGCAGCACGATCACCTTCTGCAGCGGCAGGGCGGCCAGCCAGTCCGTGAAGGCGTCGTCGATGCGCTCGGGCAGCACCACCGGCAGGCGGGTGTGGATGCGCAGGCGGGTGACGTGCGGGATGTCGGCGAGGCCGCGCGACAGCTCTTCCAGCTTGGCCGTGGACAGCGCCAGCGGATCGCCGCCGGAGAGGATCAGCTCGCTGATCGACGGATCCCTGCGCAGGTGTTCCAGCGCCTGCCGCCACTGTCCGGCGGCGGCCATTTCCTCGCCGTAGGGGAAATGCCGGCGAAAGCAGTAGCGGCAGTTGATCGCGCAACTGCCGCTGGCGATCAGCAGGGCGCGGCCGTGGTACTTGTGCAGCACGCCCTGCGCCTCGCGGGCGACCAGTTCGCCCACCGCATCGGCGACGAAACCGGGCACCTGGTCCAGCTCGGCCAGCTGCGGCAGCACCTGCAGCAGCAGCGGGTCGCGCGGATCGCCATGGCGCATCCGCGCCACGAAGCCGCGCGGCACACGCAGGGCGAAGCCCGCATCGGCCGGCGGCAGCTGCGCGGCGAGCTGCGACAGGCCCAGCAGGACGAGCAGTTCGGTCGCGTCGGTAACCGCCTCGCGCCACAGCTGCCGCCAGTCAACGGCAGGCGAACCGGGGGCGGGTGTAATGCGTGCGCCGGGGCTTGCGGTTATCATGTATGGCCTTGTCCGGGCCGTACCGGACCCTCGAGCCGTCCATTCTAGCCGCCTGCCGCGGCGCAGGGGGGGCCGTTCGGGCCTTGACCATTCACCTCCTGGAGTTCACCGCATGGCCACCGCCGGTCTCAACGACGTCAAGAAGGGCATGAAGATCCTTCACAACAACGATCCGTGGATCATCACCGAAGCCGAGTTCATCAAGCCCGGCAAGGGCCAGGCGTTCACCCGCATCTTCATCCGCAACCTGAAGACCGGCCGCACCACCGAGCAGACGATGAAGTCCAGCGACAGCTTCGAGGTCGCCGACGTCACCGACACCGACATGCAGTACCTGTACTCCGACGGCGAGTTCTGGCACTTCATGCACCAGGAGAACTTCGAACAGCACCAGGCCGGCAAGGCCGGCATGGGCGATGCGGCGAAGTGGCTGAAGGGCGAGGAGGAGTGCGTGGTCACGCTGTTCAACGGCGAGATCATCGCGGTGCAGCCGCCGAACTTCGTCGAGCTGAAGATCGTCGAGACCGACCCCGGCGTGCGCGGCGACACTTCCGGCGGCGGCGGCAAGCCGGCCACGCTGGAAACCGGCGCGGTGGTGCGCGTGCCGCTGTTCGTGGGCCAGGACGAGACGATCAAGGTCGACACCCGCACCGGCGAATACGTCAGCCGCGTCGGCAAGTGACGAACCGGCGCGCGGATTTTGCCCCGCGCCTTTGCCGGTTCGTCATCCCGGCGCAGGCCGGGATCCAGTGAAGTACTCACGCGCAGCGTTCATCATTTGCGTGCTCCGCACGAGTACGAAACTGGATTCCGGCCTGCGCCGGAATGACGAGCAAGATGACGAGCCCAGGGGCGGCGCCGCAAGGTTGGCCGCCCTTCGCTTATCCGCCTGATGGAGTTTTTCATGAGCGACACGCAGCCCCAACCCGTCGATCTCCTGATCGAAGCCCGCTGGGTCGTCCCGGTCGAACCGCACGGCGTAGTGCTGGAAGACCACGCGGTGGCGATCGATGGCGACCGCATCGTCGCGCTGCTGCCGGTCGCCGAGGCTCGCGCCACCTACGCGCCGCGCGAAATCGTTCGCCTGCCCGAGCACGCCCTGATCCCCGGCCTGGTCAACGCCCACACGCACAACCCGATGACCCTGCTGCGCGGGCTCGCCGACGACCTGCCGCTGATGGTGTGGCTGCAGCAACACATCTGGCCGGCCGAAGCCAAGGTGATCGGCCCCGAGTTCGTGCGCGACGGCGTGGAGCTGGCGGTGGCCGAGATGCTGCGCGGCGGCACCACCTGCGCCAACGAGAACTACTTCTTCCCCGATGCGATCGGCGCCACCTACCGCAAGCTCGGCTTCCGCGCGGTGGTGGGTTTGCCGGTGATCGGGTTCCCCACCGCGTGGGCAAAGTCGCAGGACGAATACTTCGAGCGCGCCAGCGAAGTGCACGACGGCTTCCGCGGCAACGCGCTGGTAAGCACCGCGTTCGCGCCGCATGCGCCGTACACGGTGTCCGACGAGAGCTTCGAGCGCATCCGCGTGCTGGCCGACCAGCTCGACATCCCGGTGCACCTGCACTTGCACGAGACGGCGCACGAAGTCGAGGAAGAAAAGGCCAAGAGCGGCCTGCGCCCGTTCCAGCGCCTGCAGAAGCTGGGCCTGGTCAACGACCGCCTGATCGCCGTGCACATGACCCAGCTCACCGACGGCGAGATCGCCGCCTGCGCCGAGGCCGGCGTATCGGTGGTGCATTGCCCCGAGTCGAACCTCAAGCTCGCTTCCGGCTTCTGCCCTGCCGAGAAGCTGCGCAAGGCCGGCGTGAACCTCGCCATCGGCACTGATGGCTGCGCGTCCAACAACGACCTCGACATGTTCGGCGAGCTGCGCACCGCGGCACTGCTGGCCAAGGCGGTGGCGAACGACGCCGCCGCCTTCGATGCCGCCAGCGCCTTGCGCGCGGCCACGCTGGGCAGCGCGAAGGCGATGGGGCTGGATGCGAAGATCGGCTCGATCGAGGCGGGCAAGCAGGCCGACCTCGCCGCGGTGCGCCTGTCGGACCTGGAAACCCAGCCGCTGTACCACGTGGCTTCGCAGCTGGCTTATGCCGCTGGCCGCCACCAGGTCAGCGACGTGTGGATCGCCGGTCGTCGGAAGCTGGCGGCGCGCGAGCTGGTGGGTATGGACGTGGCCGGCATGCTTGCCCGTGCGCACGCCTGGCGCGAGCGCATCGCGGAGCGTTGAGCATGCGCCGTTATCTCGTGATGGTGATGCGCCGTCCGCAATTCGACCCGGCGATGGTGCCGCTGCACAAGGCGTTTCTTGCGGAGCTGCGCGCGCAAGGCCGCAACGATCTTTCCGGCCCGTTCGGCGACAAGACCGGCGGCGCCTATCTGCTGCGAGCCGAATCGTTCGACGAAGCCGTGGCCACCGCTCACCGCGACCCTGCCCACACCAGCGGCGGCTGGGACATCACGGTGCACGAATGGCTGGCGGTTTAACCTTTGCGCGCATCCATGAGCGTGGGAGTCAAAGAGCGCCGTGCATGGCCACACTTTCAACAAGGATTTTTGCGCTCGTCCATGAGCGCGAAGATCAAGAGCGGCCATCCTTGGCCGCACTTTTCAATAGACTCATGAACCCATCGTGGATTCGAACATGACCGCCGCCAACGTCAGCCCCGCCGAGATCGCCCGCTTCGACCAGCTGGCCGCGCGCTGGTGGGATCCGGACGGCGAATCGCGCCCGCTGCACGACCTCAATCCGGTGCGTGCCGACTACGTTGCGGCGCGAGTCGACCTGCGCGGGTCGAAGGTGGCCGACGTGGGCTGCGGCGGCGGTCTGCTCAGCGAAGCGCTGGCGCGTGCGGGCGCCCACGTCACCGGCATCGACCTGGGCCTCAAGGTGATCGAGATCGCGCGCCTGCACCTGCATGAATCCGGCCTCAAGGTGGACTACCGCAAGCAGTCCTCGGCCGAGCTGGCCGCGGCCGAGCCGGCGGCGTTCGACGCGGTGTGCTGCATGGAGCTGATCGAGCACGTGCCCGACCCCGCCGCGCTGGTGCACGACCTCGCCACCATGCTGAAACCCGGCGGCCGGCTGTTCCTGTCCACGCTCAACCGCACGCCGGCCGCGTTCGGCGCGGCGATCCTCGGCGCGGAATACCTGATGCGCCTGCTGCCGCGCGGCACCCATCACTACGCGCAGTTCCTCAAGCCCTCCGAGCTGGCGCGCCTGCTGCGCCACGCGGGGCTTGAACTGGAGGACGTCAGCGGCCTCGGCTACAACCCGCTAAGCCGCAAGGCCTGGCTGGGCCGCGTCACCGCGATCAACTACATCCTCTGCGCGAGGAAGCCTGCGTGAAGCCGATGCCCAGCGACGTGCAGGCAGTGCTGTTCGATCTCGACGGCACCCTGCTCGACAGCGCCGTCGACCTCTACGCGGCGCTGCAGGCGTACTGCGCCGAGGTCGATGCCGCGATGCCGCCGTACGCGATGGTGCGCGAGGTGGTGTCGCGCGGCGGCCGCGCGATATTGCGCTGCGCCTTCGCCGAAGACGACGCGGCGCTGCTGTTGCGCATGCCGCGCTACCTGGACATCTACGCGGACATCATGGCGCGCCACACGCGCCCGTTCGACGGCATCGAACCCTTGCTGGCGGCGCTGGAGAGCGCAGGACTGAGCTGGGGCATCGTCACCAACAAACCCGGCTTCCTCACCGAGGAACTGATCAAGCGCATCGACTGGGACCTGCGCGCCAGCGCGGTGGTCTGCGGCGATACCTTGCCGGTGAAGAAACCCGACCCCGCGCCGGTCTTGCTCGCCTGCGAGCACGCCGGCGTCGAGCCCGTGCGTTGCGTCTTCGTGGGCGACGACGCGCGCGACGTCGAGGCCGGCCGCGCCGCCGGCCTGTACACGGTGGCGGCGCGCTGGGGTTATCTCGATGGCGGCGATCCGGCCAACTGGGGTGCAGACGCGGTGATCAGTCACCCGCGCGAATTGGCCGAACTGCTGAAACTGCCGGTGACGGCGTGAGCACGCCGGCGGTCCCCCATGGCGCGCTGCAAAGCTATGTCGACAAGTGGCTGGCGGTGCAACCGGCGCAGCGCATGGCGCTGGCCTTCGTCGATCCGGCGAAGTATCCCGGCCACATCGCACTGGCCGCGCTGGAACAGGAGCTGCTGTCCGCCGCCTACGGCATCCGCGAACCGCAGGTGGCGCTGGGCAAGCTCAACTGGTGGGCCGAGGAACTGTCCGGCGCTGCCGCCAGCGGTGGCCGGCACCCGCTGAGCCAGGTGCTGTTCGACGATGGACGCGCCCATGCCGTTCCTGCCGAACGCTGGCTGGCGCCGGTGCTGGCCGCGATGGCGCAGCTGGAGGAGGGCACGGCGGCGGATTTCCCCGCCCAGCTCGCCGCTGCCGGTTCCTTGCACGGCGCGCTGGCGGCGCTGGAAACCGCATGGTGGTACGGCAACTCGGCGGTGCCCGAACGCGCCGCTCGGGTGGCCGTGCTCAGTCACCTGCTCTACGCGTTGCGCCGGCTGGAAGACGATGCCGAGCGCGACCGCCTGCCGCTGCCGATGGCGCGGCTGGCCCGTTACAGCCTCGCCCGCACCGGTTTGCGCCAGCGCAGTGCCGCGCGCGACGAGGCGGTCAAGGCACAACTGGCCGACCTGCAGTCGGCCTGGCGCGAAGCGCTGCGCCTGCCCGGGCCGCTCAGCGTGTTCCGCGCGCTGGAATCGCGCGAGGCCGGACGCCTGCTGCGCCGCGCCCGCGGCGCGGACGATCCGCTGGCCGTGTTGCAGCAGGGCGGGCAGGGCGGTTTCGGCACGACCTTCGCAGCTTGGCGCGCGGCGCGCCGCTGGCATGGCAGCGGTGCGGGCTGAGCGAGTCGGAACGCAGCGTTTCCCGACCATCGACTGTTGCAATGCGGCAGGCTGGCCCAAAATAGGCAGCTTCAACGGCGGCCTCACCGCCTCGTTTCACGAGTACACCCATGCACAGCCATGAAAACACCAACCGCCTGATGCCCGACGTCGCCGCCCAGGCGCAGCCGCATCTGCGCGGCGCGCTGGACTGGGTAGGCATGGACGGTATCGAGGTGCCGGTGCGTTTCGATGCCGGCGACGGCGAGGCACAACGCGCCAATGCCCAGGTCGGCGCCTTTGTCAACCTGGTGCACCCGGACAAGCGCGGCATCCACATGTCGCGGCTGTACCTGCTGGTCGACCACCATCTCGGCGCGCAGTTGCTGGGCGCGGCGATGCTGGAAAACCTGTTGCGCGCCTTCCTCGAATCGCATGCCGGCTTGTCTGACCATGCCCGCCTCAGCGTCCGCTTCGATGCGCTGGTGCGCCGCAACGCCCTGCGCAGCGGCCACAGCGGCTGGCGCAGCTACCCGGTGTCGGTCGAGGCCAGCCTGAGTCCGGATGGTTTCCGGCTGGAGCTGGGCACCGAGGTGGTCTATTCCTCCACCTGTCCCGCCTCGGCCGCGCTGTCGCGCCAGCTGATCCAGGAACAGTTCGCGCGGGACTTCGACGCGGGCCGGCCGGTCGACCACGCCGCCGTGCTGGCCTGGCTGGGCACCGAGAAGGGCATCGTCGCCACCCCGCACGCCCAGCGCAGCGTGGCGCGGCTGCTGGTGCGCCTCAAGGATGGCGTGCCGTTCGACCTGATCGACACGCTCGACCGCGTGGAACAGGCGCTGGGCACGCCGGTGCAGACCGCGGTGAAGCGCGAGGACGAGCAGGCCTTCGCGCTCGCCAACGGCGGCAACCTGATGTTCTGCGAGGACGCTGCGCGTCGCATCCAGCTTGCGCTCGACGCCGACGAGCGCCTCGCCGATTTCCACGTGCGCGTGGAACACCAGGAAAGCCTGCACCCGCACGACGCGGTGGCCTACGCCAGCAAGGGCGTGCCGGGTGGCTTCGGCCCCTGATCGATGCACCACGCGCCTCAGTGCGCGCGACGGTCTCCGTGCGCCCGGCAGCGCCGGAACTGGAAGCGCGCGGGCACCGGATCCTCGCCGCCCGCGCACAAGGGCTGGCAGCGCAGCAGGCGCCAACCGGTGAGCAGGCAGCCACGCCAGGGACCGAAGCGCGTGACCGCGACCCGTGCATAATCGGAGCAACTGGGGTAGAAACGACAACGTTGCCCCAAGAGGGGGCTGAGCCAGCGTTTGTAGAGGCGCAGCAGAAACAGCAGGAATCGAGTCAGGACATTCACGTTGCCGGAACAGCTGGTCGCCGGTAGTGTTGCCAGTATCCCAGAAGCCGGCTTGCCGGTGTAGGACACATGGGCTATAACACCCGGCCGCCACGGCCAAAAATGGTGAAGGAATATGGCGAAAACCACGCGCAGTTCGACCACCGCCAAGGCTGGCAAGGGGAAGGCGCCGGCACGACCGGGTAACGCCGCCGACAAGGCGAAAGCCGCCGGTGCGCGGACCGCGAAGGCCGGCGTGAAGGCTCCCGTGAAGAAAGCCGCCGCGGGGAAGCCTGTCGCGAAGAAGGCAGCCAAATCCGCCGTGAAGAAGCCGGTGGCGAAGAAGCCCGTGGCGAAGAAGCCCGTGGCGAAGAAGGCGCCGGCCAGGAAAGCGGTGCCGGCAAGCAAGCCAGCTGCGAAGAAGCCCGCCAAGCCGGTGGCGAAGAAGCCGGCAAGCGCGAAAACGGCCAAACCCGCGGCGAAGAGGCCGGCGGCCAAGCCGGTCGTCGCGCGCAAGGCGGCCAAGTCCGCGCCGAAGCCGGTGGCGAAGAAGGTCGCCAAGCCGGTAGCCAAGCCCGCTGCGAAGCCGGTAGCCAAACCGGCGGCGAAGCCGGTGACAGCCGCCAGGCCGGACAAGGGCAAGCCCGTCGCTTCGCAGCCGGCCGCCGCGCCGGCCAAGGCGGCGCCTGTCGAGAAGAAACCCTCCCCGCCCGCCGCCTCGCCGTTCAAGGGCAAGGTGGCGAGCGCCACGGCCATGGTGTTGCCGCGCAACGCGAACGCCACGGCTCATGCATCCCACAAGCCATCGAAAAACACGTCGTCCTCAATGAACAAACAGGCTGCAAAAATCCTAGACAACGGCGTCACCCGCGAAGACGGGCGCTACGCCTTGCCCGCCACTACCCAGATCGCGTTGCCCAAGGGTTACCGTCCCTCCAGCAAGGAGGAGTACATGAACCCGATGCATCTGGCCTACTTCCGCAACAAGCTGCGCGACTGGCGCGACCAGCTGGTCGAGGAGTCGCGCCAGACCATGGACAACCTGCGCGATGAGGTGCGCGACGTGGGCGACGAGGCCGAGCGCGCCACCCGCGAGACCGAGAACTCGCTGGAGCTGCGCACCCGCGACCGTTACCGCAAGCTGATCTCCAAGATCGACAAGGCACTGCGCCGCATCGAGGAAGGCAGCTACGGCTACTGCGAGGAAACCGACGAGGAGATCGGCGTGGACCGCCTCGACGCCCGTCCCATCGCGACCCTGTCGCTGGACGCGCAGGAGCGTCGCGAGCATCTGCAGAAGCAGATGGGGGATTAAGCGCCGCTACGCGTCGCAGCAAAAAGCCCCGCCGCGAGCGGGGCTTTTTGCGAGGGGAGAGGAATGAGGTGTGAGAGAGGGCGGGGTCGCAGCACGCCGCTGCTCTTCCTCACTTCTCACTCCTCCCCACTCACTGCTCGGCTTGAGCTGCCGCCGCGGCGTAACCCTTGAGCTTCGCCAGCATCGCCGCCAGCCCGTTCGAACGGGTGGGTGAAAGATGCTTGGCCAGGCCAATGGCCTGGATGAAATCCGGTTCCGTGGCCACGATTTCGGCGGCAGGGCGGTCGGAATACACGCGCAGCACCAAGGCAATCAGGCCCGAGACGATGGCCGAGTCGCTGGTTGCCCCGAAGTGCATGCGGGCGGCATCGCCGCTGGGCACCAGCCACACCATCGACTGGCAGCCGTGCACGCGCCAGGCCTCGGTCTTGTATTCCTCCGGGAACGGCGGCAACTGCCTGCCGAGGTCGATCAGGTACTGGTAGCGTTCGCTCCACTCGCTGAAGTAGGCGAACTCCTCGGCGATTTCGCGTTGCGCCTCGTCGGCGCTGGTGGTGCTCGTGACGGTGTCGTTCATGCATGCATTATCGCGCGCATGCCGGCGCGGCGCGAAATGGCGCGTTCATGCCTTGGCCACGCTCCAGCGCGTTCCTTGCGCGCCATCCTCGATCGCCACGCCCATCGCGGCGAGTTCGGCGCGGATCGCATCGGCGCGGGCGAAGTCGCGCGCGGCGCGGGCAGCACGGCGCTCCTCCAGCAGGGCTTCCACCCGCGCGGCATCGACCGCGGTACCGCCGGCCTGCTTGAACCAGGCCTCCGGATCCTGCTGCAGCAGGCCCAGCAGGGCGCCGCCGCCGAGCAGGGCGGCTTTCGCTTCGGCGCTGCCGGACTGGCGCGCCGCGTCGGCCAGCACGGACAGCTCGGCCAGCGCCTGCGGCGTGTTGAGGTCGTCGCGCAACGCGGCTTCGACTTTTTCGGGCGCTGGCAGAGCGGCCGTATCCACCGCGACGTCGGCCAGTTCACGCAGCACGCGATACCAACCATCCAGCGTGCTCACCGACTGCGCGATCGCGGCGTCGGACCAGTCCAGCGGCTGGCGGTAGTGCCCGCTCATCAGGCGCAGTCGCAGCGCCTCGGCGGGATGGTGCTTGAGCAGCTCATGCAACTGCAGCACGTTGCCCAGCGACTTGGACATCTTGCGGCCGTCGAAGGTGAGCATGCCGTTGTGCAGCCACCAGCGCGCGAAGAGCTTGCCGCCATGGGCGCAAGTGGACTGGGCGACCTCGTTCTCGTGGTGGGGAAACAACAGGTCGTTGCCGCCGGCATGGATGTCGATGGTCTCGCCCAGGTGCTGCTCGGCCATCGCCGAGCACTCGATGTGCCAGCCGGGGCGGCCGCGGCCCCAAGGGCCGTCCCAGCCGGGCAGTTCCGGCGTGGAGGGCTTCCACAGCACGAAGTCGGCAGGGTTCTTCTTGTACGGGGCCACTTCCACGCGGGCACCGGCGATCATCTCCTCGATGTCGCGGCCGGAGAGCTTGCCGTAGTCGGGGTAACTGGCCACGTCGAACAGCACGTGGCCTTCCGCCGCGTAGGCATGGCCGTCGGCGACCAGTCGCTCGATCATCGCGATGATCGGGACGATGTGCGCGGTGGCGCAGGGCTCCACGTCGGGCGGTGCGATGCCCAGCCTGGCCATGTCCTCGCGGTAGGCGGCGGTGAACTTGCCGGTGATCGCCTCGATGCCCACACCCTGTTCCAATGCGGCGGCGTTGATCTTGTCGTCCACGTCCGTGATGTTGCGGGCGTAGACCACTTTGTCCGGGCCGTATTGCCGGCGCAGCAGCTTGGCCAGCACGTCGAACACCACCGGGCCGCGCGCGTTGCCGATGTGCACGTAGTTGTAGACGGTGGGGCCGCACACGTACATCGTCACCCGGTTCCGGTCGAGCGGTTCGAACGGCTCGGCGCGGCGGGTGCGGCTGTTGTAGAGCGAAATCGGCATCGTCGGGGTCCGGGCGGTGACGGCGGAAGCAGGCCAGCCGTGCATCTTAACAAGGTGTGAGTGGCGTGGCGGCAAGGCGTCGCACCCGGGGAATTCTAAGCCGCGATTCAGTGTCCATTTGCTGCAATCGGTCATGCACCGAAGTTGCGCCTGAAACACCCTACGGGAGCTCGCGAAATGCCCAAGTTTCTCCTTGTCACGCTGGTGCTGGCCTTGGCCGTCGCCACGGGCGCCCAGGCGCAGGACGCGCGTTATCCCGGCCCGCCGCCGGGGGCGCCGCCACAGGACGACAACGCCCACTACGGCTGGGCCGACGTGTTGCGGGTCGACCCGGTCTACGGCGTCACCCAGACGACGGTGCCGCGCCAGCAGTGCTACGACCAGCAGGTGGTGCAGCGGGATCCGGGCAACAGCACGGCCGGTACCATCCTCGGCGCGGTGGTGGGCGGCGTGCTGGGCAGCACCATCGGCAAGGGCGATGGCCGCAAGGCTGCCACCGTGGCCGGCGCGGTGGCCGGCGGCGCAGTGGGCAACCGGGTGTCCGACCATGGCGGCAGTTACGAGACCACGCAGACCCGTTGCCGCGAGGTCAGCACGGTCAGCGAGCAGCGCCAGATCATGGGCTACGACGTGGAATACCGCTATCGCGGCGAGGTCTACGAGTCGCGCCTGAACTACGACCCCGGCGAGCGCCTGCGCGTGCGGGTCAGCGTGACCCCCGCCGATTGAATCGTGACGCCGCCTCCGGGCGGCGTCTTCGTTTCGGCGTCGTGCGGCGGCATGTTGCATGGCAGCGAAAATCCCGTCATGATGGCGCCTCGCCCGACCGGAACCCCTCGTGTCCACAGCCGTCTATACCGCCAATGTCCTGACCAGCGCCCGCATGGCTGCCGGCATGACGTCGCGTGCGCGCCGACCGCTGGACGAACATCCGGCCGGGTAGGCTGTCGCGCGCTGCTGCATCACGTATCGACGAAAAAGCCCGGCCACTGCGCCGGGTTTTTCGTTTTGGGAGTTACTTCACGCGGCTCCATCCGCGAAAGACAAAACCGGCCATCCGTGGCCGGACTTTCAACAAAAGCGATCCACCATCGAGAGCGTCTTGCCCATGACCATCCGCCACTTTCTCACCACCCAGGACTGGAGCCGCGCCGAGATCGATGCGCTGCTGGAACGGGCCGCCGCGTTCAAGCGCTCGCCCGCCGGTGCGCAACTGGCCGGCAAGTCGGTGGCGCTCTTGTTCTTCAATCCCTCGATGCGCACCCGTACCAGCTTCGAGCTGGGCGCGTTCCAGCTCGGTGGCCATGCGGTGGTGCTGGCGCCGGGCAAGGACGCGTGGCCGATCGAGTTCGAGGTGGGCACGGTGATGGATGGCGATACCGAGGAGCATGTGGCCGAAGTGGCACGCGTGCTCAGCCGCTACGTGGACCTGATCTGCGTGCGCGCCTTCCCGAAGTTCCAGGACTGGTCGGTGGATCGCCAGGACAAGGTGATCAAGGCCTTCGCGCAGTACGCCACGGTGCCGGTGATCAACATGGAGACGATCACGCATCCCTGCCAGGAGCTGGCGCATGCGCTGGCCATGCGCGAGCGCCTGGGCGACCTCACGAAGAAGAAGTACGTGCTCACGTGGACCTACCATCCCAAGCCGCTCAATACCGCGGTGGCGAATTCCGCACTGCTGATCGCGACCAAGATGGGCATGGACGTGACCCTGCTGTGCCCCACGCCCGAGTACGTGCTGGACGAGCGCTACATGGCGTTTGGCCGTCTGAACGCTGAGCAGAACGGCGGCTCGCTCAAGGTCAGCCACGACATCGATGAAGCGTATTCCGGCGCCGATGTGGTCTACGCCAAGAGCTGGGGCGCGCTGCCGTACTTCGGCCAGTGGGAAAAGGAGAAGCCCATCCGCGACGCGCACAAGCACTTCATCGTGGACGAGGCCAAGATGGCGCTGACCAACAAGGGGCTCTTCAGCCACTGCCTGCCGCTGCGCCGCAACGTCAAGGCCACCGACGCGGTGGTGGACGCGCCGTACTGCATCGCCATCGACGAGGCCGAGAACCGCCTGCACGTGCAGAAGGCGGTGATGGCGGCGCTGGCGGGGCAGGGCTGAGCCTGCCGTGTATACGCCTAAGCACTTCGTCGAAACGCGCGTCGAGGTCCTGCACGGGCTGATCCGCGACTGCCCGTTCGCCACTGTGGTGGCGAACGCGGCGGACGGCCTCATCGCCAACCACCTGCCATTCGAGCGAGTGGGCGATGCGTTGCACGGTCATGTGGCGCGCGGCAACGAACTGGTGCGGCTGGACGGGGTCGAGGTGCTGGTGGTTTTCAGCGGCCCGGACGGCTACATCAGCCCGAACTGGTACGCGACCAAGCAGGAGACGCATCGCGAGGTGCCCACCTGGAACTACGCGGTGGCGCACGTGCACGGGCGGCTGAAGGTGGTCGAGGACGCGGTCTGGCTGCGCGCCCTGCTGGAGCGCCTCACCGACCACCACGAGGCCGCCGAGCCGCAGCCGTGGCATGTCGCCGACGCACCCGCAGACCACGTCGAGAAGATGCTGCACGCGATCGTCGGCATCGAGATCGACATCGGTCGCATCGAAGGCAAGTTCAAGCTCAGCCAGAACCATCCCGAACGCAACCGCCTCGGCGTGATCGCCGGCCTGCGCCGCCGCGGCGGCGATGGCGACGCGGAACTGGCCGCACTGATGGCGAAGCAGGAGGAAGCCAAGCCATGAACCGTCCGCACCTTTACCGCGTCGACGTGGAATGGACCGGCAACCGCGGCAGCGGCACGGACGGCTATCGCAACTACAGCCGCAACCACGTGATCCGCATACCAGGCAAGCCGGACCTCGCCGGCTCGTCCGATCCCACCTTCCGCGGCGACGCCACCCGGCACAACCCGGAAGACATGCTGGTAGCCGCGCTCTCCACCTGCCACATGCTGTCCTACCTGCACATGGCCACCGTGGCCGGCGTGGTGGTCGTCGCCTACGACGACAGCGCCGAAGGCACGATGGTCACCGAGGGCGACGGCGGCCGTTTCACCGAGGTGATGCTGCGCCCGGTGGTGACCATCCGCGCCGGCGGCGATCCCGACAAGGCGCTGGCCGCCCACGAGACAGCGCACCACGCCTGCTTCATCGCCAGTTCCGTGAATTTCCCGGTGCGCTGCGAGCCGCGCATCGTCGTTTCCTCCGACTGACACATCCCCGACCAGGATTCGCAAGCCATGAGCAAAGACATCGTCCTCGCCTTCTCCGGCGGCCTCGACACCAGCTTCTGCGTGCCCTACCTCAAGGAGCGCGGCTGGGCCGTGCACACCGTGTTCGCCGACACCGGCGGCGTGGACGCCGAGGAGCGCGCCTTCATCGAGAGCCGCGCGAAGGAGCTGGGCGTGGCCAGCCACGTCACCGTGGACGGCGGTCCGGCGATCTGGGCAGGCTTCGTGAAGCCCTTCGTGTGGGCGGGCGAGGGCTACCAGGGCCAGTACCCGCTGCTGGTGTCCGACCGCTACCTGATCGTGGAGGCCGCGCTGAAGCGCGCCGCCGAGCTGGGCACGCGCGCCATCGCGCACGGCTGCACCGGCATGGGCAACGACCAGGTGCGCTTCGACCTCGCGGTGAAATCGCTGGGCGACTACGAGATCGTGGCGCCGATCCGCGAGATCCAGAAGGAGCACACGCAGACGCGCGCCTACGAGCAGAAGTTCCTGGAGGAGCGCGGCTTCGGCGTGCGCGCCAAGCAGCAGGCCTACACCATCAACGAGAACCTGCTCGGCGTCACCATGTCCGGCGGCGAGATCGACAAGTGGGAAGCCCCGGGCGAGGGCGCGCGCGGCTGGTGCAAGCCGCGCGCCGAATGGCCGTCCGCGCCGCTGCGCGTGAAGATCGGTTTCGTGAATGGCGAGGCGGTGACGCTGGACGGCGGGAAGATCGCCGGCCATCGGCTGCTGGCGAAGTTGAACGGCTTGTTCGCGGCCTACGGCGTGGGTCGCGGCGTGTATACCGGCGACACCACGATCGGCCTCAAGGGGCGCATCATCTACGAAGCCCCGGGCCTGATCTCGCTGCTCACCGCGCACCGCGCGCTGGAAGAGGCCGTGCTCAGCAAGCAGCAGAACCGCTTCAAGCCCGAAGTGGCGCGCAAGTGGGTGGAACTGGTCTACGAGGGCTTCTTCCACGATCCGCTGAAGACCGACCTGGAGGCGTTCCTCGCGTCCAGCCAGTCCACCGTCAACGGCACGGTGACGCTGGAGACGAACGGCGGCAGCGTCGGTGCGGTGGCGGTGGAATCGCCGCACATCCTGAACGCCAAGGGCGCCACCTACGCGCAGTCCGCCGACTGGGGCGTGGCGGAGGCCGAGGGTTTCATCAAGCTGTTCGGCATGAGCAGCACGCTGTGGGCCGAGGTCAATCGCCCGGCGGGCAAGGGCTGAGGCCGCATGGGCGCTTTGCAGATAACCACGGACAAGGACAGCCTCGACATCGGGCTGATCCACCGTTTCCTCTCCTCCGAGGCCTACTGGAGCCGCGGCATTCCGCGCGCGACGGTGGAGCGGGCGATCGCCGGATCGCTGTGCTTCGGCGGCTACCTGGACGGGTGCCAGGTGGCGTTCGCGCGCGTGGTCACCGACGGCGCCACCTTCGGCTACCTGGCCGACGTGTTCGTGCTGCCGGAGCATCGCGGGCAAGGCCATTCCAGGGCGCTGATGGCGAAAGTCATGGCGCATCCGCAACTGCAGGGCCTGCGCCGTTTCAGCCTGGCCACCAGCGACGCGCACGGGCTGTACGCCGGCTTCGGCTTCGCCGCGCCGGTTCGGCCGGAAACCCTGATGGAAAAACTCGATCCGGACGTCTATACGAGAGCATCAGGCCAGCCATGAATCCGTTGCTGCAATCCACACTGGAACACCTGAAGGCGCTGGTCGGCTTCGACACGCGCAACCCGCCGCGCGCGATCACCACGGGCGGCATCTTCGATTACCTCCGCGCGCAGTTGCCCGGCTTCGACGTGGCGGTAACCGACTACGGTGCCGGCGCGGTGGCCCTGCATGCGGTGCGTGGCCGGCCGAAGCTGCTGTTCAACGTGCACCTGGACACCGTGCCGGACTCGCCGGCGTGGGCGGCCAGCCCGCACGAGTTGCGCGTGACGGAAGATCGCGCCATCGGCCTCGGCGCCTGCGACATCAAGGGTGCCGCCGCGGCGTTGCTGGCCGTGGCGAACGCCAGCGATGGCGACATGGCGTTGCTGTTCACCACGGACGAGGAAGCCAACGATCCGCGCTGCATCGCCGGATTCCTGGAGTCCCTTCTCCCTCCGGAAGAAGGTGCCCGCAGGGCGGATGAGGGTGCGGGCGGAGCCGTGGCTTCCGCTCCGGACGTACCCTCTCCCCCAACCCCTCCCCCGAAGGGGGAGGGAAGCAAAAAAGGGGGCTATCAGGCCGTCATCGTCGCCGAGCCCACCAGGGGCGAAGCGGTGCTGGCCCATCGTGGCATCCAGTCGGTGCTGATGCGTTTCGCCGGCCACGCCGGGCACGCATCGGGCGAGCAGAAGCCCGGCGACAGCGCGCTGCACCAAGCGGTGCGCTGGGGCGATGCGGCGCTGGATTTCGTGGCGGCGCAGGCGCACGAGCGCTTCGGCGGGCTCACCGGCCTGCGCTTCAACATCGGCCGCATCGAGGGTGGCATCAAGGCGAACATGATCGCGCCCAACGCCGAAGTGCGCTTCGGCATGCGGCCGTTGCCGACGATGAGTCCCGATGGGTTGCTGGAGCGCTTCCGCACCCTGGTCGAGCCCGCGCCCGCGCATTTCGAGGAAACCTTCCGCGGCCCCTCGCTGCCGGCGGGCGATACCGCCACCGCCGAAGCACGGCGCCTGGCCGCACGCGACCTCGCCGACGAGCTGGACATCCCCGTGGGCAACGCGGTGGATTTCTGGACCGAGGCCTCGCTGTTCTCCGCCGCCGGCTACACCGCCTTCGTCTACGGCCCTGGCGACATCGCCCAGGCGCACACCGCCGACGAGTGGGTGGCGCTCGACCAGCTCCAGCACTACGCCGAAACCATCCACCATCTCATCGACAAGAGCTGAGCGACCGTGCAAGCCCATACCCACACCCGCAAGACCATCGTGCGCCTGCTCTCGGCGATGGGCAGCGCCAAGGAAATCCAGCAGTACCTCAAGCGCTTCTCCGAGGTGGACGCCAAGCGCTTCGCCGTGGTGAAGGTGGGCGGCGCGGTGCTGCGCGACGAGCTGCAGGATCTCGCTTCCTCGCTCACCTTCCTGCAGCAGGTGGGCCTCACGCCCATCGTGCTGCACGGCGCCGGCCCGCAGCTCGACGAGGAACTGTCCGCCGCAGGCATCGAGAAGCAGACGATGAACGGCCTGCGCGTCACCTCGCCGAAGGCGCTGGGCATCGTGCGCCGCGTGTTCCAGCAGCAGAACCTCAAGCTGGTCGAGGCGCTGCAGGCGATGGACACGCGCGCCACCTCGGTGGCTTCCGGGGTGTTCATGGCCAGCTACCTCGATCGCGACGCGCTGGGCATGGTCGGCAAGGTGGAGAGCATCAATCTCGCGCCGATCGAGGCTGGCCTGCGCGCCAACTCGATCCCGGTGATCGCCAGCCTGGGCGAAACCGACGAGGGACAGATCCTCAACATCAACGCCGACGTGGCCGCCAACGAGCTGGTGCGCGTGCTGCAACCGTACAAGATCGTGTTCCTCACCGGCACCGGCGGACTGCTCGACGGCGAAGGCAAGGTGATCGACTCGATCAACCTCAGCACCGAGTACGAACACCTGATGGCGCAGCCGTGGATCAACGGCGGCATGCGGCTGAAGATCGAGCAGATCGCGGACCTGCTGTCCGACCTGCCGCTCACCTCGTCGGTGTCGATCACGCGGCCGTCCGAACTGGCCAAGGAGCTGTTCACCCACAAGGGCTCCGGCACCCTGGTGCGGCGCGGCGAGAAGGTGCTGCGCTTCGAGTCGTGGGACGGCGTGGACCTCGCGCGCATGCGCACGCTGATCGAATCCAGCTTCGGCCGCACCCTGGTGCCGGACTATTTCGAGCGCACCAAGCCGTATCGCGTCTATGTCAGCGAGAACTACCGCGCCGCAATGATCCTCACCATGGAACATGCCGATGCAGGGCAGGGTCTTCCGTACCTCGACAAGTTCGCCGTACTCGACGATGCGCAGGGCGAAGGCCTGGGCCGCGCGGTGTGGCAGGTGATGCGCGAGGAGAACCCGCAACTGTTCTGGCGCTCGCGCCACCACAACCAGGTCAACATCTTCTACTACGCCGAATCCGACGGCTGCCTCAAGCAGCCGCGCTGGAAGGTGTTCTGGTACGGACTGGACGACAACTTCGACACCATCGCCCGCTGCGTGGCGCATTGCGCCGGACGCCAGCCGACGCTGATTGGGTGAATTCAATGACAATTACCTGCAAGGAACCATCCATGGTGCGCTCTCCTTTCGGCATCCATGCCTCACCCTCGACATGCGCATGCGATGCGCTACTCCGCATCGCATGAACGCGCATGTCTCGACCATCGGCATCGTCGGCGCCCGCGGCCATACCGGCGCGGAACTGATTCGCCTGATCACGGCGCACCCCGCACTGGAACTGGCCTTCGTCTCCTCGCGCGAACTGGACGGCCAGCGCGTGAGCGGGCACAGCGACGCCTATACGGGCGATCTGCGCTACGAGAACCTCGCCGCCGCGGCGGTGGCGACCAGGCGCGCCGACGTGGTGATCCTGGCCCTGCCCAACGGCAAGGCCGCGCCCTATGTGGATGCCATCGACGCAGCCGCGCCGGACACGCTCGTCGTCGATCTTTCCGCCGACTACCGTTTCGACAAGGCCTGGTACTACGGCCTGCCCGAACTCACCCGCGGCAAGTGGCGCGGCGAGAGGCGCATCAGCAATCCCGGCTGCTACGCGACCGCGATGGAGCTTTCCATCGCGCCGCTGAAGGACCTGCTTGCCGCGCCGCCGGTGTGTTTCGGCGTGTCGGGCTATTCCGGCGCAGGCACCACGCCCTCGGACAAGAACGATCCGGAGAAGCTGCGCGACAACCTGATGCCGTACGCGCTCACCGGCCACACGCACGAGAAGGAAGTGAGCTTCCAGCTCGGCCTGCCGGTGGAATTCATGCCGCACGTGGCGCCGCATTTCCGCGGCCTCACCGTCACCACCAACCTGTACCTTGCGAGGCCGATGAAACGCGAGGACGTGCTGGCGCGTTTCCATCACGCCTACGACGCCGAACCGCTGGTGAAAGTGCTGGACGAGGCGCCGTGGGTCAGTCGCATCGCGCATCGGCACCATGCCGAGATCGGCGGCTTCGCACTGTCGGTCGACGGCAAGCGCGTGGTGGTGGTGGCCACGCTGGACAACCTGTTGAAAGGCGCGGCCACCCAGGCGATGCAGAACATCAACCGGGCACTGGGGTTGGACGAGTACACCGCGATACCGGTGGAATCGTAGGAGCGCACCCTGTGCGCGAAAACTCTTCCGCGAAACCTCATCAAAGCCATCGCGCACAGGGTGCGCTCCTACAGGATATTTCACGATGACGCAGCCGTTGTGGCAAAAATCCGGCATCCAGATCGACGCCAGGATCATGCGTTTCCTCGCCGGCGACGACGTGATGCTCGACCGCGAGTTCTTCCTGCACGACATCGCCGCCAGCAAGGCGCATGTGGAAGGCCTGGCGAACATCGGCGTGGTCAGCGCGGACGAGGCTGCCGCGCTGAAACGCGAACTGGATGCGCTGGCGGAAGACTTCAAGAGCGGCGCCTTCGTGCTCGACGAGCGCTACGAGGATTGCCATTCCGCCATCGAGGCGCGCCTCACCGAACGCCTGGGCGACGCCGGCCGCCGCGTGCACACCGGGCGCAGCCGCAACGACCAGATCCTGGTCGCCACGCGGCTGTGGCTGAAGGAAAAGCTCGAGGCGCTGGAAACGCATTGCCGCGCCATCGCGCAAATCTGCCTCGACCGTGCCGCGCAGGCGGCGATCCCGCTGCCGGGCTACACCCACCTGCAGCGCGCGGTGGTGTCGTCCACCGGCATGTGGTTCGCCGGTTTCGCCGAGGGCTTCATCGACAACGCCTTCCGCGCCCGCGGCACGCGCGAACTGGTCGACGCCAACCCGCTCGGCACCGCCGCCGGCTACGGCGTGAACCTGAAGCTGGACCGCGAGCACACCACGAAGGCGCTAGGCTTCGCGCGCATGCAGGTATCGCCGATCTACGCGCAGCTCTCGCGCGGCAAGTACGAGATGGCGGTGCTGGAAGCTATCGCCGGCGCGCTGCTGGACCTGCGCCGCATGGCCTGGGACCTGTCGCTGTTCACCACCGCCGAGTTCAATTTCGTGCAGCTGCCGGCCGAGTACACCACTGGCAGCTCGATCATGCCGAACAAGCGCAACCCCGACGTGATCGAATTGCTGCGCGCCAGCTACGCCAGCGTCGCCGCCGCGCGCACCGAGATCGAGCAGCTGTTGTCGCTGCCATCCGGCTATCAGCGCGACCTGCAATTCTCCAAGGGCTCGATCTTCCACGGCGTGCGCCACGGCCTGATGGCGCTGGAACTGGTGCCCGACCTGCTGGCACGGCTGCAGTGGAACGAGGGCGCGATGCGGGCGGCGATCGAGCCGGCGATGTACGCCACCGACGTGGCGATCGAGCAGGCTGTCGCCGGCGTGCCGTTTCGCGACGCCTATCGTGCCGCCGCCGAGGCGGCCGCCTCGGCGGGCGAGGGGCGCACGCCGGAGGGCAGCCTGGCGCAGCGTGTGTCGCCTGGCTCCGGCCACGACCTTCGCCTGGACGAATTGCGTGCTAGGCTTGGACGTCTGGACGTCCAAACGGAGTAAATCATGGGGGCGGTCGGTACGCACAACGCCGAGCATTACCGCTGGGGAAAGGGCTGCGACGGCTGGCACCTGCTGGCAGGCGATGATCTCAGCGTGATCGAGGAGCGCATGCCGCCCGGCACGGCCGAGCAACGCCACTACCACGTGCGCGCGCGGCAGTTCTTCTACGTGCTGGAGGGCGAGGCCGTGCTGGAACTGGAAGGCGTGCCGCATCGGTTGCGCCGCGGCGAGGGCCTGCACGTGCCGCCCGGCGCGGCGCACCAGCTGCGCAACGACAGCGGTGCCGACACGCGCTTCCTGGTGGTGTCGGCGCCGAAGAGCCACGGCGACCGCGTCGCCGCGCCGCTGGATGCGGCTCCATGAGCGCGTCGTTGCCCGGGCAGGCGTTGCCACGCTGGCGCCGCGCCGTGCTCAAGGTCGGCAGCAACCTGCTGGCGGCCGACGGCGGCGGACTCACCAGCCGCCATGCCGCGGCGCTGGCCGGTTTCGTGGCCGCCAGCCATGCCGCGGGACGGCAGGTGGTGCTGGTCTCGTCCGGTGCGGTGGCGGCGGGTCGCGCGCTGTTGCGCGAACACGCGCCAGCCGCGGGCGACCTCGCGGCGCGGCAGGCGCTGGCGGCGCTGGGCCAGGCGCCGATGATCGCGCTGTGGCAATCGCTCTCGTCGCGGCCGGTGGCGCAGGTACTGCTCACCCATGACGACCTGCGCAATCGCCGCCGCTATCTCAACGCGCGAACTACGCTGCGTGGGCTGCTGGCGCTAGACGTGTTGCCGGTGGTGAACGAGAACGACACCGTGGCGGTGGACGAGCTGAAGCTCGGCGACAACGACAATCTCGCCGCCATCGTCGCCGCACTGGTCGATGCCGACCTGCTGCTGATCGCCTCGGACATCGATGCGCTGTACAGCGCCGATCCGCGGCGCGATCCTGCCGCCGTGCCGCTGGCTCACGTCGCCGCGCTCACGCCGGAGATCCTCGCCATGGCCGGCGGCAGCGGCAGCACGGTCGGCACCGGGGGGATGCGTACCAAGCTGGAAGCCGCGGCGAAGGCGGCCGTGGCTGGCATTCCCACCGCGCTGTTCTGCGGCCACGACGAGGCCACGGTGGGCGCGCTGTCGAACGGCCGCCTGCATGGCACGCTGATCGACGCCGCCGGCACCCGCATGCAGGCACGCAAGTACTGGCTGCGCCACGCACCGGCCGCGCCGGGATGCATCCGCGTGGATGCGGGCGCGGCGCGCGCGCTGGCCGGCGGCCGCGCCTCGCTGCTGCCGGGGGGCCTCGTTGCTGCCGAAGGCGAGTTCCAGCGCGGCGACCTGGTGGAGATCGCGGACACCGACGGCAAGCCCGTGGCGCGCGGCCTCAGCCAGTACGCTGCGGGCGAGGCGCGCCGGCTCGCGGGGCGGCACAGCCGCGACATCGAGGCCGTGCTGGGTTACAGCTACGGTCACGAGATCGTGCATCGCGACGACCTGGTCACCTTGGCGACCGAAACCACGGGAGGCATCGAGGCATGAGCGAGATCCGATCCCTGGCGCTGGCCTGCCGCGAGGCGGTGCCGGCCATCGCCGCGCTGGACAGCGCCGCCAAGGCGGCGTTGTTGCGCGACATGGCGGCCGCGCTGGAGGCACGCTGCGCCGACGTGTTCGCTGCCAATGCACGCGACATGGCGACGGCCGCCAGCAAGGGCGTGCAGGGCGCGATGCTGGATCGCCTGCGCCTGGACGAGGCGCGGGTGGCGGGCATCGCCGCCGCGCTGCGCGAGGTGGCCGAATTGCCCGATCCGGTCGGCCAGGTGACGCGCCGCGAAACGCGGCCCAACGGCCTCGTGGTGGAGCGCGTGCGCATCCCGCTCGGCGTGGTGGCGATGATCTACGAGGCGCGCCCCAACGTCACCGCGGATGCCGCCGCGCTGTGCCTGAAGGCGGGCAACGCGGTGATCCTGCGCGGCGGTTCCGAGGCGATCCATTCCAACACCGCGATCGCCGCGGCGCTGCATGGCGCGTTGTGCGCGCACGGCTTGCCGGAAGCGACGGTCACCCTGGTGGAAGACCTGCGCCGCGAAACCATGGTCGAACTGTTGCAACTGACCGACATCGTGGACCTCGCGATCCCGCGTGGCGGCGAAGGCCTGATCCGCTTCGTCGCCGAGCACGCGCGCGTGCCGGTGATCAAGCACTACAAGGGCGTGTGCCACCTCTACGTGGACCGCACCGCCGATCCCGATCTGGCGCTGAACCTTCTGGTCGACGGCAAGACCTCGCGTCCCGGCGTGTGCAACGCGCTGGAGACGCTGCTGGTGCATCGCGACGTCGCCGATACGTTCCTGCCGCAGGCGGCGCGGACGCTACGCGAACGCGGCGTGGAACTGCGCGGCGACGAACGCACCCGTGCGCTGCTGCCCGACACGAAGCCTGCCACCGACGACGACTACGCCGCCGAATTCCTGGACCTGATCCTCGCCGTGCGCGTGGTGGGTGATCTGGACGAAGCCATCGCCCACATCCGCCGCTACGGTTCCGACCACACCGAGGTCATCGCCACCCGCGACGAGGCCGCGGCGCAACGCTTCGTGCAGGCGATCCGTTCGGCGGTGGTGATGGTCAACGCCTCCTCGCGCTTCAGCGACGGGGGCGAGCTGGGGCTGGGCGCCGAGATCGGCATCTCCACCACGCGGCTGCACGCCTACGGACCGATGGGTGCGGAATCGCTCACCGTGGAGCGTTTCGTGGTGCGCGGAGAGGGGCAGGTCCGCCACGCGGAAAGCCGCATGCGCTAGCGTCGGGTAATCAATAACCCGCGGCGAGCCCGGCCGGACGCCTGGGGTCGTTGGCGCCTTCCAGCAGGCCGGTTTCGGGATCGACCATGATCGCCTCGTCGGCGCCGATCGAATGGCGCGTCTTGAACGTGTAGCCCATGGCTTCCAGCGTCTTTTGGGTCTGCGGCGTGACCAGCCCGGGTTCGACGTACACCACGTCGGGATACCACTGGTGGTGCATGCGCGGCGCGTCGATGGACTGCTGCAGGTTCATGCCGTAGTCGACCACGTTGACGATGCTCTCCATCGTGGTCGAGATGATGGTGGCGCTGCCGGGGCTGCCGGTGATCAGGAACGGCTTGCCGTCGCGCAGCACGATGGTGGGCGTCATCGAGCTGAGCGGGCGCTTGCCCGGCTCGACCTGGTTGACCACGCCCTGCACCAGCCCGGCGCCGTTCGCCTCGCCGGGCTTGCCGGTGAGATCGTCCATCTCGTCGTTGAGGAAGAAGCCGGTGTCGCCGGCGATCTGCCGGATGCCGAACAGGTAGTTGATGGTGTAGGTCACCGCGACGGCGGTGCCGTCCTTGTCGATCACCGAGTAGTGCGTGGTGTGCATGCCTTCCGGCTGGCCCAGGCTGCCCTTGATGTCGGACGAGGGCGTGGCCTTGTCGGGCTGGATGCCGGCCCTGACCTGGGCCAGGTGATCGGGGGAAAGCAGCCGGTCGATCGGGTTGTGCACGAAGGCGGGGTCGCCCAGGTAGGTGTTGCGGTCGGCGAAGGCACGGCGCTCCGCTTCCACCAGGTAGTGCAGGCTCTTGGCCGATCCGTAGCCCCACTGGCCGAGCGCGTAGGGCTCGACCAGCTTGAGGATCATGCATACCGTGACCCCGCCGGAGCTGGGCGGCGGTGCGGAGACGATGGTGTAGCCGCGGTAGTCGCACTGCACCGGCTTGTCCCACTGCACGGTGTAGTCGGCGAAATCCTGCATCGAGAGGATGCCGTGGTTGGCCTTGCTCGCCGCGACCAGTTTGCGCGCGATCGGGCCCTTGTAGAACGCGTCGGTGCCGCCTTCGGCGATCTGCTCCAGCGTGTGGGCCAGCCGCGTCTGCACCAGCCGCTGACCGGCCACGTACGGCTTGCCGTGGTCGAGGAAGATCGCCGCCACGTTCGGATGCTTGGCGAAGTCCTTCACGCTCTCGTCGAGGATATGCACGTCGCCCGGCTTCAGCACGTAGCCTTCCTTCGCCAGCTTGATCGCCGGCGCGATGACCTGCTTCAGCGACATCGTGCCGTACTTCTTCAGCGCCTCGTCCAGCCCCATCACCGTGCCGGGCACGCCCACGCCGAGCCAGGTGTCGGTGCTGAGCCCCGGGACCAGGTTGCCCCTGGCATCCTGGAACATCGTCGGCGTGGCCTTCAGCGGGGCCTTCTCGCGGAAATCGAGGAAGAGGTTGCGGCCGTCCTTGAAATGGATGGTCATGAAGCCGCCACCGCCGATGTTGCCGCAGCAGGGATGCACCACGGCCTCGGCGTAGCCGACCGCCACCGCGGCGTCGACGGCGTTGCCGCCCTGCTTGAGGATGTCCAGACCGGCCAGGGTGGCCAGGTGCTGCGCGCTAACCACCATGCCGTGCTTCGCGGTGACCGGCTTTGCCTTGGCCAGCATCGCCTGGGTGGCGGCGGGGGCGTTGGCGATCGCGGGGAGCTTCGGGGCGTTCGCATCGCGGGCGTACAGCGGCAGGCAGCTGGCAGCGATCGCGATGGCCAGCAGGTGGCGTTGCCATCCAGGAAGGGCGCGATGACTGTTCTCCGTGCGGTTCGATCCAAGCCGTGCCTGCGATGCGCTGCCGTCGGACATTCGTTCCACCTCCACGCCATGACAGGGCAGCATAGCCACATGCGCGGCGGCCGCTCCAATGAAAAGAGGAGCCCGTGGCATAACCGGCGGTTGTGGGCGTGGCATCTCGGCCTCCCCGATATCCGCCGGTAGGAGCGCACCCTGTGCGCGAATGCTCTGGCGTCGATCGAAACCAAAAGCATTCGCGTACAGGGTGCGCTCCTACAAAGGCGTCCTGGTTCAGCCTACGGCACGCCCGCCTCGCGCAGGCGCCGGCGCAGGCCGTCCAGCTTGTCGCCGTAGCGGGTGCTGCGCGCGGTGTCGCGGCGCAGCGGCTGTCGCACCTGCGCCGCGCTGGGCGTGCTCAGCACGGTGCGCGAGGTCTTGTGGAATTCCAGGCAGGCCGGCTCGAACGGCAGGCCGCAGAAATCCAGCAGGCGGCGGATGGTCGGCTCCGGTTCGGCGACCAGGGTTTCGTATTCGAGATCGAACACTCGATCCGGATAGCGTTCCAGCCAGAAGCGCGTCAGGCGGATGAAATCGATGCAGTAGTCGGCCATCTCGTCGAGGTCGCAGGTGAAGCCGCTCTGCTCGGTGAAGAGCTGGCGGAAGCACGCCAGGCAGGTTTCCACCGGGTCGCGCCGCACCACCACCACGCGCGCCGCCGGCAGCATCGCCCGCGCGGCGCCCACCAGGTACCAGGTCACCAGGCTCTTGTCGGTGAAGCGCGGCTTGGCCTTGCGCCACGGTGCGGTGCGCGCGAGGTATTCCTTGCCCAGGCGCTGCCAGTCCTGCGCGGTGGCATCCGACGCCCACAGCGGGAACGCGGAGTGGCGGCGGCGCGTTTCCGCATCGATCACCTGCGACATGTCCTTGATCTCGTTCGCGCCCTCCACCTCGGGATGCGAAGCCAGGATCTGCTCGACCAGGGTGGAACCGGAGCGCGGCACGCTGACGATGAAGATCACTTCTCGGCCCAGCGCGGGATCCGGCGCTGGCGACATGTCGTGCTTGAAGACGCGCTGGATGTCTTCCACGCGCCGCCGCTCGCCCGTGGCGTTCCAGTGCACGCGCTGGCGCCGTGAGGCATTGGCCTGGCGGAACATCTCGAAGGCTTGCGCGTAATCGCCCTGGTCTTCCAGGGCCTTGGCCAGCGAGAAGCCGAGCAGTTCGCGGTCGCGGGGCGACTGCGCGCCCCTCGCCATGGCGCGGCGCAGGCTGGCCGCATCCGAGGCGTCGAAGCGCACGGTATTGAGGTTGGACAGCCCGAACCAGCCCTCGGCGTTGCCGGGGTCGAGGCGCAGCACTGCGCGGAAGCCGGCCACGGCATCGTCGATCCGGCCCAGGCTGGCTTGCGCCTTGGCCAGCGACAGCCGGGCCTGCAGGTGCGCGGGAGCGAGTTCCAGTGCGCGCCGCAGCGCGGCGATGGCATCTTCCGTGCGCGCCTGCCGCCAGCACGCTTCGCCGAAGTTGAACCAGGTCGACGCGGAGGCGGGCGCCAACTCGCAGGCACGCTGCAGCTGCGACATGGCTTCATCGATCTCGCCGCGTTCGTGCAGCGCGATGCCCAACCCTACGCGCAGCTCGGCATCTTCCGGCCAGACCGGCAGCACGCGCCGGAAGCAATCGGTGGCCGTGGCATGGTCGCCGCGGTGCTGGGCCATCACGCCGAGCATGCGCAGCGCATCCGCGTCGTCCGGCGCCAGCGCCAGCGCCTGCCGGATCGAGCGTTCGGCGATGTCGAACCGCCGTTGCCGCCATTCCGCGCGCGCCCTTGCCAGCCACTGGGCGGCTGCGGGCGGCAGGGGCGTGGACTGCGCGGTTTCGCTGCTCATGCCGTCACGCTATCAAAAAAAACGCCGGGCAGGAGCCCGGCGCAGGGGGAGGTCGGCATCGATCAGAAATCGTAGGCGATGGAGAAGCGGACGCTGCGTGGCGAACGGGTGTCCTGCACGCGGCCGTAGTCCGGGTTGGGGCTGCTGGTGGTGCCGAAGAAGTCGTTGTAGAAGATCGTCGTCTGGTCGTTCAGCACGTTGAACACGGCGAGGTTGAAGTCGAGCTTGTGCTGCGCCCACGCCGGCTTGTAGTCCAGGCTGAGATCGACGTTGTGCACCCACGGCGTGTTGCCGAGCGAACCGGGCGGCACGGGCACGCCGGCGCACCAGTAATAGGTGTGCGAACCGTGCAGGGCCAGTTGGGTCGGGCCGTAGCCGCCGCGGCACATCACCGGCGTGCCCGAGGTGATGTACAGGTCGGCGCCGACCGTCCATTCCGGGGTGAGCGCGTAGGCGCCGAAGATCTTGAACTGGTGCTTGCGGCTGTTCGGCAGCACGCCGCCCGACCATTCCATGCGCTCCGGGAAGTCCCATGCGGTGGTGAGCGATTCGTAGGAGCCGCCCTGCTGCGAATACGTGCTCACCGGGCCTTCGGTGTTGCCCCAGGTGCGCGCGAACACGTAGTCGAACTTGGCGAACCACTTGCCGTCCCACGCGTGCTCCAGCGACAGGTCCAGCGAGTAGTAGCGGCGTTCCGGCCCCTTCGGGAAGCGCTGGTCGGCGGCGCTGAGCGTCACCGGCACGAGACCTCCGCTGGGCGATTTCATCCAGAGGTAGTTGGTCACGCCCGGGTTGATCAGCACCAGGCTCTGCGCGTAGTCGGAGCAGTCCGCCGGCGTCATCCAGGCATAGCCCTGCGCGCGGCCGGCCGCGCACTCGATCTGCTCGTCGTCGAAGTCGTCGATGATGCGGCTCATGCGCTGGTAGGTGCCGGTGGCGCCGAACACCCAGTCCGTACCCAGCATCTTGAACTGCTGCTGCAGGCCCAGCACGTAGTTGTCGGAGAATTCGGCCCTGGCGTTGCGCGCGGCGGAGACGCGCGGATCCTTCGCCTGGCCGTATTCGTTGTCGATCGACACGCCGGTCGAGGGAGTCTGCGGCAGCGGGGTGAAGCCGGTCGGTACGCCGGTCACCGGGTCGATGCCGGTGTAGGTGCCGTAGATGCCGGCGTTCGTCACCGGCGCGGCGATGGACAGGGCCACCTGGGTGGGCAGCGCCAGGTAATACCTGCCGGCGTTGCCGAACACCTTGAGCGACGAGTCGCCGTGCACGTCCCAGCTGAAGCCCAGGCGCGGCGCCCACTGCGGCTTGGTCTCGCGGATGTAGGGCACGCCGGAGGCGTCGTAGTTCACGAACTGGTCGTTGCGCAGGCCGAGGTTCAACAACAGGTTCGGCGTGACCTGCCAGTTGTCCATGACGTATTGCGCGCGTTGCGTCACGCGCACGCTGGCGACGCTGAGGTCGACGTGCTGCTGCACGTAGTAGCAGGTGCCCTGGTAGCACTGGGTGGACGGCGCGACGTAGGGCGGGATGTTGGGGTCGGCGCCGAACACCGGCACGCCGGGGCCGGTGGCGCCGTACATCCACTGGTAACCCGGGCCGGTGTTCTGCGCGCCATCGTCGATGTCGTACGAGTTGATGTTGTCGATGCCGGCCTGGAGGTCGTGGCTGCCCAGCTTCCAGTCGAGGCTGAGGCGGTAGTTGGTGATCGACTCGCGGTGATTGGGATCGGAAAGGGTGGAATTGGACTGCGAGTTGATGATGCCGCCCGGCGGAGCGAACCGCGGATCCTGCAGGGACGCGCTGGCGATGTGCGGCAACTCGGGGTCGTAGCCCGGGTAGGCGGGCTGCGTCGAGTAGTATTGGCCGTGCATCTTGCCGTAGGTGGCGTTCAGCGTGATGTCGTCGGTGAGATAGGAGGTGTAGTTCAGCACCCCCATCTTGAACACGGTCTTGTTGTACTGGCCGAGGTAGGCGAAGGCGCCTTTCTGCAGCGTGCCGTAGTCGAAGTCGTAGTAGGTGCCCTGCGTCTGGTGGGCGTTCTGCAGGTAGCTGAGCGTCAGCACGTTGCTGTCGTTGATGTTCCAGTTCAACTTGCCGAACAACTTCGGGTCGTGCACGCTGAACGAGCTGGTGACGCCATTGCCGAACTCCGGGGTGTTGCGGTATCGGCTGTCGTCCTTCTCCGCACTCAGGAAGAAGAACAGCTTGTCCTTGATCAACGGGCCGCTGACGTAGGCGTCGTAGATCGCCTCCCAGGACCGGTCGCCGTTGCGGTACACGGCCAGGTCGCCCGGCGAATAGACCGGATCGCCCGCCAGCAGCGGGTTGGCATAGTGGAGATTGTCGGGATTGGCGCGCAGGCTGGCCGGCTGCCACAGCACGCGCGCGCCGAAGTGCCAGTCGTTGGTGCCGCTCTTGCCGATCTGGTTGATCACGCCGCCGATGGAGCGGCCATACCGCGCGTCGTAACCGCTGATGTAGGTCTGCTGCTGGTCGATGGCGCCGTAGGGCAGCGTGATGCCGCCCTGGCTGTTGAGCGCCTCGGTGACGTTCATGCCGTCGACGTAGTAGGCGTTCTCCGCCGTGGAAGCGCCGCCGAACACGTTGATCGGCGTGCCGAGCGGGCCGGTGCCCAGCTCGGGCGAGCCCATGTTGACGCCCGGCGCCAGCATGGCGATGTCCTCGGCGGTGCGCGCCAGCGGCAGCTGCTGCAACTGCTTGGAGGTGATCGTGGTGACCTGGTTGGTGGTGGTCACGTCGATCGGCGGGGTGGCGTTGGCCGTGACCTTGATCGCATTGAGGTTCACCGCGTTCGCGGCGCCGGACGCGAAATCGACGGCCACCGCGCCCGCCGCCACCGGCGAGACGTCGGTGCGGCTCTGCACGACCTTGCCGTCCTGCAGCAGCGACACCGTGTAGGTGCCGACCGGCAGGGCGATCGAATACCTTCCCGACGCGCTCACCGGGATGCTGCGGTTGAAGCCGCCGGCGCCGGTGATCTGGATGGTTTCGCCCGGTGCCACCGGCGCCGAACCGTAGATGGTGCCGTTGGTCGCCTGTGCCCAGACCGTGCCTGCGGCGCCGCAGGCGAGCAGGCCGATGGCAAGGGGCAGCGCCTTGCGCCTGAAAACGTCGTTGCGTTGCGGCGAGCGCCGGGATTTGCCCTTCATGTATGCACTCCACTGTGGTGAAACGCCAGGTGCAGCGGCTTCCGGCCCGTCAGGGCCTGTTGTTTCATCGCATCGCGTGCGGAGCGAGGGCTTGCGTAACCCTGTCGGTCGCAGCCGTCGCCATGCCCTTGTCAGCCAATCGATGACCCCTTGCCATGAATGGTTTGCGTGCCGGCTCCGGCAGCAGCGGGGCGGGCAGATCGAACGTGGGATGGCGTGGCCGGAACACGGCGGCATCGCGGCATGGAAGCGGTGCGGCAACGTCTCGTGGACGAAGCCCGTGCCTTGCAGCGACGCACATCGAGCGGACATCCTCCATGCCCACAGTGCGTCACCGAGCGTAGTCCGCGGCAAGCGAAAGCCGCCAATGAATAATCTTGCTCGCGCCATAACTGAGGGTTATGCGTGCCATTCGGCGCTTGAAATTTTTCCCGCGAGGCGTTCCATTCGGTGTTCACGCACTCCATTCGCGCACCGGGGAAACGCATGAAACGATGGCCATTGCTGCTGGGTACGCTTGCCCTCGCCGCTTCCGCAGCCTGCATCACGCAGGCGGATGCAGGCATCCCTGCCGGCTCCGTCGAACTGACGGTGAGCCTGCCCGATCCGGCGCAGAAAGTGCTGTACGTGCACGAGACGATGCCGGTCGCGCCGGGCAAACTCACGTTGTACTACCCCAAGTACATCCCGGGAGACCACGCGCCCGACGGCCCCATCGGCACGATGATGGGGCTGGAGATCAGCGCGAGCGGCAAGCGCATTGCCTGGCAGCGCGACGCCGTGGACATGTTCACCTTCCACCTCGTGGTGCCGGCCGGCGTGGACAGCATCGACATCCGCTTCCAGTTTCCGGACACGGACCGGATCACGCCGAACCTGATGGATCTCACCTGGGATCACGTGGCGCTGTATCGCGCGGGCGAGCCGACCAAGGCGCAGGTGTTCGAGCCCACATTGGTGATGCCCGCGGACTGGGGCTACGGCACGGCGCTGGAAACCGCCACGCGCGACGGCGGGCGCATCCGCTTCAAGCCGGTGCCGTTCAACACGCTGGTCGATTCGCCGGTGATCGCCGGCAAGCACTTCCGGCAGATCGACGTCACGCCGGCGAACTCCAGCGTGCATCGCTGGCTCGACATGGTGGGCGACAGCGGGGCTGCGTTGCAGATCACGCCCGAGCAGCTTGCGGGTTACCGCAACCTGGTCGTGCAGGCACAGGCGCTGTTCCGTTCGCACCATTACACGAACTACCACTTCCTGCTGACGCTGAGCGACCACACCTCGGTCGGCGGCCTGGAACACCACCAGTCCAGCGACGACCGCGCGCGCGGCGGCTTGCGCATGTTCGCCGACCCGGACCACTTCATGCTCGACGGTTCCTTGTTGCCGCACGAGTACACGCATTCGTGGAACGGGAAATTCATGCGCCCGGAAGGCTTGTGGCAGCCCGACTTCGAACAGCCCGAGATCGCCGACGGCCTGTGGGTGTACGAGGGCCTCACGGTCTACCTGGGCGACGCGCTGACCGCGCGCAGCGGCCTGTGGTCGGCGCAGGACTGGCGCGACGCGGTGGCCTACCGCGCGGCCGCGCTCGCGCACCGTCCCGGCCGCGAGTGGCGGCCGCTGTCGGATACCACCCGGGCCGCGCAACTGCTGTACGGCGGTGATCCGGGCTGGGTGAACTGGCGTCGCGCCACCGATTTCTACCGCGAGGGCCAGCTGCTGTGGCTGGCCGTGGACACGAAGATCCGCGCGCTCAGCCACGACAAGCACACGCTGGACGATTTCGCGAAAGACTTCTTCGGCAAGGACGACGGCAGCTACGTCACCCGGACCTACAGCTTCGACGACGTCGAAGCTGTAGGTCC
>Ga0207702_10000186_pt1 | contig 74468 bp, 98 predicted proteins | sample KBSCornC62_FD_184302 | JGI IMG/M metagenome (GOLD analysis project Ga0207702, IMG submission 184302) | Corn rhizosphere microbial communities from Kellogg Biological Station, Michigan, USA - KBS Corn C6-2 (SPAdes) (version 2) | ecosystem: Host-associated > Plants > Roots > Rhizosphere > Soil ...
ACGCGCTCGCTACGACTGTTTGAAGCACAGTAGAGCAGGGTTGAACTCCCTGAGTTGGCACCATCTAGGTATCGGCAAGTCCGGTCTGCCACACGTTTCGGGAACGTGTCCCTTCGGGGTTACGCTGGTTCAAATCCAGCTACCTAGACCATTTTTCGGAAAGTAGCCTAGAGGCTTAGGCACTCGCTTTGGGAGCGAGACGACGTGAGTTCGAATCTCACCTTTCCGACCATGCGCCTGTCGTTCAACGTATAGGACACGATGCTACGAACATCGAGACGGTGGTTAGACTCCACTCGGGTGCTCCATTTTTGCCGGACGATCTGGGATCACAGAGGTCTCCAAAACCTCCGAGTGGCGTCCAATTCGCCAGTCCGGTGCCATTAAAAATGCCCCAGGTCGAAGTCAGCTACGTTGTTTCGCTCTACAATCGACCAGATTTCCTGGCGGCGTGTTTGTGGTCAATCAAGGGTCAAACCCACGAAGACTACGAAGTGATCGTAACCGACAACACGGAAGACAAAACCGTCGCGCACCAGCAGAAGCGGATCGTCGAGAAGTTGAAGGACAAGCGGTTTCGCTATCTGCGAACGGCCGGAAAGATCAAAGTATCAGACTGCTACTGGTCATCAGAAGTCGGGCTTAACCAGGCCAAAGGTAAATGGGTTTGCTTTCCCTGCGAAGACTGCTACTATCCGCCGCAGTGGACACAAAGAATGTTGACCGAGGCGGTCAGGAATAATCTCGATCTGGTGCTGTGTGAGTCAACCTTGACCGGGCCTGAGACCTGCGGAATTGACGGCTACCGAGTCCTGCAGCTTGGCAAACCCGGCTTTCCGGGATATAAGCCATCGTTCTTAGTGAAACGCGCCAAGTTCAAAGGTTGGCTGAACAAACCCCTGGTGCCCGCGTGCTCCGGCGTAGACAGAACAACGCTGCAGGATTTGACGAAGAAATTGAAGTGGGGTGTGGCCAGGGATTTGATGTATGTCCACAACTGAGATGGTGTCGGTTTTGCTTTGTCACCACAACATGCGAGGTCGCGTCGTCCGCGCCATCGAGTGTTACCTATCCCAGACTTGGCCGAACAAGGAACTCATTGTTGTAGATGACGGCGATGAACCTATCGCCGACCTGGTCAAAGATGTACCAGGTGTCACCTACATTTTCAAGCCAGCCGCGAACCTTGCCGAAAAACGAAACGCAGGTATTCGGGTTGCGCGCGGTGAGTTTATCTGCCATTTTGATGCCGACGATTGGTCTTCTCCGTACCGCCTTGCCGATCAAGTGGCAATGATGGGCGCGGAAGAATTGAAGCTGGGTGGGTACGGTTCCTGTTACTTTTGGAACGAAAACACAGGCGAGGCGTCGCGGTACTCGGGTAGTTGCTTGTGGGGCGCAACGCTGATTTACCGCCGACAGTGGGCACTCGGCCATCTGTTCGACGAAAAAGTTTCCTACGGCGAAGACCTGATTTTTGTGAACCGGGCGTTTCCTTGGTTTACTTCCAAACCCGCAGGTGATAATATGGTTTGCGTGCTCCACTCCGCCAACCAGAAACCTACAGGGTGGCCTGTGGTGGACAGGAATAGTCTGCCGAAAGAATTTTTTAGAGGAGAGCGCGGGCGCGCGGCGGAGCCTTATAGCCTCTGTAGTCGGTAGATGACCGATGCCAGTAAGGGTTCGATTCCCTCCTCCTCTACCATTGCGTCGGTCGTATAACGGCTGATTATATCTCCCTCTTAAGGAGAATGATGCTGGTTCAAATCCAGCCCGGCGCACCAAGGGTTCGTAACTCAACTGGCTAGAGACCCGCCTTTTAAGCGACGTGATGAGGGTTCGATTCCCTCCGGACCCACCAATTTCCTTGACAGATTTCTCTGTCTGTGGTACAATTCAAAATAATGACTCCTAGACTCGAACGCGGTAAGGCCCTCGAAGTAACGTACCACAACGGTACCACCCAGGTTACCCGGCCTTTCAGCATTAACTTCGCGTCGCGCGGCGGATTCATTCCGAAGAAATAAGCGCGGATCAGCTAATGGAATAAGCCAGGTCCTTCTAAGCCCTGAACCGAGGTTTGAATCCTCGTCCGCGCCCCACCTACGAACCCGTAGTTCAAAAGAATAGAGCACAACCCTCCGAAGGTTGATATCCCGGTTTGAATCCGGGCGGGTTCTCCATCTCGGCGTCACCTAAAAGCATGGGTCCTCGGTTCCTAACCGAGTAGTTGCGGGTTGGATTCCCGCCGCCGAGTCCATTTTCTGGACAATTTCTTTTCAGACTGCCGCAAGGTGTCTGAGCTATTTTCACAAGGACACGACCGTGGCAAACACCAACACAACCGCTGGCTGGCAGGACCTCCCTCTTCAGTCAATCACAGTAAACACCGAGACCGGGCTTATCACCCCGAGCAGCACGACCAACTACGGCACCCTGCCATCCCCAGCGTTTCCTGCTGGAAGCGGCCTGGTCGCCGCTTTTCCGCCCGACATCGCTGGTTCCGTGTATGACGGCCATGCGTTCGTCGTGCGTCTTGCCGGAAAGGTTTTGACGGCCGGAAGCTACACCTTCGAGCCGAAGCTGTACCAGATGCCTGCTTCCGTCATCGCGGCTGGCACGCAGCTTAACTCTTCAAATGTGCCCACCGGGGGCAACGCCCTCTGGGTCGGCGCGGCGACGAGTTCGGGCGGCGCAGGAACCCAGAGCTTCCTGATCGAAACCAAGCTGTTCTGGGATTCGAAGACCAAGACCCTGAACGGCGGCGTTATGACCTACCAGATCAATAACGTCAACATCGCAGTTGGCACCCCATCCGGAACCGCTGGCACATTCCAAGTCATCACCCAGGCTACCAGCGTTGGAGCGAGCGACCTCAACTTCATCCCGAGCTTTACGTTCGGAACGGCTGGCGTCAACGGCGTGACCGTAACTGAGTTCGTGATCGACCGCGCATAACCCAAGCGGGGGCTTCGGCCCCCGCATTTCTACGCTGCGAGGCTTAGACCTGCACACTGGTGTAAGGCCCTCGACATGCACTGCTTCCTCGCCACTTTGATCGACTGGCTAACGTCGCACCCCAAAATTACGTTTGGAATCGGGTATTTCTTCATGGCGGGCATCAGCACGATGCCGCACCCGGGCGCGCCGATGTCGTGGCTCACCGTCTATACCTGGTTCTACGACTGGCTGCAGGCCGTTCTTCCACAAAAATTTCATTCCACCCTCCCTTTACCGCCACCAATCCCAAAAGCATAGAGGCACCTATGAGTATTTTCAGTAAAATTGCCAACGCCGAGCACACTTTCGCGGCGTGGGTCGAAAAAGAACTAGCTAAACTGCTCGGGGCCGCGCCTAAGATCGAAGCCGTCGCCGACACGATCCTCAAGTACGTCGGCCCGGCGCTACAGACCATCGTGACCGCCGAAGCAGGCAGCGCCGCAGGAGCGGCGGTCGGCAAGGTTATCGCCGAAGCCCAGTCCGACCTGATGGCAGTCAGTGGATTGGTATACGACTTCGGGGCGCAGCCGAGCACCGCGAGCGTCGTGAGCGCGGTTCAGTCCAACCTGGCTGCGTTGCTTACCGCTGGCCACATCACCAACGCCACCAGCGTTGCTACGGTGACTAAGGTGGCGTCCGAACTCGGGGCGTTGGCAACGGCGCTTAGCAGCAAGTAATGCACGACACCGTCCGGACAGGCGTAATCGTCGCGGTCGGGTTGTGCGCGTGTTTGTTGCTGTTGCGGCTGTCAAGTTTCGTTTACACCCTGAGTAAAGACGAGCAGAAGATAAGCGCCAACATCGTTGGCACGCTCGACACGCTTAACCAAGACTGCGGCAGCCCGGCCAATTACCATCCCTGTGGGACTCTCGCCGACGTAGCCAAGACCCTCAATACTGTCCGTGGTGCTTTCGGCCAGATCGAAGTCGCGGCCAACCACGAGAACAAAAACCTCGCGGCACTCGACGCCCAGGAAGTCCAGTTGTTTGCCGATATCCACGCAACTTTGGCTGCCGGGCGCGGCACAGTTGCCGATCTCGGGCAGACGGCGCAGCAAGCAACGTCCACGCTCCACACGCTCGATACCACCGTCTCTTATTTTCAGCCCATCGCCGGGCACGTAGACTTGGCTGCAGTCAATGCTGGAAATGCGGTTGAACGGTTCAACACTTTGTTGGCTGATCCGGTTTGGCTCGACACTGCGCGCAACGTGGACGGAATTACCAAAACCACGGGCCAGATGCTAGACACCGCGAACCAAGTCGAGACTAAGGCGATGAAATCCTATCTTCACCCGCCAACCAGTTTCCCGGCGCGTTTCTGGCTTGAACTCAAGCCCTTCATTGTTCCCAGCATCCAAATTGGAGGCGCGGTAGCCGCAGCATCTATCCGCTAGGAGGCGACATGGCAGATTTAGTTTTTGCACTCACGGCCGCCGTCGTATTTTTAGTCCTGGTTTTGATCGACAACAAACGTCGGATGGATGCCCGCACCCGTAAAATCCAAACGTTGATTCTCGATGTGGATGCCGGAGCAATCAAATTCAAACGGGATATGCTTTCCCGGCTCAAAAACCTCTAAGGAAAAATGGCAAACCTCATAGCGCAGCAACCCATCTACATCGACACCGATATGTCTACTGCCTACTGGGAGAGCACGGGCGTATTGGCTGGTGGCGGGTCTCTGTTCATTACCAAAATTCTCATCACTTGCCCAGGTGGTACTGTGACGGGCGGAACCATAACAGTCACAGACGGGGCGTCCACGCCGATTGATTTGCTTCTGATCCCCGTGGCTTCGACTGTGCGTATGCCGCTGCTTTTAGACTTCACCGTGCCGCTGACGTGGCGCGACTTCAAAATCACCCTGGGTTCGACGGGTTGCGCTCTGCAGATTTGGACGAGGTAACATGAAAAAGGAAACTGGCAAGTCGGCGATGTCAAAAGGCAAAGCCAAGAAGCCGCGCCGTAAAGTGCGTGAGATGCACATCAAACCTGGACACGCTGGCGGTTATATTGTTCGCCACGACGAGGAACCAGACCCGGCCGAGATGATGAATCCGGGAGCAGGCGCGCAAGAGTCGCCGCAGTTCCCGATCCAGAACGCAGCCGCGCTCCACGCCCACATCGACGAGCACATGCCCGAGCAGACCGAGGAAGCCCAGGAAGGCGCAGCAGGCGCGCCGGGTGGCGGAGCAGGGATGTAATGCCACTTCTTCCAGGTAAGAGCAAGAAAGTCATCAGCGAGAATATCAAGGAATTCCACACCGGAAAAACCTTCGCTGCAACGGCCGCGAAATTCGGCAAGAAGAAAGCCGACAAACAAGCAGTAGCAGTCGCGCTATCTAACGCAAGGAAGAAGAAATGAAACCTGAAGTAAAGCTGAAGATCAAAGTGAAGGCCGGGTCCCCAGAGGCGGCGAAGAAGGCCGCCAAGAAAGTCTTGGGAGGCAAAAGTGGCAAGTAAGCACCCAGGTTTCAAATCGGTTCAGAACAAGATAGCGGCCAAAGAAGGCGTCTCCAAGGACGCGGCCGGGGCCATCCTCGCTAACGCAACGCGGCACGCCAGCGGCAAAGCGAAGAAGGCCAATCCCAACCTCAAGAAAGTCAAGTGAACCTTGCAGACCTCGTAGAAAAGTATGCAGTCGATGGCGTCGTAGATTGGACTTCGGTCGGCCATGACGATCTCTACGAGTACCTGGACTCGAATCGGGTAGGACTGAAAACCCTATTCGACCAGGGCGTGCTGCACGATCAGCATTGGGCGCAGGAGGTCATCCGGCGCTCCAAGCAAGACCTGGAATGGTTGGCCGGGTACATGGTCCACGAGACTAACCCGGAAACCGCAGGGCAGCCGATCTCCGCCAACCTTCTGCGCAAAGAGAACCACGGGCCTTTCTTCGACTTCTTCGTCAAGAAGGATGACAGTAAACCACTCTCGCAGCAAAGCGAAATTAAGAACCGCCTGCTGTTGTATCCGCGTGGTTCCTTCAAATCCACCACGGGATTGGCCGACCTGGTTCAGTGGATTCTGAACTTCCCCGAAATTCGTATCCTGATTTTGACCGCCGCTGACAACCTCGCGGTGAGCTTCCTCGACGAACTCAAAGGTCACTTCCTGATGAAGCTTCAGGAACCTTCGCTGATGAATTTGTTCTTCCCGCAGTTTTGTCTGTTAGAGAAGGACCTGACCAACGCCTTCGAATACCAGTGCCCCGTGTGGCTGGCTAAAGGTATCAAGCGCAGAGAGCCGACCATCATGGCCTCGTCGATCACCTCGACGCTTTCTGGATACCACTACGAAATTCTGCACTGCGACGACACGGTTTCTAACCGCAACTCGGAAAACGAAGAACAGTGCTTGAAGGTCAACAAGAACTTCAAGATCAATAAGAAGATGCTCCGGCCGTTCGGCTATTGTACCAAAATTGGTACGCGCTATCACGACTCGGATATGTACGGGTTGGAAATCGATTCGACGGTGGGCACCACAACCTCCGGCCCTGGCTGGGAGATGATCGAGAGCAAGGCATCAAATTCCTTGATTCTCATTGGCCGCGCGATCACCGTACGCCAGGAAGTACGATCCGAACTCCTGGCCAAAAGCATCAATCCGAATTTGTTCTACCAGGAGGCTGGGGCCGATGGCTGCGTCCTCCTGATGCCGAAAGTGCTTTCTTACGACTACCTGCTCTCTGAGTACAACCGAGATAGATTCGGTCAGCGTGGAGATGAAGAAGGAAGTTTCGAAGGCCAGATGAACCAGAATCCGATTCCGGAAGCGGAAGCGGTATTCGATCTTCCGATGTTGCTGCGCGCGACCGTGCCGCACGTCGAAATTCCCTTCCAAGGTTTGGTATCTCATACCTGGGATTTTGCTTTCAGCGGTAAAAAGTACCGCGACTTTACGACTGGGTGCTCGGTAATCTGGGGACCCAACGGATGCGCCTATGTCAACGATCTCGTTCGCGACCGCTTTCCAAACCCTATCGCGCTTGCTAAGGCAATCGTTGATATGGCTGTCAAGCACCATCCATTTGTAATTGGTGTCGAAGACGCCGGGGCATCGAAGTTCATCGAACCCACCATCATCGCCGAGGCGCAGAAGACCAACGACCCGCTGGTGATTGCAGTCTGTAGCCGCATCGATTGGATTCCGGTAACTCGGGAAGACGGAGCGAAGAAAGCTCGCATGGCGGCCCTCCAGCCGTTACTGGTCGGCAACTTGCTGAAGTTCGTCAACTACCTGCCATTCCTGAAAACCCTTTACGAAGAATTCCTTCGCTGTCAGGTCAATCTTCGCCGTCACAACGACATTCCCGACGTGATTTCGCAGCAACCACGTTACGCGCCTCGCGTGCTCAAGCAAATCCAGGAATCAGGTATCGCAAGCTGGACGTGGACGCCCGAGCAGAAGCAAGCCTTCCGGATGCGGGCTGCCTACAATATGTATATGGAAGAAGCTACTGATCCTTGGGGTCAACCGAGCTTCGAGCCTGTGGTGAGTTTGGACGACGCGAAAAATAACGAAAGCGACGGATACACTCCTCCGGCAAATGGATTAGACCCGATTCTGGGTACGATGGTTGGTTAGCCCCGCGTACGGGTGATCTAAAGGAAAAATTTATGGAAAAAGCACTCACAGGAACACTCGCATCCCTCTCGGAACAGCAAACTTACCCCCGGATGGCCAAGCCAGAAGACTTCAAGGTAAACGAAGTCAAGACGGCCCAGGACGGCACCGAGGCGAAGAACGTTCTGCTCAAGCAGTCCGAATACCAGACCTACCCGGCGTGGAACGAAGACAGCGGCGCAGGTCCTCACGGTAACGGCACTCCATCCACCGACCGTACTGCGGCCGTATCGAAGGCGTTCAAGATCGGCAAGAGCGACGCAGAGTCCGGCACCTCCGTCAAAGTTGACGGTATCGGTGTTGATCTCAAAACAGGCCACCACGCATCAGCAGGTAAGTAAGGACCCGTGGCACTTCTCGACCAGCCCGTAATTCCGCCACAAGAACCACTCAGTCCAGTCGAAGTCCACGCCATCCAGCGGACGGGTGACTGGAGTGACGAAGCTGCGCTCAAGCTCGTAGTGAGCGATACGCAGAAGGCTGAGAATTACGCCACCACCAAGGCGTGGGTTACGGGTTGGAATACAGCATCGATCCTCGAACAATCACCAGTTAGCCCGGTGTTCTGGGAAGGTACGGCTGTTCCCCGGTCCAATGTACCGTTCTACACAGTTGCAACCGCAGTCAACTCGGTAACCCCGCAGATCGTCAACGGGTTGTTTTTCGATGACCCGCCGTTTTTGATTCAGCCCCGCCCGGCTACTTCGGCGGACACGGCGCGCGCAATCGGTGACATCATTGCGTATCAGCTAGACGATATCAATTTTCGCGAATCGATCCGCATGGGTGTGCGCAATGCCGCCCTGTTCGGGACTTCGATCTTCAAATGGGGTTGGGATCGATTCACTCGCGAACGAAAGATTTACAAGCGTAAGGATAGCTCAGTGAGCCTTCCTTCCGGCGTGCCCGGCGCGCCTCCTGTAACGTTGGAGGCACCCGAGGACGAGGAGATTATAGAAGAGGTGGTCAAAGAAACTGTTGACCGCCCGTTCTTCGACAACGTTACTAATCTCCGTCACGTTCTCGTTGACCCGACGCTGAATACCCCTCACATCGCCAAGGGCAAGTTCGTTATCCACCGTCTCTACATGACGTATAACGACCTGGTCAAGCTCAAGGATCGGCCAGGGTATAAGATTCCTTCCGAGCGGGAATTGATTGACCTCTTCCTGCCCCCGCGCGAACTCGCGAACCAGGCCCCACAAGATCAGGCTTTGCGGAACCCGCTTTGGGACGCGCGCGCCGACCCAAAGTGGAACGACGCCACCATCGATCCATTCAACGAACCGTTGGAAATTCTGGAGCGCTGGGACAACGAAAAGGTAATGGTTGTCTTGCAGAAGAAGCTGGTCATCTGCAACGACAAAAATCCCTACGGAGTGATCCCGTTCTTGTCGGTCAACTGGTGGGATGTTTCTGAAGCCTTCTACGGCTTGGGCCTCGCCAAAACCATCGGCAGCGAGCAGCGGCTTCAACAGGGCCTCACCAATACCTACATTGACAACGCTACACTCAACCTGCAAGGCGTGTGGACGCGCGTTCGCGGCAAGAGCGTACCAATCGAGAACATTCGAATCGCACCCGGCCGCATTGTCAACATCGAGAACCAGGGTGACTTCGCTCCGCTAGAGCGCACTCCGGCAGTTCCCGAGGCCGCCCAACACATCGCGATGTCGCAGTCGCGCGCAGAACAGGTTGGCGGCGTGAACGAGATTGCGACGCAAGGCATCGCGGGCCAATCCGGACACTCTAACCTTGCCCGTACAGCGGCCGGGGCCAACATGCTTGGCAGCGGTTCCGGGAACCGGGTATCAGATTTCATCGAGCGTCTGTCCGCTAACGTCATCATCCCGTTCCTCTACCAGTTGCACGAGATGAACCGGGCGATGCTCCCGGCCTCCGTTATCCGGAGGGTTCTCAACGACGAACTCGACCACGCGTATCTGCGCAATGGCGGCGACGTTCTGGAACTTTTGAACGCCCGGGTTGATTTCGACATTTTGGCTGGATCGAAACTCGCGGCGCGCCGGACGATGGCTCAAGCCCTTCCGATCATGTCGCAGTTCTTGACGGGCCAATACGTTCAACAGCAACTTCAGTTGGAACAGAAGAAACTCAGCATCGACGAATTGATAAAGATGTTCCTGGAGACTTCGGACTTCAAGAACTACACATCGCTTGTTGTTCCAATGTCTGACGAAGAAAAGCAGCGTGCTCAGGCCAATAGCCCAGCGGCACTGGCGCGGATGAAACTTCAGGCTGTGCAGGCGCAGCAGGCGACGCAGTTCCAGCAGAAGCAGGCGTTGCTTGACCAAGAGAACTTCGCACGCGCCGGGCGTGACGTGCTTCGCCACGCGGTTGAAGCAGCGTCCACGCCCGAAGAAATTCAAGGTGCCCCAGGTGGTACTGGATTCGGCTCCGCCGAAGGAATTCCAGACCAAGGTGAAGTTCCATAATGAACGTTCAATACGACGTAACCGACGAACAGCAAGAGTTATTCCAAGCCATCCAGGATGCCAACTCCCTCAAGCAGCTTAAAGCCTGCGCAGGTTGGGACATTCTGACTGACACTTTGGAGGCTTTGCGCAACCAGGCCATCGACACTCTGGTCAATGTGCTTCCTGGAGATACCGAACGAATCATGGCGGCCCACGCAGTCGCCTATGCGGTAACGGGAACCATAAACAACTTGCGCAAGGCGATTGATGACGCGATCATCCGAGGGGACAAAGAAGCCCCCGAGCGATTGCAGGAAATCGATCAAATTCTCGCGCAGCCAAAACCGATGTACCCCTTCTAACGGTACTCAATGAATCAAAGCAAACTGGCGTACCTCTCCGGATTACTTGACGCTGACGGATTTGTTGGCATCGACGACGGGATTCTCTATGAGTTTCGGCACATTGTCCGCACGGGCCTGACCAGCCGGAAAGTCTGCCGATGGCTGCAAGTGAACTTCGGCGGAGAGTTCCAGAAGGTACGACGCGCTGACGGCACCGACGCTTATTTCTGGAAGCTGGTCGGTCTCGACGCCGAACTCCTGGCCGACGAGTTGAAAGCTCTACCCAACAAGACGATTCGACTCCAGTATTGGGCGGGCCTGGTTGACGCGAAAGGTTTTGACACGCCAATAGGCGGCGACACCCGAGCGCTGTTGACCTCTATCCGACCCTATCTGATCGAACGAAAACAACAAGCAGGCGCAATACTCGAAATGTTGTAAAGGGAAGTAAAAGGCGCAAATAGCACCATTTTTGCGCAAGATATTTCCCGTTATCTCCGTCGCCGTGGATTACGGCGGGAAAAAGGACTCATGTCATCACCAACAGTTACGCCGAACCCTTGGCTCGACCCATTCCAACCCCTTGGCCGTGAGAGCGAGTATTTCCAAGACCTCACACAGATTGCAGCGACCGAAGGCTTCGGCACTCCGGACACCCCCGCGCCCGACGCGCCGGATGCGCCGGGCACCCCGATCCCAGTTGAAGCCGCGCCCGAGCCAGTTGCGCCCTCCGAACCAGCACCCGAACCAGAACCGGAAGGTCCCCGTGTTTTTCCCGTCGATGGCGGAGGAACCCTTATCCTTGAGAAAGGAAGCAAGGGCTGGCAGGCAACTCTGAAGTTGGACGGAATCAAAGACCAGGTCTACTACGGCAAGACCAAAGATGACCTGTTCGTGAACTTCGGCAAAGCCCAGCTTCATGCAACCAAGAAGATTCGCCAGCAGGACGAAAAGTTGAAGCTCGGCGATCCGACCCCGGCTGCACCTCCTATACCAGTGTCGTCCGCGCAGCCCGTCACCGTGCGCGCGCTGAACGCTGACGAAAGTTTCGAGTTCAAAACCCTCCTCGAATCCGACCCCATCCGGGCGATGGACTACTACAACGAGAAGCGTTTCGGTTTGAAGCCCGAGCAACTGGCTCAGCGCCTTAATGAAACCGTGAACACGCGCCGTCTCACGACCCAAGGCTTGGCCGATGCAACAGCCTTTCGTTTCGTCGAGGCCAACAAAGATTTTTATCCAGACTCAGAAGGCAAGAACTATCTCACGATGGTCCGCTACATGGGTCGCCAGTATCTCAATCGTTCTGTGACCAAGGCCAATGCCAGCCAAACGGTTGAAGACCTGCAAGAGCAGGGATTCTGGAGCTTAGAGAATTTGGAAGCAGCAAAGGATGATCTCAATGAGAGCGGATTGCTCCTTGTGAAGCCTGCTGCCTCCACACCGACGCCGGAGCCAACTCCCGCGCCAGTGGCGGTTACACCGCAGCCCCCGGCACCCCCGGCGGCACCCGTTCCACCGCGAGCGATCCCTCCGGTAGAGCGTCCGAGAGCGGCTAATTTAGGTTTGCGAGTCACGGGCAACGCCCCGGCACCCGCCCCTGAAGCAGCGCCCTCAGTCGATAATCCTGACAACCTTTCTGATGCGGATTTGGAGGCAGTGATGAACAACCTGCGCCAGAATCGCGCCAGAAGTCGTTAGGGTTTGCGCTTGAATCAACTCAATGAGTTATACTCCAGCATCAATCACCGTTACGTCGGGACAACTCCCGAACCTTCTTGCGACGTACTACGAGCGCAAGGCGATCCCGAACCTCAAGGCGAACACGCCCTTCCTCGGCATGGCCAAGCAGTGGCCCCTCCCGATGAAGTCGGGTAACAACATCCAGTTCTACAGCTACTCGCTGCTTCCGGCCAACACCAACCAGTCGGCTGAAGGTACGGTCGGTTCTCCGATTACCGAGTCGAGCACCAAAATCAACGCGACGGTTGGTCAGTACTCTGACTACATCAACGCGTCTGACCTCGCGCTCGATGTCGCAATCGACGAGCCAGGGCTGTTGAACAACCTGTCAGTCGAACTCAACTACCGTCTCGCCCTCACCCTGAACACCCTCGTTCAGTACACGGCGGACTCGGCAGTTGGTGTCGACTCCACGGTCAACATCCAGTTGGCCAACGGTTCGTACCTGACCGTCAACAACATTCGCTCCGCAGCCCAGCAGTTGGTCAACATCAACGCTCGTCCGTTGTATGCTGACGGCTACTTCGGCGGCATCATGTCCCCGCTCGTTGCTCGTGACGTTCTCAACGACACCAGCATCAACGGTCTCACGGACATCTTGAAGCGTGGCGACGCAACCCGCGAGAAGCTGTTGGCTCCGCTTTCGAACGAGGATGTTATCGAGTTCGGCGGCGTGAAGTTCAAGCAGACCTCGACCGCGCCTTCGGTGACCATCGGCGGCAACACCTACTACAACACGTACATCTTCGCTGATGACGCGATGTTCGCGGTGTTCCTCGGCAAGAACCCGGACAACGGTGAGCGCAACTACAAGCTGATGATCCAGGAGTCTCCGGCCAACGGCTCGACTTCGGACCCGGCGCGTATGATCGGTGGCTGGGTCAGCTATAACATTAAGTTCACCACCTGTCTCCGTCCAGGCTCGACAATGACGATCCGCAGGCTACAATCGGAAACGTCGTCTAGCTAAACCTCTTGACATTTTCCTAAGTAGCTGTTACAATGGAAAATGTCAGCGAAATTCACGGATGCAACCGTGATGAACCAAGAGAAAGCCGGGTGGAACTCGAAGGCCGCCCGGCCGACTCACCTTCGAGGAATCATGCCCTACAAAGACCCCGAGATGAACCGAGAGAAGGTTCGTCGTCACCGGAAAAAGAATCTCACTAAATACGCGGCTCGCCAGAAGAAGTACTACGTCGAACACCCCGAAATTTATCTTTTGAACGCTTGCAAACAACGTGCCAAGAAAAATGGCTTGCCGTTCAATTTGACCAAAGAAGATTTTGTGATTCCGGACGTTTGTCCGGTGTTTGGCACTCCATTCGAGCGCGGCGTAAAAAGCTTCCACGACAACGCTCCTAGCTGCGACCGTATCCGCCCCGAACTCGGATATGTCAAGGGTAATGTCGCGATTATCTCGTTTCGTGCAAATCGGATGAAGCAGCAAGCCACCTCCGCAGAACTATTCAGGTTGGCCGAGTGGCTACAAGAGATGGAAACCCAGCAATGAAATCCTCACCTTTTCCCGGCCGCACCTATCACGTCACCTGGCAGTTTGAGCACCACAAAAACACCGCCCCGTGCTCGCCGAACTACCTTGGCTTGAACTACGTCGGTTGGTCCAATCACGAAGCCACGGTTTGGGACCCAGCGGGCATCACCGATATGATGGTAGTTTTCTTTAACACTAAGCGCCGCACCTTTATCCTGAAAGTTTTCAGAGCATGAAATGCACCGCACAGATAGAAGTCGCTGGGGCCGTTTACCAGTGCGAACGTAACCTCGGCGACGAACATTTTCTAAAAGAATCTATGCACGAAACGACCATCACTGACCCGGGCGGATCAAGCGGATTGATCGTTCGATGGTTGCAGTGGCGGCGCGTTCAACCCGCAGCATCCGGATGCTAATGAAATTTCTTCTCCTTTTTCTGTTTCTCTCCCTGCCCGCCTTCTCGCAGACCGCTAAGGTCATCCAGCTAACCCCCGACGAGGCCCGGCAGGCCAAAGACCTCTACGACCAGGAACAAGCTCTCAAGCAGAAGCGCGCGGACTTCGACGACGCGATCCGCAAGAAGCACATATTCGATAACCCAGAAAAATACAAAGGGTTGTACTACGCGCCGGGCTTTCCGCCCCTCAAGGAGGGGTGGACTCGCGAGTTTGAATACTCCGAGGACTTCAAGTTCATTGTTCCGCAGCGTTTCATTTCTTCTGGCAGTATGAACTGGAACAACTGCGGCACCTTCACTGTAGCCCCGGTAGCCTACTCCAACGAAGGTTCCCGCATCCGTTAGTTTCTGCCCCTGGCGGCCAGAATCACGGTCCCACCCAACTCAGAATCCGAAATCCTTGGCCGGATATAGGGCTATGATTTCGCAGGTTCGCGCCGTCCATTTTCTGGACAGAGTCGGCGATCCCAACTCCCTTCAAAAATTTTGACGACGCGGGCCAAACCTGCGTTAGACCTTGCTACGGGGTATCCCCGTGGTTCTGGCGTTTTATGAGGAATCCATGTCAGTTACCGCATCTCTAGTCGGGAGTGTTCAACTCACGGACAACGTCTCCGGCGATACCTCCCTGTCTAAGACGGTCAACTCGACCTACACGGGCACGAACTCCGGGTTCACGCAATCGCAGTTGATTGGCACTTCTCCCGTTAGCTTAACCTTGCCCGGGTCCCCCGTCCAGTTCCTTTATCTACGCAATCTTGCCACAGGTATCGGGGCTAACCTCACGGCGTCTTGGACACCTAACGGCGGCAGCACCCAAACCGTCATTACGCTGGCCCCCGGGGGAATGATCCTCTTCAGCGAAACCAATACCTCAAACGGCATCACCGCTCTCTCAGTTACAGCGGCCTTGGCTGCCACTCCCATAGAATTTATTCTCGCGGCCTAATGATATCCATCGACGACCAACTCAAACACCTCCCCGGTCAGATTTTGCTTGCGCTTGCTCTGAACGAAAACGCTGATCCGCGCGGGCGCAAGGCCGCAGTAGACATCATGTATGTCAAGGGCTATCCCGAGGTTCAGCACAAAGACCTGGTGGGGATTCTGGCGGAAGTAAAAGCCGACCACGAAGCCAGGCACGAAATTCTCGCGGTCGTCGAACAGGCGGTCGAGGAACCCCAGCACATGGGAGCTTCCGTTGCCAGCGTAACTACGCAGAGCCTATCCCATGAAGTCATCGACAACCGATAGCTTGGCCACCGCCCCTGAACTCGTCGTCTTATACGTAGCCCGCCACGGGCAAACAGTGCTGAACGCAGAGGGGTGTTTCCGGGGCAACAAAGATGTCCCGTTGAACGCCAATGGAATTAAAGACGCTCACCACCTCAAGACGTTGTTTGCTGATATACCTCTCTCCTTTATCATCGGCTCGGATAGAGTTCGGGCGTCGCAAACGGCCAACATCATCCACGAAGGCCAAGACCTTCCCAAGCACACATCGCCTCTGTTGCGCGCGCTCGACGTAGGTGATTTTTCCGGCAAACCCCGAAACAAAGCCAACGTCGAGGCCCTTCAAGTCTATCTCGATAGTCCTGATGAGAAAATCCCTGGCGGCGAAAGCCTGAACAACTTCAAAGGACGGGTTGATCCGGCCATCTGGGAAGCGTTCGGAATGGCCGATGACGCGGGCCTCCCCGGTTTGATTATCGCGCATAGTTCCATCGTTCACGAACTCGGCGATCTGTGGGGTTCTGGCCACACATCTTGCTTGGTTGAGCCTGGCGGCGTAGTTGCTGTTTACGTGAGAAATGGCCGCATCGGAGTTCAACCCATCTACCGTCCCATGAAGTCGTCCGACTCACGACCCGACACAGTTTCGTAACTCGCCCGTAGCGGCCAAGATTCTTAGAAGGTAAATATGCCATCCCCATCAACATTTGCTGCGATCTACGCCGGAACTGGCCGCAATCAAATCCCTGCGCAAGTCCTTTCCACAACCACAGAAACCATCGTTCTGATGAACACGGACACGGGCACCACCCCGGCCGTCCTCTCGGTTCCGACTGGTGTTCCAGGGACAACCACAGGTGTTGGTTCGGCGTCTCCGCTTAACACCTCCGGAAACCCAGCCATCATCAGCAAGTCCGGCCGTTTCTACGGACCTCCGATTGGCTCGACCGATCAGCCGTTCCACGGCCCGAACGCGTTCAACGGCGTGCCTTTCGTACTCCGTGTCAACGGATTGTTCACCTCCGGCGTGGCCTCGAACGACCTGAAAATCAGCCTCTACCTTGGTAGCTCGGCAACCATCGGCAGCGACAGCGTTATTTCGGCCGCGTTGACCACAGGAACGTCGGGCAACTTCGGTGCGGTCTCCGGCAAGTTCTCAGCTTCGTTCAAGCTGATGTGGGATATCACCACAGGCAAGCTCGACGGTGTTATTGAGTCCGGAAGCTTCATTGTTCCGGCTGGTGTGGCTGCTACCGTTGTGGGCGGCACCGCCGTTACCGAAGTTTCTGCTGCAGCCGTATCCAATCTGCAGTTCGTGGTCAGTTCGAAGTGGAACGCCTCGAACGCAGGCAACACCGTCCAAGTGACAGAATTCTCGCTCAGCGACTACTAATCCATGCACAACATATACGATTCAGACAACATTGTTGATCGCAACATTGTTGAATCGGAAGAACTCCTGGGCCGCGAGTGTTGCTGCTGTTTCAGGATTTTACCCTCCAATCGTTTTCGACGCGATAGCTCTACCAAGGATGGTAGGGCTATTCGCTGTATCGCTTGCGAGTCCACGCCGTCTCTCAGCATCGATGAGAACACGGCGATGATGCGCGAGCGCAACAACAACTCTGACGCGCTCAAGAAACTCCGTCCCGTCTACATGGACTCCCTTCGCTGCGAGATCGCACGCATCGGGAAGGTTATGTGGGCACACGAGTTTCTGGAAAAACTCCAGAAGTTGCTGCCCGGGCTACGTTGGATTCCCGGCAAGATCGAGGGCGACATTTCGGTCTACATCATGGATACCCACCCCGAGTTTCAACCGCTTGGGTATCGGTATCTTTGGTACGTCGAGTCCGGGATCATGCCCGAGTTCAGCCTGTATGAGTTCGATGAGCGCGACTTCCCAATCAAAGAAAAGAAGCGCGGTTGGCGCACACCCCTGCTTCGTTGCATCTTGGCTGGAATGATAAGCCAAGCCGATGCTGAAAGTATGTTTGGCCGCCCGCCCGAGAACCTGGCTTCAGAAGTATGGTATCGCCGTCTGTACGCGTACCGTAATCAGTGTGAGATGTAAAAACCTCCGTTGCCTTGGATTAAGGCAGGAAGAAGAAAATGGCAAAACAATCAGAAGAAATTCCAGCCACTCAGCCCGCCCTCGCTACTCAGCCGCTCGTCCTCTCGATGGATCAGCTTCAACAGCTTCTCACCGCAGCAGGCGCGGCACAAGCGAAACCGGACGACAAGTTTGAGCAGTTGGTTCAGGCGATCATTGAGTCGCGGAAGCCGTACGTTGACCCCAAGCAAGAGGTCAATAACGAAGAGTTCCGGCGCGCCAACAAGCAGCAGGAAGAAGATAAGCGGCGCATGGTCAAGGCCGCTCAGGACAACTGCCCGCACGAGAAGGGTGCCAATGGCAACCGTAGTTTCGGCGAATCAGCGTTCTGGAAGATTCGCTTGGACACGGGCGAAACCATCGGAATTTGCAGTCAGTGCGGCAAGGAAATCAGTTCTCTGTACCCGGAGCACTCGCAATACTTCCGCAAGCGTGGAGACAATCTCGACGCAGCCGCAGGGCAGAGGCAATTCATGGACCCCATCAAAGCCATGACCGCTCGGCTGGCACCGGAGGAGCGGCAGAAAGTAAAAGAACGTCTGCTTTCCGGCGTTTAATTCCGAATGGCCTCAACCAACACCTTAGAGAGAACGATCAGACTGACGCAACGATTCGTCCGCAACGCCCCTTTGACCTTCACTAACGAGGGTGATCCGGCGTTCTCCGGGGCGGATTGGGTGCGTCAGTTTATTTTGTCGCCTCCTTTTGCGTGGCGTTGGAATCGCGGCACAATCTCTCCGGTCATTACTTGCGCCCCAGGCAAGCAGGACTACGTGGTGAACATTCCCAACTTTGGCTGGATCGAACGCGCGGTGTTGAACCTCCCCAACGTTGTTGGTCAACCCGTAACCGGGGCCGTGGAACTCGAAGTCAAAACTGATATCGGGTTTGAAACTACGCCCAACCAGCCTACTCAGATAAGCGCGGTGGTTGACGACAACAACGGTAATATCACTTTACGGCTATCGCCTCCTCCCGATCAAGCGTATACGGTCAACGTACTTTGCCAGAGAAGCGCGCCTACCTTCACTTCGACCCAAGATACCTGGGCACCTATTCCGGACTATCTCAGCTATCTCTACAACCTGGGTATGCGGGCTTGGGCGTATGAGTATCTTGGCGATGAGCGTTTTCCTTTTGCTCTCCAGATGTTTTTGCGCCAGGTCGTTGCGGCTAATGATGGAATGACCGAGACCCAGAAGAACCTCTTCCTCCAGCACACCATTATTGCTCAGATGGATCAACAAGGATCGGCTAACATGGGCCAGATCGGACGCGCGGGTAGAGTAGGTGCTTAATGCAGAATATCCTTCCAGATTCCCGTCCCAAAGTCCAGAAGCGGATAACCTACCTCAACGGCATCAACTGGGTGCCGATCTATTGTGCCAACTGCGGCAGCGATGGCGGAATGGTTCCTGAAGAGAATTGCAACTTTGCGTTTTATCTTTGCGTTCCATGTGCAGAGAAGTGGCAACCCTTGGCCGACACGCTGTTGGTTCCGGATGAGGTTTTCTGGCAAAGAGTTCGGGAAGAACAACTCGCCACCTACGGCCGCGAGTTGACCCCCGAGGAGATTGTAGAAGTTTTGAAGGATGAGAACTCTGCGCTGGTGAAGCTAAGCAAAGAAAGAGCAGACTTCAATCGAACCAAAATGATGTAACGGAGAAAAATTATGCCAATGTGTTATACGAGTTCTCTGGCGACCCCGGGAAACAGTGCGTGCTCCGGTACGCCTAACACCGAAACCAGCGCCATCTACCTCAAGCCCGCGTCTGCGGTGCCCGCGAGAAACATCATGTTGCAAGCAGCCTACCTGATTGGTAAAGGTGCTGGCCTCACGGCGATCAGCGGCATCGTTGGTCGTATCATTCGCTGCACCACGGCGTCTACGTCCGGCACGGCTACCACCCCTAGCCCCAAGGACGCAGGTATGCAGGCGTCAACCGCGACGGCTGCGACGGGTGGAACCACTTCATCCACGGGTCGTACCAACCACGTCGTCTTCGGCTGCGGAGCCGCAGGCCCGGGCGGTTGGGTAGCCCCAAACCCTGACTCCATGATCTACGTCACCTCGGCGGCCACACAGCCTTCGGTGGAACTAGTCGTGGCGTCCGGAACCGCATCGCTCAACTACGAATTCTCGGTCGAGCACCAAGAGTAACGACAGGGGGAGCAATCCCCCTTTAAGCTAAGGCGATCATGGCGATCACGTTTCGGGCGGCGGGGACCGTTGCTTCAGGAACAACGAGCGTAACGCTCGCACAACCTGCGGGCACGGCCACCAACGACGTACTCGTTGCTTTGGTTGCTGACCTTGCTACGTCTGGAACTAGCGCGGCCCCCACTGGTTGGACGCGACAAGGTGGCACCGCTAGTTCCGGTGGTCGCCTCCAAGTTTTCACGGCGGTAGTCGGCCAAGGTGGGTTGACGGGCACGTCTTGGACGTTTACGGGTCTTACTTCCCACAGTAAGGGTGTCATCGGTGGATACATTGGTGTCGATTCGACTGTTCTTGACACCACAGTAAGTGCTCGGTCCAACGCCTCTGGCACCACCGGAACCACGTCTATCATCCCGGTAAGCAACGGTAACATGGTAGTCGCGGGTTTTGGCGCGCCCGCATCTGCCGGGCCACTCTCTGCGGCTAAGGTAGCTACAAACCCGTCAGGGACTCTCGCTGACGCTGCCAGCGACTCTACGGGCAGCTTCATTGCTATACAGCTTTCGTATGGGCTGCAATCGACCGCTGGAGCGACAGGAGTAAGTTCGAACACCGAGGGAGGTTCGGCGGGTGCGAACGCCGCCTTCCTTCTTGCTTTAAAGCCAGCCATAACCTTCACACCGGATGAAGACGGTTGGTGGGGACGGGTGTGTGGTAGCTTTGGTACGCAGATTGCGGTTGCTACCACATTGGCTGCGGCGCTGCTTACAGGCTCCATCGGCCAAACGGTCGCCAACGGCCACCAGGACGACCCGGCGGGGAGTCTAGTCAAGTTCGTTTCACCTGACGAGGACTACTGGCAGAACCCGGTAGCCCCGGTAGTTGCAAGTTTCTTTCAGAGATTACCGCTAGGTGATCCAGAAGAAATTCCTGCGGGTTCGCTGTTCGGCCAGCCTGACGAGGACTACTGGATTAATCCGGTCGCCCCTGTATCCGCGACCCTGCTCTGGCCGCAGCCGTTCCAGTTCGAGCAGAACGAACAGGCGACGCGCTGTCTTGACGAAGACTTCTGGGCCAATCCAACCGCGCCCGTCGCAGCTTCGGTATATCAGAGGCTTCCGCTCGGAGACCCTGAAGAACTTCCAGCCGGAAGCCTCTACGGAGTTCCGGTCGAGGAATACTGGCAAAACCCCGTACCTCCGGTTCCGGCCAGCCAGCTTGTTCTATCGTTCGTTGATCCGGACTACGCCCCGGCCTTCATCGACGAAGATTTTTGGATCAATCCAACGATCCCGGTCGCGGCGTTCGTTGTTCCGCAACCGTGGTTCACCCAAGACGAAGTCTTCGCCCGATTGGACGAAGACTATTGGCCACAGTTTGTAATCACGGCCCTCGGGCAGAATGTAAGCCTTGCGGTCGTCGATTCTGAATTTGTTCCTGCGCCAGTAGCGACAATAGTTGACGAAGACTATTGGCCGCAACCCGTCTCGACGGTCTTCGGAGTTAACGCCAGCTACCGTGTTGTTGACGAAGATTTTGTAGCACCCTTTGTTTTAGAAGACTACTGGGCGACTTATCCACCGCTCTCGGCGTCGTTCACATGGCCCCGTCAGGACCAATTTGAACAGAACGACTTTGCGGCCCTCGGCTTCGATGAAGAACCTTGGTTTGCTCCGTCTCCTTGGGCGCTTTATCAAACCCCCCGCATAGCGGAAGATTCCGAGTTTGTCGGGGTCGTTGTCGAAAACGAAACTTGGTCGGCGCTGTTGTTTGCTACCCCGTGGGGCGCGATTTACCTCCTGGATGGCGATCAGTTCGTCAACTCAACTCCTCTTCCCCCTCCTTCGCCGCCGCTTCAACCGCAGAACCCTTGGCAAATAACGCAAGATCAGACTGGAACGCGGCCAGCCGGGTACGCAACCCAGCCCGGCACCCCGGCAGCCCTTACCGGAAACGGAAACGGCAAACCGAGCGGTCTCACCAGCGATCAATCGAACACTCAAGGCACCATCACCAACAAGTCTGACGGGGAAGCATCGAGCATCGAATAAATGAAAAAGTTGATCCAATTTGTGTTCTTTGCTCTCGCCTCGGTCGCTGCGGCCCAAAATCCGCAGCGCACGAGTTACGCTATCGTCAACAACGCGAACTACGCCAAGGTTGTTCCGCACGCCGTTATCACAGTTTGCACGTACAATGCGCAACTCCAATGTAACACCCCGGTGACGATTTTTACTGATCCCGCCCTCACCCAACCTATTGCCTATCCGTACTATGCGGACGGCAATGGGTATTTCTATTATTACGTGTTAGCTGGAACCTACGTCGAACGGCAATGCGTCCCGGCGTCCACTTGCACATACTTCAAGATCACACTGACCGGAGGGGCGGCCGGAACTGGCACCGTGACCAATTTCAGTGCGGGCAACCTAACGCCTCTATTTACCACGTCCGTTGCCAACCCGACGACTACACCCGCGTTGACTTTTAACCTTAGCTCAACGGCCAACAACACCTTCCTGGCTAACTTTTCGGGGTCGTCCGGCCTGCCTTCTTACTGGACGTTGGCGGCCGGGTCAAACATCACCCTTACGCCTTCCGGCAGCACGTTGACGATCAGTGCAGCACCAGGGGGTGGAACTCCCGGCGCGCCTCGTTACTCCGTCCAATATAACGACCCGCTCAACACGTTCGCAGGCCAATCATGGTTCGTTGTGAACGACCCGTCTTGGGGCCTCGGAACCATCGATATCAACGACAACGCCACGCTGGAGTTTGATACAGGCGCGAACTTATTGGTGGACGGCAATACGGACACGAACCATAACTACTGGCTGATGACTGGAGACCACTTAGTTGAGCACAGCAACGGTGCAGACGGCCCCACCGGAGGAATCGACTTAAACGTTAGCGATAGTTCCTACGCTGGAATCGCTACGGGTATTGTTCCGATGTTTGTCAACACCTCCGTAACCCGCACAGGAAAAAACGGAATCAGCTTCGAGAGCCAGATGAGCGGTGCCAACACAGGCGCGGGGTCTCTCTACGGTTTTTACGCTGGGAGTCCTAGCAGCGGCACGGCGGCCCATTACTACGGGTTCTATTCGTCCGAAGCTGGTGATCCATCTACTTCCACCAGCCAGTATGGTTATTACGCTCAAACGATTTTGAACGCAAACGTAGCGGCGGGCTACTGCGACTTCTACGGAACTGATAACACTGCGGCAGTCAGAGAGTCCATTGGCTGCGGTCCAACCTTTACGTCTAGTTTTAGCGGCCCGGTAACTGTCCCGACTGTAACGGACAGCGCACTGGTCTCTGGGGGGACTCAATGCGTTCAAGCTGACCCCAGCGGCACCTTGAGCGGCACGGGCGTGCCTTGCTATGCGCCAACCTCCATCACAGGAACCTTGGTTATTTCTTCGCAAAGCGTAGGATCGAACACCTGCTACACCCAGAGCGCTACGATGAGTGCCCCGGTTCCTGCCGGGCACGTCGTAGTTCTGAGCGTAGACCAAGGGTCGAGCACAACGGGTGAACTTGCTCCTACAATTTCAACAATTTCAGGCTCGACGGTAACGGTTGCGTTTTGCAACTCGTGGGTGGGCACCGTGACCCTGGTAGCTGGAACGTTCAACCTCGTGGTTATCTAATGAAGAAACTCCTCCTGCTGATTTTCATTGCGGCCAGCGCGTTCGCTCAGAACCCGCAACGGTCGAGCTACGTCGTACAGAATGCTGCAGGTTACCTCAAGACGATTCCGTTCGCCCCGGTAACACTTTGCGAGTACAACGACCAACTGCAATGCAATGTTCCGGTCACGATCTTTTCCGACCCGGCGCTGACGCAGCCAATCGGCTACCCTTTCTACGCGAACGCCAACGGTTATTTCAGTTACTACGCCGCAACCGGAACCTATGTCGAGCAGCAGAACGGTGCGTCTTTTCAGATATCGCTGGGAGGCGGGACCGGGGGCGGAAGCGGTTCGGTGACTTCATTCAGCGCAGGCACGGGCGGCCCTTTGTTCACTACGAACGTCGCTAACCCTACGTCCACCCCGGCGCTCACATTTACTCTAACGCCGCAAGCCAACAACACTTTTTTGGCAAATTTTAGTGGATCATCGGCCGCGCCTACCTATTGGACATTGGCCGCTGGGTCGAACGTTACCTTGACTCCTTCTGGGAGCACACTCACCATCAGTGCGTCTTCGGCGGGTTTTCCTGGCGCGGGTATTGGTAATTCAACGGGAACATCCTGGTCGTCCAGTTACAACGCGGGCAACCCGATTCCGGTTAACTTCCTGCCTCAAGCCACCACCTCGACCTTCGGCGTACTGAAGCCGGATAACATAACCTGCACTGTTATTGCCGGGGTGTTTTCGTGTTCGGGTGGTATTTCTGGACAAACGATCAACTGCGCGCTGAAAGCCGCGTCGGTGACGACTAGCACGAGCAGCCTTCCTTTCTGCGACGACGGCACTACTTCAACTCTTACTCATCCTCTTGCCATCAACGCCCCCGGCGCGTCCCAAATAAAGTTGACCTATAATTCCACACCGATTGTACCTGCGGCCGGGAGCGGTGTCTTTGGGGTAGATTCCACAGGCAATGGATTGTTATCTGAGAACAACGCCGCTGCCGCCCGGATTTGCACGGCGACAAACGCAATTTGCGGGGGCTTGCCTGGGTCGCCCGACAAGAGCGTCCAGACGAATCAAGGTGGAGTTTTCACGGGCAACGCTAATTTTACCTACAACACCTCTACAGGCATACTCGCTCTAGATGGTACTCCACAAGTCCCTCTTCCCGGTGGCTATACGGTCGTGGGACCGCTAAATATCGGGCCACAAGAAAGCACACTGTCTCAGACTATGCAAGATTTGATAAATCTAAACGACAATAGTGTTTTAGTGTCTAAGTCCGATGGAGCCACTGCTGGCAGTAACTCATTTTCAGTGTACTCTGAATTTACCAACACCAGCACAATTCAAAGATCACAGGCTATAAGTGGAACCTCTTTTACCACGGGCACGGGCACAGGAACAACAACATCATCCAGCGTAGGTGTGGTCGGAGTTGGCGTTTCCACGCCGGGGGCAGGAAATACTGTGTCCGAATTTGTTACAGGCGTTCTAGGATCAGCCCAGATAGGAACCTTTGAAACCAGCGGCACAGATGACGGGACGGTTCCCCGCCTTGCGTCAGTTTATGCCGCCAATAATACCAACTGGGGTATAACCGCAAATGCGGTCATCAACGCTGGATTTTATGCCGAGACTCAAGCCGGGCTTGGGCAACTAAATGCGGCGTTCTACGCGGCTAATCAAGGGACGGGATCGACCGATTGGGCGATTTACATCGCCGGGGGTAATAACAATCTTGGCCCGAACCAAACAACTTCCGGCATAACCATTCCCTACACTATCTACTCGGCGGCTGGCACTGCCCTTCCTTCCTGTACGTCTGGTTTGAAGGGTGCGCGCACTGTGGTAAGCGATGCCACAGGCCCCACTTATCTCGCTAACTACGCCAGCGGCGGCGCGGTCGTAGCCCCGGTAATGTGCAATGGAACCAACTGGGTTACATACTAATGCGAATCCTTCTTCTCATACTCTTAAGCGCATCAGCCAGCGCGCAGACGATTCCTTCGGTCACTCTTACGATCCCGGGCTGCGTGTCGCCTTCGTACACTTTGTCTATCCCCAAAGGTGCGACCAAACTTACCATCCCCCAGCAGACCTGCCCGTCCAAGACCATAACAATCCCGGCGTACACGATCCCTCCTCCACCTCCCGCGACATATCTGTTTAGCTGCACCGCCGCGAAGTTGAAAGCTGACGGGACGCCGGACCTGACCACCCTAACTTGCCAGGCGAAAAAGCAATGAAAAAATTTCTAACTCTATTCACATTCTGGATTTGTTCTGCGGGGGCGTTCGCTTCGACCTGGTACGTACGGCCGGACGGCGGCACTCGCAATTCAACCAACATTACCAACGGCCAATGCGACGGCACCGCAGACGTATCCTATGTCGCGGCCAGCGGAGCCACGGCGGGCGAGTACTGGCAGCCCTCGGTGGCTGAGACCTTGGGAACGACAGTGTATGTTCCGAACGGTCACTATGCGACAGTCACCTCGGGCGGTACGTCCGGCACCGCAATTACCTGGCCGACCAGCGGTATCGTCTCGGGCACGGGGGGCACTGCCGTCTACACCGTAAGTGGATCGACGTACCCAGTGAACCAGCACTGCGCGTTCAACGACGCACGAATGTTATACCAAGACGGCGCGTATGCTGACGGTGGTTCGACTTTCCCTAATTGGGGGTGGATCGGGACGGGCGGAGACACATACATCATCCGTGGTTCAATCGCCGACAATGTGAGTTATCGGCTCGGGTGGCCGAACAGCGTCAACTGCTTAACAATGGATGGTGCTAATTGCTGGGGTTTATATCACGACCAGTTCAGCAGTGGTATGCCCCCGCCGCCTTCCGGAACATCTGGCGCGCATACGCGCATCCTCGGCGGCAACTTCGGGTCGTGTACGGCGCAAAACGCCAGAACTCAGCTTCATGGTGGTTGGGGAGTAGGGCAGGTGTTGGGCTTGAACGGCTCAACGTACGTAGACGTGGCCTGTCTTGATTTGACAGACTTTTCGGCGTGTGGTCTACAAAACGGAGCCGTCGCCTGCAAAGACGGAGGTGGCAATGTCATCTCCGATTTCGCCAAGAACGGCATCACGATAACTAACGCTACCGCACACATCACCCTAACTGATATTCGGATTCACGGTGTTGCGTCAGACGGAATTAATGGCCCTCCGGGTGGAGACCTGACCGCGACAGACATCGCCCTTCTCGGCAACCAAGACTCTGGTTGGAACGCCGATAACGGTTCCGGAATCGCAGGTATCGGAAACACCACCTGGACTAATTGGGAAATTAGCTGGAACGGCTGCGCAGAAGAATACCCCATCGTTGATTCGGTTCCTTATTTCAGTTGCCGCGATCAAGGCACGGGGGGCTACGGAGACGGTTGGGGCACAGCTTCTATCGACAGTCTCAGCCCGTGGAATGTTATTTTCGACCAAGGTATCGTCAGCTACAACATGCAGGACGGGTTGGATGGACTCCACATCGCGGGTGCGGGTTCAACTATTACCATCACACGAACGCTCGCCTACGGAAACGAGGGTCAGCAGTTTAAAGCGGGAGGCGGAGGTACAACGGTTCGCAACAATTTGATCGTTGGTAACTGCTATGCTGTCCTGCAGAATGTTATCCCTGGCCGTCCAGTGCCCACCCAAGACGATCTGGCGAACGCTTGCCGGGCCGGGAATGTGCCTGTGCTGGTAACCACGTCCCCTGGGACGCCGACCAAGTTTCAGGACAACACCATCTTTACGGCAGGAAACATCGGCTTTGAGTTCGAGTATGCGACGGGCGATCATGGTACGACCAATGTTCTGCAATACAACAACAACATATTTGTTGGGTTTCTGAACCCCGATAACTCGCAAAACCCCACACCCATTTTCACCACAGGGGATTTTAGCGCGCTGACGACCAACCCCGGCGCGAGTTGGACAAACAACTCTTACTTTGGATATCGCGGAAGTTGGACGTGTCCTAATGCCAGCGAGTCAAGTGCGCTCTGCGTCAGCCCGCAGTTGACGGACATGACTTGGCACCCCTACGGATACGGCAACATGATTCCGGCCAGCGGAGCGAGTTCCGTCGTAGGCGCGGGTGTAGCGATCTCTGGTATCACCGTAGACTACGCAGGTGAACCTCGGCCGAACCCACCGACGATTGGTGCGTACGAACCAAGCGGTACGCCCGTTGCGTCCTCTCCTACATTCTCTCCGGTCGCAGGAACGTATGCGGGCGCGCAGTCGGTTACTCTCTCGACCGCGACTTCGGCTTGCACTGCGTACTTGGTATGGAACACTACCAACGCACAGTCAGGTGGAAATCTGACAGGCGTAAGCGCCACCAACCCCTTGACAGTTTCAAGCTCGGAAACAGTGTATGCCCAAGTTCAAGGCTGCCCAAGTTTCACCAACAGTAGCATTACATCGGCGGCGTACACGATTAACCCCCCGGCGGGCGGCGCTACCATTGGTCCCAGTGTGGTGTTCAGCGGCACCGTGGTAATTCAATAATGGACCCCAAACTCGTTGCGTTTCTGGATTTGGTTGCATGGTCTGAGGGAACCAGCACAAGTCCGATCACTAAAGACCGGGGTTACGACATCATTGTCAGCGGTATTGACGGTCCACACCGGATGCTGGATTACGACGATCACCCCTTCGCCCCCCAATACCATCGCAGGCCGATACAGTTCCGCCAAACCCCCCCGACCTTTTCAACGGCGTCCGGAAGGTATCAAATCCTCTACCGTTGGTGGGAACCGTACAAGCTCAAATTAGGTCTGTCCGATTTCTCTCCCGCGTCCCAAGACGCCGTGGCTATCCAACAAATGGACGAACGCAGAGCCGTTGACATGGTGTTGGCTGGAAACGTCCAAGGCGCTATCGAAGCCTGCTCAAACATCTGGGCAAGCTTCCCAGGAAACACTTACGGCCAAGGTTCTCATTCGATGGCCACACTTTTGGAGCACTATGCCTAGTCTCGTTCCAACTTCAACTCTGACGGTGCAAAATATCGTTACCTGGCTCCGCACGTTCCCCGAGTGCGTTCCGGTTCTCGGAACCTCTGGGTACACGCAGGAGCCTGCGCTCACGTTCGCCAACGATGTTGCACAAAAAATTCTCGCGCAAGGCATGGACTGGAAGTGGAACGAAGCCACGATTCCGCCTTTCATCACCGTGGCTTTGCAGCAAGACTACGTGACCGAGGTAACCGACCTGGGTTGGCTGCAGTGGGTAGATCGAGTTGACATCAACAACTCGACGAACAACGGCAATCTCGCGCCCAAGCCGATGGTAAGCATGGAGGTGGTTCGCGATCTTCAAGGAACCTCTGTCCAGGCAAACCCGGCGCAGGTTTGTTTTTTGAGGAACTGGCAAGCTTACATGGGCCAGTGGTCTCCGAACACCCAAATACGGTGTGGGTATGGAGTGGCGGCCCAACCCTCCTCTCCGCTCCAACAATTTGTTGACGCCAACAATAACATTCTCTACATCAACAGCGCGATCCTGGGGTTGAACATCAACAGCCCGGGCTTCACCAACACTCCAATTACCCTGCCGCCGAACAGTCCATACGGCACCACAGGATCGACCGAACCGTTCCTTCCGCCCGCCGCTCCTCCGGGTTCAACAATCCTGGATGGTAGCGTAACTTGGACAGTGGCCGACCCCAACGGATACGCTATCCGCGTCAACCCGCTCCCCGCCCAAGCTGGTCTCACTTGGCTGCTAATTCCGTGGTATCAGATGAAGCCACCGAAATTCGTCAGCCTCCAGCAAACGATATCTCCGATCCCGGATGAGCTTGGGTATCTGTTCCGTGCCGGAATGTTGGCGATGTGCTACGACCACGCAGGCTCGCCCAAGGCCAACGCGCAGTACGCCAAGTGGGAAGAACAAATTATGACGGCGCTCAAGGCCGGGCAGCGCGAACAAGATTCGTTCTGTTTTTATCCGTCCGAAGGCATTATGGGTGGTGGTGCTCAAGCCAACCCTGGTCTTGCAGTCGGGCCTTCGAACCCATACTCTCAGGGAGTTTTCGGCTACTAAATGGCTCAGAACGCATTTCAACACGCGGGCGCGAACGCAGGCAAACAGACCCGCTATGCAGACCTTTGGACGGCACGCTACTTCACGGGTCTCTACACCAATCGCAGCTTTTTTGGCGACGGTGGCTCGCGGGTCGAAGGACTGTATCTGGGTCCGCGCGGCGACGCACTCACTGCTGAGAGTTTGAACGTCGAAGTGAGCACCCGGCTTACCTTGATTCGTAGGCCGGGGCTTTCAATCTGGAACGACAAAGAGTGGGACTCACCTAACATATTTTATGAGTTCCGTCGCTTTTTGGCGTCCGAAGTCATTTCGGTTTTGGTAGATCAGCCTGACGGTCTTTACGACGGAACGAACAACCAGAAGAACCTCATCTGGTCGAAACTTCCTGGTGCGGGCCAGAGCTACATGCAGTCAGTCGGTAACACCCTCTACTGGGGCGACGGCGTCAGCCAAAAGAAGTGGCTGGCCCCACGAAGCTGGGACGCAAATACCGCCATCACGCCCGGAACCTTAATCAACCAAGGTGCTGCGCCTGGAGTTGTCTACATGGCTCTTGGCGGGATCACTATGCAGATTGTGGCGTCGCAGATTTTTGGCGCGCACATTACTCTATACGTGAATCCGTCCGACGTTCCCGCGAATTTTACCGACTTAATCGGGGCTGAGGTAACCTTTTCCGGTTTGACCAATGCCGCAGTTTTGAACGGAACGACGGTTCCTGTTACGCAGATTGTCTCTACGACGCTCGGTGCCTTTAGTGTGTTCCACTTCACCGGGTCGAACCATCCCCTGGTCGCCGATAACGGCGTGGCAACCACAGGAAGTGGAACCACGGGCGCGACCGTACCCACTTTTACACCGACCGAGTTCACGGTTACTCAGGACTCCGGCCAGCAGTGGAAAAGCTACGGAACTGCCGTCGAAAACTGGGGTGTAGTGCCCCCTGCAGCCGCGCCAACGCTGGCCTATGTGGGTTCTTACTTTGTGAGATTTTGGCAGCCGTACGGCGGAATTCCAACTAACTACAGTATTCTCGATAACAACGGAAACGTTGAATACAACACCACAGGTAGTCTGCAGGCCAGCGGAAGAGTGTATCCAACTTGGTCGGGAGTCGGCGGCACTACCATCGACGGTGATGTAACTTGGCTCAATGTCGGGCCGCCGGGCGAGTGGCTTGCGACGACTGTTTTCGGGTCGGGAACCAGCGCTACCGTCAACGTCATTTTAGACAGCAACGGTAACTGGCAGTACGCGATCAACAATGGAACCACTGGCGCGACCCCTCCCGTGTGGAACACGACAGTAGGAACCAACACGGCCGATAGCGGCGTTACCTGGAAGTGTCTCGGCCCGGGCACCATTATAACCACCGCAACCATAAGTTATGCGTTCAGTTACCACGCAGTAGATGGAACTGTCTCCGAAGCATCCCCGCAGATTACGATCCCAGGTGGAAGTGTCGGATCAATCGGCACACAAGGTTATTTCGTGCAGCTTGGCGGCCCGTTGTCCGCCGACCCACAGGTAGATCAAATCTGGATTTGGCGGACGCAGCAAGGCGGAGCAACCCTCTTTTTTGAAGATGCGGTCCCGGCTGACGGCTCGGTTGTAAGTTGGGTATATCTCGATCCCGGTATTCCAGACACGTCTGTTATGGGTGGGGGCGCGCTCAACATCCTCATCGAAGCCCCGATAGACGGATCAAGCGATCCACCACCCAACGGCCTCGTAAACCTGACTTACCACCTTGGCCGCATATTCGGTTCGGTGGCCAACGTCGTATATTGGAGCAGCGGCCCCGATATCACAACCGGAAACGGGAATACTGGTTTCAGGCCAGCGAACGTGGCTGTGTTCCCGGCACCCGTGTACCGGATGGTCGCCTTGAGCACCGGGTTATTCGTCTTCACTAACTCCGATATCTACATCATCTATGGATTGGCGACCACCAGCAGTCCTTTGACGCCGCTGCCCTTCGCGCTAGGCACAGGTCTCGGAAGCTACAACGCCCTTGACGTAAACGGCGGCGTCATCTACTTCTTTACTACGGACGGCCAGATTGTTTCTCTTGATCCAAACAACGGTCTCTCTGAAGTAGGCTTCCCGATTGGCGACCAATTCCAGTCGGCCCCGTGGTCGCCGCAGACCAGCTATCTCGCTTGGTACATTGGCGGAACCCGCGATAAAGCACTGTTCGTTTCGGATGGTCAAGGCGATTGGTTCCGCATGTGCGCGACCCCCTCACCCGAGACGGGGTTGACGTGGAGTCCGAAGGCTACCGTAGCGGGCGGTGCAAAGGCGATGGCTTCTATCGAAACCGCGCCTGGCGTCCACCAACTGTTGGTTGGGCCATCGGGAACCGGGCCGATCCTGTTCCGGGATTGGAACACCAATACCGATAACGGACAAGTCTATCCGGCGTATTTCACCATCGGTAGTTTGGTTCTGGCCCACCCGGGCCAAGTGGCCGAACTCGCGTATTTCACTTTCGATTCAATCAAGGTGGGTAAGCCTCTGATGCCGAGTGTTCGCATCGACGAGATTTCCGGCCCGTTCGAGGAGATGCCGCGCTTCACCCCAGACCCGCCTCAGTTGGTCGCAAGCCGGACGCTCTACTCGCATCGGCACTATTTCTCGCAGACCGAGCAGCCAGCAATTTGCCGTCACCTGCAGTTGAAGATTTCGTGGGAAGCAGAAAACGTAGCCAACGAGCTTATGTCGAGCACGTTATTTGGGGGCTTCCTCCAGGAACGCTAAATGCCAACACTTGCCGAAGCCACCAGATACAACCTCGCGAAATTCGAACCTGTCCAAAGAATGGACAAGCCGCCGAGTCCGTACGTGCAGACTTATCCGGCCGCGCCCAATCCGTTTCTACGTGCGGCGGTTCCTCAGATCGGAAACGCCGGGCCGGACAGCCAGCGCTCCTACTACAACGGCGGTCGGGTGCCTCAAACTCGCGTACCGATCCTTAACCAGTTGGGTAACCCCTTCAAATAATGGCCTACACTCTCACTCAAGTATTTGGCGGCGGCTTTCAAAATGCCATCGGCCAGCCGCTTAGCAACGGTTGGCTAACGCTGCAACTCTCGCACGACGAGAGCGTGGCCTTGCCCGCCTCTCAGGTCGTTGGCGGGGTGTCAGTCAAAATCTTTTTGGACCAAAACGGCAACGCCGCGCCCAATCAATCTATCTGGACATCTGACCTGCTGAACCCTAATAGCTCTTACTACACGGTAGAAGCTTACGGGGCAAACGGTCTGAAAGTGTGGTTGACTCCGCAGTATTGGATGTTGACCTCTGGATTTCCGATAGACCTCGGTAGCATAGTGCCGTTCAATCCATAATCTAGGACACGTTTGTCCGGCCCTTCAGAGGAATACCGTGAACTTAATTGCTTTCGTGACTGACCACATTGCTGTCATCGGCTGGCCGACTCTTCTTCTATTTTTTTGGCGCGCCTCGCGATACGTCGCGAAGTTTGAGGAGCGCGTCGTGAAAACAGAAGAGACCATTCAGACAATGGCCACCAACCACCTACCCCACGTTGAAGCCGCGCTCCACGATCTGAAGGATGCCGTTGAGCGGGGGTTTACGAACTTGGGGACACAACTTCTCCTGGTAGTAAAGAAGGACAATGACTAAGAACCATATCTTTGTGCGTCCGGCTGTACCTGACGACGCAGCTTTATTTCTGGAGTGGCAGCGGGCCAACCCCAATTTTGATCCCGCTGCCGCCCTAACCCCTGACAGCTTTACTTTGGTGGCGTTCGACAACATCGGCCAACTGGCCTTTCTTCCCATCCAGCGCCCGGCTGTTATCGACTCCCGACCCATTCGACCTTACGTGCTCGAAAGCATGGCGTTCCGGCCCGGGGTTTCTAATTTGCAAATCGCAAACGCCATGCGCGAACTAATCCAGGCGGCCATCACGTTGGGGTTTGTTGCCGGAGTCGGGGAAATATATTTCATCGGCGACCACGACAACACCAACAAATTTGCTGAACAAATCTTCGAGAAGATCGAATACCCTGTATACCGTTTGAAACTGGCGGACCTATGAAAGTAACGACGTATCTGAAGATCGCGTGGGATGGCACTGTACTTGCCGAAGAAAGCTTTGAGTACTCGGGCGCAGCCGTCTTGTGCAAAGGCGCGTCTGCGGAAGAAAAAGCAAACGCCCAGGCGCAGGCCGACCTCGCCCACACGTTGCAACAGGACTTTGCTACCACGTTTGCAAATCAGCAGAACATCTTGGCAGGCTTGAGCAAACAACTCAGTCCCATCGTAAATGCAGGCCCAAGCCAGTTTGGGTACTCTACGGCGCAGACTAACGCCCTGAATACCCTAGCGTCCTCCGGCACCGCGCAGCAGTACCAGAACGCGAAGCGCGCGGTCGGCGAGGCGCAGGCAGCGGCGGGTGGTGGCAATGCCCTCCTGCCAACCGGAACCAACCAGCAGACGATGGCGGACCTGGCTTCTGCCGGGGCGCAGCAAGAGTCGAACGAACTCCTAAGTATCCAGAACGCTGGATGGAACCAGGGTAACCAGAACTACAACCGAGCCGTGTCGGACCTGTTGAGCACCTCCGGCCAGTTCAACCCGACTGGGTACGCAAGCGAAGCAGGCTCGGCCAATTCGTCGGCGTTCAATATGTCCAAAACCATAGCCGACCAGAACAACGCCGCCTCTCCGTGGAACGCCATCGGTGGCGCACTCGGCGGTATCGCCGGGTTGGTAGGTGCGCCAATACTCGGTGATATCGGCAGCAAGATCGGCAGCAAGATCACTGGGTCATTATTTGGCGGCGGATCAAACTCGGGCGCGGCTCCGGGTGATATCTGGACGCAGGGATAATATGGAAAAACATAAAGTACCCAAGGTAGAAGCACTGGTGGATGCAATCGGTTTCGTGAACGGATTTCACGACCCTGATTCGCCCGCCTATCAGTTGCGTTCGCCTTTGCTCCTCCAAAGCTTCGCCCTACCCGGGAAGCACGTCATCAACCAAGATGGTCTTCGCGTTTTTCCGTCGTCGGTTTCCGGCTACAAAGCCGCCGTCTACGACATGGGTCTGAAGATTACTTCGAACTCGCGCGCGCGCCTGCGGCAGACCGACACTCTCACCAACCTATTGGGAGTGTACCGCGTGAAGTCTCCGGCCGACATAAAAGCCGTAGCCGAGTTTCTGCGCAAGGCGCTCGACGACGAATCTATTTCACCCGAGACGCCGTTGTCTTATTTCATCGAATCGAGTAAAAACTAATGGGCGCTCTTATTAATCCGATGGCGGGCCAACCCGCTCCTCCCCCGAATACGTCAGTAAGCCCGATGGCGGGCGGCGCGCCAAGTGTTTCGATGCCCCCACCCCCGAACGTGCAGCCCGCGCCTAATCCGCAGCAAGCCGCCGCCGCTCACGACTCATTGATCGGCAAAGCGTTCAAAGCGCTTTCTGGACAAACGACACAGTACTCCGTGGGTCCTGATGGCAAGATGCAACAAACCCAAGTTCAGAACACTCCCGGCCAGTTCTTCAAGAACGTCGTGGCTTCGGCGCTTTTGGGCGCAGCGATGGGAGAAGACAAGGCTCGTCAGAATGAAGGTTCGGGCTTGGCCGCATTTGCGCAGGGTGGCAACGCCGTCGTCAACCGCGATCAGCAGATGAATCAGCAGCGGATTGCCCAGGCGCGTGCCGACTACGAAGACCAACTCAAGGCGCAGCAGAACCAGCGCGAGCAGTCTCAAGCTGACCGTGAAGCTCAGGAAGCACCTCTTCGTCAACAGATGCTCAAGGCACAAACCGCCGGGTACAACGCCCAAGTTGCCCGCGAGACTATTGAAGCCCAAGGTAAGGATTTCAGCTACCACAAAGACGTGGCCGACGCCGGAAAACAAAAGGCGGCCTCTATCTTTGACAGCAACGGCATCGCCCCGTTCAAAACTGGGTTGTCCGAGTCCGAAGCTGCGCAGTTTATCAAGGATACACCGGGGGCGTCTTCGAAGTACATCGCTATTCCTACAGGCACCAAAACCACTCTCGACAAGAACGGCCAGCCAGTGTGGGAGAACACCTTCAGCCTCTATGACAACTCGGTCACCACTCCGATCACAGACAGTTGGCTGAAGACTCCAGAGATGCAAGCGCTCAAGACCAAGGACCCGGACTACTACGCCGTGCTGCAGCGAAAGGCAGCGGCCAAGGAAACCATCACACCCGAACAGCGGACTTCGATTCTCACCAACGCCAAGGTCGCATACGGGGAACAGACCCAGCGCAACGCGGCCGATCTCGCGGCGAAGCGGGAACAGGCGTTGATCGACGAAGCCAAAGCCCACATGAGCCAGTACTACGCCGAGATCAACAAGCTCCACAAGGATCAGCAGGACCAGGACTTTGCCAAGGGTGCGCTCGAAGCCGTTCTCAGCGGAAGCAACGGAACCTACAAAAAGGGAGACAAAATCCCCTCTGGTGCGAAGATCGGTGATCCGATGCCAGTGACGCCCAAGCAATACGCCGCTGCGCTGCCAGTCTTGACCGCGAACGCGAAGACGGCGCACGACGACTGGATTGCCGCCATCGACGCAGCCGCGCACGAAGACGATCCGAACGGGCCTTTGCACAAAGCCGTGGCCCAGGCCGGAGTGGACGCCAACGAAGCTCGATCCGTAGTAAGCGGTATCATTCGCCGGGCGGGCGGCAACATCACTAACGCCGAACCAGCAGGCGGCGGCCGTTACATCGACTCGGATGGAACACCGTACGACCTACCTGATGCAGCGACGGTCAAAGCGTTCCTCGCGGCTCACCCCAACGCCAAGCCATCGGCCGGGGGCGCACCTCTACCCAATCAGGATGAGCAAGTAACCGTGAAGCTCGGCAACACCACTCAGGTCATGTCTCGCGGCGACTTTGCGGCCAACAAGGCGAAGTGGGCGAAGGATGACGCATCCGTCAATCCGCAAGCTGCGGCATGGAAGAACGCAACAATCACAGGCGTGGCTCCTCCACCTCCAGGACCGCGCACTTACGTAAGCCCAGGTGCTCTCTACTAAATAAATGGCGCAAGACGATCCGTTTGCACAGTACCGTTCCACTGCCACTCCCGCTCCAGCCGACCCGTTTGCTCAGTACGCGGTAAAGCCTGCTGGCCAGAGTGCAGCCCCGGCTTCAACCCCGGCAACCCCAACTCCGCCTGCTGACCAGTTCGCTCAGTACCGGGTCGGCACCCCTGCGCCTCCGCCTTTGGGTGGGGGCGCACCTGCGTCTATCGAAGACCCGAACGCGCCTTGGTACCAGAAACTCTGGGAGGGCGTCAACACACCGTTGACTGAGTCGGTGTTGGGTTGGCACGACTCGCGGCCGGGCGCTGGTGGTATCGAGCGCGGCGTCGAGAAGTTCCTGACTGGTTTGACCTCGCCTCTTTCTTTGGGGCTAGGCGCGCTCACGTTTGGTGAAGGCAGCTTGATTGAATCAGCCGGGGCCAGTGTTCTCCGCGACACCCTCATGGGCGGCGCAGAGGGCCTAGATGCGGCTGCGGCCGACGCCCAGATCGGACAGTTCGGAAAAGCGATCAAGGCGGCCACGGACGCCCAGCGCGCGGGCAAGCCAATCGCCCAGGCTGTAGCAGACAGCGGTATGGACTACAACCGCTACCTCGCACTGAACACCTACCTGCACGACGCGGACCTCACCGCGCAGTCCGACTTCGTTGGTGGTAATCTCGCTGAGCGCGCGATGTCGAAGGCGTTCCGCGCCATCGGCGATACCACCCCGGCCCAGGCACAGAAGGTAGCCAAGGGCATGGAAGCGGCGATCAACTTTGGTTTCGCTGCGCCCCAAGTTTACCAGGCTGCGCATATGTTCCCGGGCGTGCTCGACGATTGGAAGGAAGGCAACTACGACGGCGCTAACGAGAAGCTGACCGAAGCCATCCTCAGCGGCGGACTCGGTCTGCTTGGTATCAAATACACCCTGGCGAAAGCCGGGGAGTTCATGCCTGCGGTCAATGAAGTCGAGCGTCTTGCTCCGACCCAGGAAGCACAGAAGGTTCGTGCGATCACAGCGGTTCGCGACGGTGATATTGAATCTGCGGCCAACGAAGCTCGCAACGTCGAGAACACTCTGAACGGTGAGCTTGGCAAGCCCGAGTACTACGGTAATTTGTTTGCGGCTGGCGCGAAGAACCTCGCCGCTCAGTTTGAGGGCAAGGAAGCCATTGAAGCTCGCACCAAGGCGAAGCGCTGGGTAACGGCCGCCCTCGACACAGGTGTAGCCGACACAGAGAAGGCCCGCCAAGCAGGTAACTCGATCTATCAACGGTTCGGGATGCTGGACAAAATCCTGCCCTACGACGCGGCCACCGCGTCCCGGCCGGAACTCGCCCCGGTGCCGAACGAAGGCCCGAACGTGCAGGGCGCTGAACTCCCATCTCCGATGCCGGGAGAGTCTACGACGGGCGCGGGCCAGCACCCAGGACTGCCGGACGACCTTCAGGAACTCATCCGTCGCGGTGACGAGGGCTTGACCGAAAAAGGCAAGCAACAGCTTTTGGATTGGGCCGAGGCGTATCACAAGGTCGCCCAAGGGTTGTCACCTGACGAACTCGCGCTGGTCGATAAGTTCCGCAAGGTGAATGACGAAAACTGGACCGCTGCGGCGAAGGCCGGGGTGATCCACTCCTACGTCGATAACTACATCCAGCGTGTATTTGGAGAGAACGCTGACAAGGCTGTCGGTGCGTGGCGCAACGAGGTCCGCTCCGGCAGATTCGACCTGAAGGCAACCCAGGCGATGCACCGCGTTTACGGATCGATCTTCGAAGGTCTGATGCGCGGCCATGAACTCTTGACTGACGACCCTGTCCAGCTTACCGGATACGGTGTCGAGAGCCTGCGTACTATCGCGGCCAACGTGAACTGGTTCAAGGCCATTCGCGCGGCGGGCGTGCGCGGGTCTGACGGCTTGCCAGCGGCGGTCCTGCGGGGCGCAGGCGACACTCTCGCGGCGCGCAACGGCGGAGACCCCAACATCCTGGTTCTCCCCAACCAGCTTCAGAGCATCAGCATCGCGGCCAACGATGTAAAGAACATGATTGCGAGCGGGATGCTCGAACGCCACTTGCGCTCGGGCGCGGTTCGCGATGTGACCCCGCGCGTCAACCCCACCAACATTACCGAGTGGGTACAAAATATCCAGAAAGAAATCGAGGCGCACGAACAACGGAACCCGAACATTCTTGACCAGGCCGGATCACGCCGGGCGCTCGACGAGACCCACGAGTTCCTGACCGACTACTCGAACCGGGTGGTCGAAAGTCTGCAGGACGCCATCGACAAAGGCGAGCCGATCCCGCGCAACCTGAACGTTCCGGGTTGGGTGCAGTTGATTGCGTCGAAGGAAGTTCGCACCAAGACTGAACAGGCTGATCTCGACCGCTACGTCGCCAAGTTCCGCAACCACGCCCAAGGGTTGACGGGTGACGGCACACGTCCGTACACCGACAAGGACATCGCAAACCTGTTGCGCCAGGCGGCCAACCCCGCCCCAGCCCCGGTGCGCAACCAGGTTGAAGGACAAATCTTCGCGTCCTCGAACCAGGCCGACCTCAACTTAGAGCAGGCCATCGCCCAGGCCAACAGTCCCGAGGTCAAGCAGGCGATGACCCGCGCGGCCAACATCGACAAGAAGTACGGCCTAGACCTGCAGTATAAGCAGGCTACAGGCATCTGGAGTCACGGGGGCGGCGGAACAGACGGAGAGCCTTCGCTGGTTTCTGAAGGCAAGGGCGACCTCCTCGACCTGCGCACCGCTGCGGCCCTGCGCGGCAAGGCAGAAAATCAGAAGTCAGTTTTGCTCTGGCACAACGACGCCACTGGCCCGCACGTCCAGTACACCATCCACTTGAGTGGTATGGACACGGCCAAGGCTGTCCAATGGCTGAGAAAAGCAGGCGTCGATGGTGCTACAATAGAGCAGCATCCGGACGGCTCGTTTGTCCACATTATAGACACTGACCCCAGGTCCAAAGCGGGTCAAGAAAGGTTATCTAAACTCCATGAGTACTTCGCCCAAGACCCCTTTGACTACGCCTACGGATACGGAGAACATCTATACGAGCACTCACAAACGTCTGGTCCGCCCGGGCCAAAAGCCACCTACGATTCTGTCCTCCGTGAAGCTGCCCAACGGCGTAACAATGAATCACGTTCAACCCGAGGACGGGGTATCCAAGATAATCCAGAGGGTACCAAACTCGGGAACTACCGAAAAGTAGTTCTGAGCGTTGACCGTCCGGACAGCGATGAGTTAGCCCAAACGCGGTTGGCGTTAAGCGAACGCGTTCAGCAACTCAGCAAGCTCAACGAACAGCGCCCCGGTGACCCAGACACCGTGACGCGTCTCAGAATCGCAAAGGATAGTCTCGACAACCTTGATTCACCGAAAGTCGGTGAAGTTCGCGCGGACGCGTCCGGCCACAAGATACTGTGGCTTTCGCGCTCGGCGATGACGTTGCTGAGCCACATCCTCAATCCGTATGGACGGGCTGCACTTGAAGGCGTCAGTTTGGAGCCAAGTGAGGTTCCGCGCTTGCTCGGAGACATCGAGCGTAGATACACGGTAGGCCAGTCCACCCTCGCAAAGAACGTTGGTTCCGGACTCCGCCAGCTTGTCGCGGAAGCGGCGAGAGATGCAGAGGGTCGGCCTGTGACTGTGATCGGCGGGCAAGGCCGTAGCCTAAGTTATCTGACCCGAACGGCGCGGGAAGAAATTAACCACGCTTGGCAGTCCGAGGTCTCGCCGGACGGAACGGTTGGCCGCCACCTGTACGGCGCGCAGTGGCATGATCTCGACCAGCAGATTCCCGGCGCAGCCCAAGTCTACTTGACCCACAACGAATACGAGTCCGACCCCGTTACTCGTGTCGTTGAAACGGCGGCCAAACTGATGGCGGGCGACCGCGATACAATGGGAGTGACGCCGGACGAAGAAGAGTCCTGGCTGCGGAAGTACTTTGCTGCGGTTGAAGAACGGCACGGCAGCGACGCGTTCAAAACCCTGACTCGCGTAATCGGCACTGCACGCAAACTAAGAGAGGAATTTGTAGCCCATGAAAAAGATAGCGTATCCAAGCAACTCCAGAATCGAGGAACTGTTCGAGGCGTACAAGAAGGGGGGAACGGCGCTCAAGGAGGCGCTGGCAAAGAAGCCTTCAACTCCTTCATCGACGAACTAATCGATTCGTACGGCCGGACCCATACCGCGAACCAGACAGTTCCACAAAATGGATCGGTGATGCCCGCTGACCTGCGCTCCTATTGGTCGAAGCAAGCCTTCCAAGGCCCGAACGGAAAGTGGATTCAGGCTGCCGACAGCTTCAGCGCGCGCCACGTCGCCCAGGTGCGCGACGCCGCGACCAACACAAAGTACCCACAACTCAAGGAACACCTCCGGACGTTGAAGGACGTTCAGAGCGGAGTCTTGCCCAAGGACGCCCTCCAGAAGATCAACGACGCCCAGACGCCCGCATACGTGTGGCACCCGCAAGGTTACGTCACCCCGCCCAAGTACCTGCCTGGCATCCACTGGGTAGCGAAGGACGCGGCTGGCAACCCTGTGTTTGTGCAAGGTGAGATCGCGATCCACCCGGAGTACGCGCCATACCTCACGAACGCGCTGGGTCTCGACGAATCCCCGCTGACCAAGAACGAAGGCTTTGGCCGGATCACCAAGCCGTTGCTCGCCGCTGGCAGCGAAGCCAAGAGCGTCTTGCTCTCGCTCAGCCCGTTCCACATGATGCAGGAAGCTCTCCGTGGCGTCATGCTGGGAGTCAACCCGCTCAAGGTTCACCCAGTAGACAGCTTCACTCAAGAGGCCATTGGCCGTTTGAGGCAGGCGGTTAACGACGCCCAGAAGGAAGCAAGCTCCAATCCGAACTCGCCCGAGCACGCCCAGAATTTGCAGGCAGCCCAGACGGAACTCGACCGCGCTCGCAAGCTGCGCAGCATGGCCATCCAGGGTGCGACCTTCGCGATGGATCGCCGGGCGCTGTCCGAGCACTCGGAAGGTCTCGCGTCTCACAGCAAAATCCTGGCCAAAATCCCCATCCTCGGCAAGACGATGGATTGGTACCAGGACTTTCTGTTCAACCGCTACATGCCTTCGCTCAAGGCCGACGCCGCTCTCAAGATGTACGACAAGTATGCAGCGGCCCACCCGGATTGGGAACCGCGCGCCGTCGCATCGGCAGCGGCCGAGCACGTCAACAACGCCTTCGGTGGACAGAACTGGCGGGCAATGGGCCGGGCTGCAGCAACGCAGGACTGGTTCCGGTTGTTTGCGCTCGCTCCGGACTGGCTCGAATCGGAAATGCGGTTTGCAGCTTCTACGCTACGCGGCGGCCTCGGCGACAAGAACTTCGCCCGTAACCAGGTCTTGCTCATGGCAGCCGGACTTTGGGGTGCGGCGCGCGTGCTCAACATGGTCAACAGCGGCAACCCTCACCTCGAAGCTCCGTTCGGCGTAGCCACCAAGGACAAGAACGGCCAGGACGTGATCTATTCGATCCGTACCATGCCGACCGACATCCTCCACATGGCGTCCGACCCCGAAGGGTTTATGAAGGGTCGGCTGTCGCCGCTCGCGCGCATGGGCCAGGAGGCTGTGACAGGCCAGGACGTATACGGCCGCAAGCTCTCTCCTGGAAGCCTTTGGGTTGACCTGGCCAGCAACATGGCCCCGATCCCGGCGCAGGCCGTGGCGTCCGCGATCTCGGGCAATACCAACATCACCAACGCGGGCCAACTTGCCAAAGCGGGTGGTTTGACGGCGGACGTGTACCGGACTCAGGCTCAGACCTTGGCGGCCAAGCTCGCCTCCGAGAAGAACGAATCCGGCCTGATGACCTCGACCCAGCGGTCGCGCCTCCAGGCAGTATCCCGGTTTGAGGATGATTTGCGCTCCGGCCGAATGACCTTCAGTCAACTCGAAGACCTGAAAGACTTCTCGACTCTTCCGCACGACGAGATCAAGAAGATCAAGGACAACGTGAAGATGACGGCCGGGATGGACCCGCAGACGGCGCGCATGGTCTCGACCGTCAACCGCATGGATATGGCCGACGCTCTCCAGGTGTGGGAGTTGGCTACCCCGCGCGAGCGTACAGCCATGACCAAGGTGATGACGGGAAAGAAGAAGCGCTACATGCAAAAGGCGTATAAGGACATGAGTCCGGAGGAACGGGCGAAAGACCCGACCTTCCTCCGCATCCGGCAGATGTGGCAGGAACCAGCCGCCTCAGAGCAGTAAAAAGCCCCCGAAAGGGGGCTTTGCTTTGGGCTGTACCTTCCGCCCCATGCTCTAGTTGGTCGTAACGTCTATGTCACCCTCACCCTTTACCGTCTGATCTGCGGGCCGGGGATTTGTACCAAGAAAAAGCGTGTCAGAGTATCCTTTTCTTCCGCCTAGAGAGAAGTTACGCTAGAGCACAGGGCGCAAGGTACATTTTTACTATACCTCTTCACCCATCGCTTGTAAAGCTCTTTTATAGCGGCGGTCGATCCCAGCCATCTCGGGCGGCAGGTTCGCCATCCGAGCCGGGGAAAGGTTATGCCGCAGGTCGGCGATCTTTACCAGGCGGCCTAGAGGGTGCTGGTCGGCCCGGGCGATGAAATCGACATAGACCTCACCTTCGCGTCTGGAGACTGCATTTACGGCCAAACCAATCGTCACCCCGAAGTGGTGGATGATCTCAGCGACCGTAGTGTTGGTGTCTTCGATGAGGTCGTGCAGCACCCCGGCGATAAACGCATCTTCACCGTAGGGTAGCAGACTTTCAGCTACGGCCAACGGGTGAAGGATGTAGGGCTGGCCCGCCTTGTCCACCTGGCCCCAATGTTTCTCGGTGGCGAAGCCAACAGCCAGTCGCATTTTGTCTGTCCAAATCATAATCCATTATACCATGAATCCGCCGCTTGTCTTACCTTTGGTTCGTAGTTCCTCGGGGCTAAGGAAACCGACGTGGCGGCCCTTGTTGGTTTGAAGCTGCCAGGCGATTTCGTTCATGTCGTGCAGCGATGGTTGGTTGCGGTCACTGTGTTTGTTGCACTGGGAGATTGGCCCCTTCATCCGTACGCGTACGTCGTAGCAGCAGAATACAGTTTTCTCACCGCGCGCCGCTTCAGTAAAGATATGGGAATGGCGGCACGATCCGCAGAGGTTGGTGTCCTCGCGGTCAGTTCCACCCTGCATCTTCACCACCACTGAGTTTCGGTAGAGGTCGTCGGAATCTGGGATCATTGCCTAGCTCTCCTGATGAATTCGATCACGGCTTTTCCGTCCGGGCGCACACATTCCTCGATAGGGTAACGGTCGATGTACTCTTGCACCTTTTCCTCGACATCCGGGTATGACTCACCTACCCAAGCCCGCAGACCCGCACATCCGAGTAGATGGACCTCGGCGGTAAATACTTCGCGATCCGCCACCTTCACTAATTCGTGGCCCCGGCCGACCCACTCTAGTAGTTCGTACTGGTCCAAGTACTTTGAGAAGATGGGCATGAGTAAACGCATCTCGATGGCTTTCATCTCCGGCGCTTTGAAGGGCGTCGGGATGTCGCTAAGATAAATCTCGGCAGCATCATGCAGCAACGCGGCCCGGGTGTTCTCGACGTGGACAAGATCGGACACCGCCATGCTGTGCAGCAGGACCGGATAGAAAATTCGACAGTGTCCCGTAAAACGGCACAGTCGTCCGAGCGAAACTGCGATGTCTTCCAGAGAAGGGGGTGCGTGGCCTAGCCCTATCCTCGATCCTGAGTAACTATAGATAAAGGCATCATCACGTACGGGTTTGGGCACGGCTGCGAAGTTATCGGGCACGGGAACCTCCATGAAGTTGCAGCAGGTGTTCGAGCATGTCCATTTTGCAGAGCTTCAAACCGCAGGAGCACACCATATCGACGTAGCACGGATAGCGATCTCCACAACAGTCTTGTTGAGCTTCTTCGGTCGTGGCTTTGCGGACCTTGTGCTTCATTGGCTCCTCCGGCCGTGCAGGTACTTGAACAGCGCCGACGCTTGGAGCTTCAGCAGGTCGCTCTCGCCGCGCCGGGTAGTAAGGTAGTAGTCGGCGATGATGAGCCGCTGGTTCGTTTCGCTCGGGTCGTTCGGGTCGCGGCTCCTGGATATAAACTCGGTGCCGTCCGCGTTTAGCGCCGTCACCCGGATGACTTTGCCGCCCCAGCGTTGAATGGCGTCGGCTTCAGAGACGTACCTGATGTTAGGGCAGACGGCTACTTGCGGTTTGTCTTTCTCTACGTCGTCGCGGAGCTTGTTCATCCAGTAGTCTTGGTCCTTGGCCCGGCCCGCTGTGCCGATCCTGACAAGTTCCAGAATGTCCTCGGGCGTACACTCCGCCCGAGTTTTGTTTTTAATGGCACCTGATTCAATGGCCTCGGCCAATACATAGTTCGAAAGCTCGTAGACCTTGGCGTCCAGTTCCATGTAGACGGCCGTCTTGACGATGGCTTTGCCGACCGTACTCTTTCCGACCTCGGCCCGGCCGCAGATTCCCAGAATCATTTAGTCCTCGATTTGGTTGAAGTGCAGGTACTTGCTGGCCGTGTCCATTTTGGCTCGGAATGACTTCTCGATCAGTTGAACGTCGAGGTCGCCACTCGCAATCAACATGATCTGGACGAGGCGCAGGTTACCTAGTTCTTCGGCGAGCTTCTGTCGGTTGCTGGGGCCATCTCGACGTGCCGGATGGTAGCTCTCGTAGCCGTGCCGCAGGATTTTGCCGACCATCTGCACCACCTCGCCGCACTCTTCGGCGAGCCAGGCGAGAAGTTCCGTTTGACTGGGTTCGAGGTTAGTGCTGAATTCGGTTTCCATTAGTGTACCTCTTTCGGTGGGTCTAGGATTTTTTTCTCGGATGCGTGTGCATAGGTGTACTCCCAGTTCTCTTTGTCCAATTTCTGGACAAGTTTCCTGGCCTCGGCCTCGGAAAAAGTGGTCAGGCTAACCACAAACCAAGGGCACGAAATATCTCGGAGACGGGCGAAAAGTAGGTAGCTCAATAGAAGTCTCCGCAGCTAAGGTACTGAAAGCAGTTCGGGCACCACAGTTTGCAGCGCCAGTCCACCAGCGTCGTTCCGCAGGTCAGGCACACTCGAATCAGCGGCGGCGACTCTTCGCTCGGCGATGGCGTAGTATCCGGGGTCCTTTTCAATTCCGACAAAGTTGAATCCTTCAAGCAGGGCCGCCTTTCCGGTGCTACCACTTCCCATAAACGGATCGAGAACAGTCCCGCCAGGCGGGGTAATCAATCGGCAGAGATAGCGCATCAGTTCGGTGGGTTTGACCGTAGGGTGGTTGTTGTCGCCGCGATCTTTTTTGTTGGCTTTGGCGCAATAGAAGAACCGGGCGGGGGTCCCAGCATCACCATACCCAGCATCATCTCTTGTCAGTCCGTTCGACCCGGCGTAGATTCCGTTACCGCCGATCTTTTGACCCCCACCGTTGCGTTGGACTGCTATGCCACTCTTGCTTTCGCCGTATTTTGCGAACTCGTCCAGCACTTCTTTGCTGCCGTCGTGGATCAAGTTGGCGGGCCAGCGACCTTGGGTATTCACCGTGGCTTCGTAATCCGGACATTTCTCTTGCCCGAAGCCGGACCAACTCTCCAGCTTGTTGATCGGCACGGGTTCACCTGGAACTCGGCAGGCGTCGATGTTGAGCGCGCCTGTACCGTGTTGCAAGACGTTGGCCGCGACTGTTCCGACAAGAGGTTTGCGGGCCAAGACAATGGGTTCGTGAGCGGGCTTGAGCGCAGTGCCCCATCCGTCCCATTGCTGTGCTTCTTCGCTCGCGGGGTTGGTTTTGTCCGGACGAATGGGTGATTGCCAACCCGTCGATGTTTCACCTTCGGCATAGGTATAAGGGCGATCAGCGGGATTCTTACACTTGAACGTCCGGTCGTTGTCGCGACCCAAGCTCTTGTCAATAGCCTTCGACACATCCAAACTTTTCGGGAATCCACTCCCGTACACCCAGAAGATTTGATCTCTGATCTCAAACCCCGCGTCTTCGACCGCGCAGGCCAAGCGGTGGTATGTCCGGCTGCCGCCAAAGGCCAGCAGATGGCCGCCTGGTTTGAGCACGCGCAAGCACTCCGTCCATACGCGCGTGTCGTACGCAATCCCGGTGCTGTCCCAACTCTTACCCATGAAGCCAAGCTCATACGGTGGGTCTGTCGTGACACTGTCCACGCTATTATCTTCCAAAGAGCCGAGGCCGAAGGGACCAAGACAATCCTCGTTTATTAATTTAAACTTTGGCACGAATTTCCTCCAAGGCGGCGGTTAATGCGTAGTCAGAAAAAGTTTTCCCTTGTTTGGTGCCGGAATATTGTCCCTCTGCGCGTATGTGGACGGTCATTCGCTGCTTGCTAGGCGGAAGATAGGCGATCTGTTTAACATCGACCGCAACCAAAGCGAGTAAATCGAACTCGTTTTCAGCGTAAACTCGTTTTCCCTTTTTGCCTGCACGTCTTACGTGGAACATATACGCGGCCTTGTGCTCCCGCCGCTGCGGGATCGCTCTAACGGTTCGCGTGGCTTTAACCTGAATCTTAATCATTCCTTGGTCTGTATCAACTGCCACATCATAGGGACAGTTCTGGTCAGCTAAAAACGCACGGTATCCTGCCAGCAAAAGGTCAGCGCAGACCAAATGCTCTGCGGCAGTGCCAAGGGCCAAGTCGGAAATATCTACCATCAATCTGGCTCCGTATACACCGCAGTCGCAATCAGCCCTTCAGTTCTGTGCCACACGAACGCTTCGCTCGCGCGCAGGTTGCCGACAAACCCGTTGTCTGAGTGCCAGGAATCGGCCGGGGTGAGCGCGCTCAGAATCCGGACGCGAACGCCGTGAGCTTCATCGACGGCCCTGATCTTGGTAATGTCTGACTGGGTTTTGTGCTTGTGCCCGCAGTGCATTTCGCGATGGCGGCTCGCGCCAAACATCTCCGGAACCTCGGTGGCCATGAGGATAGGGTAGTCAGCGTGCTTGCCTTTGTGCCCGTGAGTCAGGCCCAGCAGGACTTTACCGAAGGTGTGGTACTTCCGTCGCTTGGGTTCGTTGTCGATAACTACATCAGGTTGATTGGCGAAGTAACACTCTATCGAATCGCCCAGGAAAAAGCAACTGCGTTCGTCGTGATTACCTGGAACAACGATGACGCGGACAACCCGGGCGCGCTTACGGAGTTCTTCGATGTTTTCGATGATTAGTGATCTGACGATCTTGAAGGTTTTGTAGTAGCGGCCGTCGGTCGAGACGTAGGTTCCGGCCGTGGTGCGGCCCTCGGGGTCGTCGCTCTGCATTACGTCGTTGCCAACCACGTACCACACCTCGTCGAACTCGTAACCTGCCGTGCGGTCAAGGAGTGCGTAGAAGGCCCGGCGATATGTTCTCTCGGCGATCCGGGTGTCGTAGTTCGGCCCCCGGGTTTCGTCCGTATGCGCGAGCTTGCCCAGGTGGGCGTCGCTCAGGTTCAGTTCGAGCATCAGCCCGGTTTCTTTGGTAGGTTTGGGCGGAACGCGCGCCGGGAACTCCTTCTTGGCGAGTTCTTTCAGGTCTTCGATCTCTTGCCGGGCGGCCACCATACCTTGGCGCTTGCGCATGAAAGCCTTAACCTGGTAGAGCGGTTCGACGGTGAGCTTGCCGTCGATGTTGGCCCCAACCTCCCACTTGTTCGCGACCCAACGTTCTACATCCCACACGTCCAGGTCGATCTTGCAGAACGCGACCAAATCCTCAAGGGTGGTGATCCGTTCCCGGGTCTTTGCTTCAAACGTCCAGGTGTCGGCCGTCATCTGTGACTCTTCGGTTTCTTCTGCCTTACGTTCTCCACGATACTTGGCTGCTGCATCGCGGCTGACCTTGAGGGCTTTAGCAATGGCCCGGTCGGACACACCGGGGTTAGCCGTTGCAAAATCTCGAATTTGCTGGATTTTTTCGGGGCGTAGATTCATATTAGGTAATCGATTGTTCGGTTTCGTACCACTCCAACAAGGTCTCGAAGTGCTGGCGCGGGATCACAAGCATGGTGGCTTTGTCGGTATGTTTTGCTTGGTAGGCAATAGTTACGGTTTTCTCGTCCACGCACATCCAGTACGGCCCAGACTCAACATTGTCTGACTCTAGCTGGAGGATTGCGGACAAGACCAGGGCGTAGCGCGGGCTTCTACCCATAAGTCTCCCGTCACCCAACCTCAGAGGCATCTTCAAGCTCCAACAAAACGTAGTGGACACCCTCCGGCAAATGTTCTTCGAGGGCTTCCTCGATGAAGATGCTCAGGTCTTCGATGGAGTCTTCTTCGTCATCGCGGACTTCGATAATGAAGCGCTGTGTGGTCATTGGAACCTCGATTCAAATTCGCGGAGGTAACTCGCCGCCGCGTCGAAAACATCAGGATTGTCGCGGCCCTTGGCCAGCAACGAGTTGCATGACCAACAAACCAAGTAACGGGTTGCTGCCCGCCGCAGTTGTTTTCGTACTTGCAGAACAGCTTCCATCCGAGTGCGCCCGTACGCCCAAATGAAGTGCAATTTGGGATACTTAGCCGGAGGGTTTATGGTTTCTGCTACCCACCCGAGACTTGTTTTGGTTGCAACTACTTTGATCTTCGGTATGGTGTGACAGTGGTCAACGTGAAATAGAATTGGTCGTCCATCTTTGGTGTGGGTCTTCCGGCAAATCTTACAGGCGTTACCTTGGGCGTTGGCCATCCGGCGTTTTTCTTTGCGGTCAATGCCGTATTTCCGGAGGAGGTAGGCGTCAGTGCTCATATAAAGATGTACCTGCCTATGGTTACCCGGGAGGAGGATTGGGCGGCACCCGGGGCGACGGCGTTGATGTGCAAGTAATGGGTGGCCCCGTTGGTGGGGTCGTAAAGCTGGCGGGATACCAGGTTTTCAACGTTGTGCAATAGCCGGATGATAATGTCGTGGTTCCGAGGGTCGAACGTACACGGTTCCATCATCTTGCTCGCGGTTTGGTAAGGTGATCCATTTTCCGGAGTGCGGTTCATAATCACCTGGCCGAACGCCGCAGCCACAGCGTAGGGTTCTTCTTCGTCGATGAACGCGCAGATGTGGCACACCATCGCGAGTTCGAAGTCCTGCGGAGTTATCTTGTGCCGGAAAAGATCAGGATGGAAAGCCGGATCGCGTGAATCCGGCCAGTCGGGGTTGGTTTTGATCCAGTCGCCCAGTGCGAGCCGGGCGGCGTCGTAGGTTGTGTATTCCACTAGACCCCCGGGATTTCACAGGCAACGAAATCGGTCTGGAGGTACTGGAACAAACAGCCTTTAGAGCAGAACACTTTGGGTTCGTTCTTAGCGTTGGTGAGCACCAAGGTCTTCCAATACGCGGCCGGAACTTCCATGTCCTTGTCGAGCAGGATAGGTGGTTTGTTGCACGCTTCGAAGTCGCACGTTATGGTGCTGGTTTGTTTCGTGACTACCATTCGTCCTCCTCGAACCCATAGCGTTCGCGGTGGGCGGCCTTGCGTTCTTCGTTGCTCAGCGGAAGCAAGCGAAAGTTTTTGAAATTATAAGTCGCGGCGGTAGGCAAAAATCCCACTGGCCCGACCAGGATCACAAAGATGTACCACGGCGTCATTGGTTTCAACCCCGGCCAGCGGTTGACTTCATAACCGAGAATGAATCCGGCGTCGAGCACACCTGCGATAAGCCACAAGATTATCCAGATCATTCGTCGCCCTCATCCCAGTCGTCTTCTTCGTACGCCTGCATCCCGATCACGATAAGGCCGATGGCCGCCAACAGCAAAATTCCAAGGAAAATATCGTTCATACTTTCGTACCGTGTTCCTTTCTGTGGCACTTCCCGCAAATGAAAACGGAATTAGCCACGCTTACCTCTCCGCCTTGACTGCGGAATACAACTTCGTGCATCTCGCCTCGGGCCGCGACCACTCGATCCCCGCAAAATTCACACTCGCCGTTGGCCCGGTCAACGACCTGCTGCCGGATGGCCTTGACCGCTTCGGATTTGGGCCACTGCGCGACTTTTTCAGGCGGCAGCTTCCAAACCTCGGCGTGGTTTTTGATGATGCGAATCGGGCGCTTCTGGCCGTCGATCTCGACGTAGACCTTACTTACTGCCACTGGTTGCGGTGCCGCTGACGGTCGGAGCGAACCCAAGCAGACGCCGGGCTTCGGCTTTGGTGATTACGTTGCGTTCGTGTGCGTAGAGGATTTCGTTCACATGGGTAAACTGAACGACGGGTTGGGGTACAGGCGGTGTGCTCATTTCATTTCCTCGTACTTCAGTAGTGCCCAGCGAAGCCCGCCAATGTTGAAGCGTGACTGGTTCTCTGGGGTGTCGGGGATAACCCCGGACTTCTTGATGAGTTCGTAAGCTGCTTCGAGTTCGCGCGTAAGGTCGTCGTTTTCGCGATTGAGCCGGGCGTTCTCTTCTTCCAGGCCCTCGACCTGACCTTCAAGGTCGCTAATGTCCCGGCAGTACTCTTCGCACTCATAACATTCGTCGAATTCTTCTTCCATTACTGACCTCCGTGGGTTGATAAGTACTCTGCGGCGAAACGGGTCAGGACGATCTTTTTCTGGACGTGATCCGCCAAATCTGTAGCGATAGGCTGGTCTGCATCTTTGAGCGCGCAGTCGAAAGCCAGCTTGTAGAGTGTGAGTTCTTCCTTAGTGAAGTAGCACCCGCCCAGGTCGAACCACTTGCCTTCTTCGAGCGGCGCGGCCGGGTTCAACGCGGTCTGGACTACAGCCCTGACCTCGTAGATTTTGGCCGTCAGCGCCTTGTCGATGATCTCCTGCGGGATCAACTTGCCCAGCTTGGTAAGCTTCTGCAGTTCTCCGGCTTTAGAAATCCCCATCTCGATCAGAGTGTCGGGTGGGAGTTGCGGCAGCAGGCGCTCGGCGATACCCCGGCACTGGTAGATGTAGCTGCGCTTGCGGTCTACGCGGGAAGCGATGTCCTGAACGAACGCCGGAAAGTTCTGATAGCCGTAATCGAGCCAGAATTTCTTCTCGTGAACGCGGTTGACCAGCATCCCCAGCTTGACCCATCCGATCTGCAGCCAGGCTTCCTTCTCCGTGATCTGGTCGGTGATGAATTCGATCTCTTGGGCGATCTGCTGAGCTTCGGTCAGGTCGGCGGGCGCGAGAATTTCCTGAGCGATTTCTTCCATTACGTCGAGCACGTCGCGGGCCTCTTCTTCTGTGCCCGGGAAAGGTTCTAGGCAGGACTCGCAGGTGCAATGGTCAAGATACGGATCGTGTTTGACCCTAAGTAAAGCTGTTGAGCCTTCCCATGATTCGTCGGACTCTACTAAGAACTCATCCATTGGTTCCTCCCCACTGCTGCGCCATAGCTTCAGCTATTCCGGCGTAGGTTACAGAGCGCGCAGCCCAGCGGTCGGCTGACGGTCCTAGTTTGTTCTGGCCTGTAGGCGTTTGGTTACCCCAGATGAATCGGGCTTTTCCTTCGCCGTTGCAATTCGGGCATCCGTACTTCCCGAGTTCCAGCGGAAACCGCGCGCCGCACGAGCAGCCGTAGATCGGGTCTATCTTTTTGGTCGGTATCAGCTTTGGCAGGTCTTTCAGCCAGAGGCAGGTTTGTTTGCTGGCGTCGTGGCCGAAGTCATAGGGTTGAATGATCTGGTCCGGTTTGCGGTAGGTGGTGGAGATGCAACCGATGGGGTTTTCCAAAGCTATCTTCGGGATCGGGTTATCGACAAAGCCTTCGCCTAGCAAGTTGAACACGAACAGCATAGCGTCACGCGTCAGTTCGTCGCGGCCGGGAACACGTTTGTTCCAGTGCAGGCCAGAAGAACAAAGGTAAGTACAAGGTGGGTGCGCGATCATCAGGTCCCAGCCTTCTTCAAGATGTTCGAGCACGTCTCCTTGGATGTGATGCGGCGACTCGTCCGTGCAGGGTAGCAAGTCACAACTCCAAGCGTCGTGGCCAAGCGTGCGGAACGCTGACCTGACCACCCCGGAAAATTCACACGCAACCAGCACTCTCAATTTTTGGCCGCCAAAATATACTTTTTGTTTCCGTTGGTGAGGAGAATCCGGTCGAAGTTGTCCGTCTCAACCTGGACAGTGCCGGAAGCTTTGGAGATGAAGTCGGTTAGGAACTTCGCAGGAGTTTTGAATTTTTTGTTGGGAGTTTCGGATGCGGGGTTCTGAACGGTAGGTTGAATATCGTACTTGAGTTCGTCACGAGCGGTGCCAGTAGTTATCACCAGCTTTTGTTCAAAAGAACATACCACGTCAGGGTCCTTGGTGTCAAGGAAAGGAGAAAGATTTCCTAAAATTTCTTTAATATCCCCGGCCGCGAACGACATTCTGACTTTGCTGCGGGCCGGGAACGCGCCACCGATATCCGGAAGCTTCACCGCGAACTTGGTGGCAACCGCTTCAACGTTGCCGGATCGAAAAGCCAGGTAGTTCTCGGTGTCGGCGATTTCGGTAGTTTCCCCCGTGAAGTTGACAACAGCGGCTACTAACGTCGCGGGCACCAAAAGACTGAAGGGTGTAACATTGCACCCCAACGACATACGCAGCGCCCGGTAACCATCCGTAGCCTGTACCTTGACGGAACTGGATTGTTCCTCGTCGAATATATCCGGGTCTGCGTGGATATGAACTACCCCGGCATAGGTCATGGTAGCTTTGGCATCGGTCACCGCCGTTGCGTAGAGAAGAAGTTCCTTGAGTGTTGTCGTCGGGATCGACATTTTGTAGTCGGGTTGGACGAGGTTGACTTGGGTGTTGAGCAGAGGAAAGTCCACGCTCAGGCTTCCGGATAGCAGCCGGACCCCACTGTCCAAAAAATGGACGGAGAATCCGGTTTTAGCTTTCGACACAAACGCGTTGAACTTGACAGCCGACAGTACACAGGTCGCGCTAGGATCGGCGACTGAAATCTGCAAGGAATCGTCCTCGACACAAACTGTGAAGTTCGGGGTGTGCCCGATCAGCTTGCCGTCACCCAGGACGTAGAGCGGAGCGCCGCTGGCGGCCAAGGTTTTCAAGTGGGGCTTGATGCTTGCAATGTTAAGCATTATCCCCTCGGTGGATTCTTGATCATCCAAAGCAAGATTGCGCAGGTAAGGATGAACCAAAGTACAAATGCGATGCAGAGCAGCATTAAATCCCCCAAATTGCGAGAATCAACCCGACGACGCTTGCAGTTGCACCGCCGAAAAAACCCAGCACTACGGGTATGGCCAACCACAGTGGTGGGTCACGCGGGCCTTCTTCTGCGACCGCCCAACTTGTGAGCATAACAACTGCGCCTGTCAGCACCAGTCTCAAACCGATCATATTGTCCTCTGGAATAAAAGAATTGTTGCACAATTACTGGAAAATGTCAAGTGGCGTTGTTTCGTGAAAAGTTGCAATGTGTCCGTGAAACATGAGCCGCGCGTAAGCAGCGCCCGTTCCTTTGGAGCGGGCCTTTTTGTTGCGCACCGAAGTTTCCGGCTCGTAGTCGTCTTTGGGTGGGTTCGCCGGATCGATGTTTTTGATTACCTCGCGATGCAGGAAGTAGACAATACTGCTATCCGACACCAGCGTTTCCGACCCTTTGACTGCGTTCAACTGTCGCTCCTTGCCTTCGTTCTTCTGGTCAGCTTTGCGCGGCTGCGCGACCACGATGATCTTCAATCCGTACTTACGCGCCATGTTCTTCAAGCGCTGCATGGCGTTAGCTTGCTCCTGGATTTCGTTCGACGAGTTCCGGCAAACGAAGTGGATGTGGTCCACCACCAAAACCGTCGCTCCGAACCTGATTACAGCCTGCTCGATCAAATCCAACACAGGCCCGGCCGTGCTCAGCGATGAATCCGCGCCGACGTAGTAGCGGGCTGATCCCATTCTGTCCGCCGCTTCGAGGTAGTCATCCGGAGTTAGTTTGTTGCGATCCCGTTTGAGCAGATGGGCGGCGACGATGTTGGCGACTTCCTCGGCTGTCATTTCGGCCTGGTAGTTGACTACGACCTCGCCGTGCTTGCGCGCGCCGTACACCGTCCCTTGCAAGACGAACTGACTCTTACCCATACCAGTGTCGGTCGCGGTGATGAGAGCAACGTCGCCGGGCAGGAAGTTCGCCATCAGGTCTACGGTTTTCCACGGCCAGTGAAACCTGGAGGGGTTATCGGCCGTCACGCCTCCCTTCGCCTTCCGCATTACGGCGCTAAGGCTGTAGACACCCTTCATGGGTTGGGCTTTGGCCGCCTGTACCATCCCGTTGCAGGTGGCTTGGAACGCAGTGAGGTCACGCTTAGCTTGCTTGAGGAAGGTTTCGTTCGCGTCTTTGCAAGGCGCGGGCCATTCAACTTTGATCGCGTGTTTGCCGAAGTCCACCCTGAGCCGATCCATCGCGGCCACGCCCACGCCTCCGTCACAATCCCCGGCTAGGATGATTAGCTCGGAACCCAGCAGTACATCGCGCTGCGCGGGGGTCAAGATGTGCCCGGCGTTCGGGAGAGAGACTGCGCGGAATCCGGCCATCTCCAAAATGCAAGCATCCGGCTCGCCTTCGACCACCCACACGGGTTCAAGCGGATCGACAGTCTCCAGGTTGAACATCTCCGTTTCCATGCCGACCTGACGCGCGAACGCCTTCTGCTTTATGGAACGGTATTTGATGAAGCGCACCACGTCGCGATCGATACACGGAAACGCGATCCATCCCTGGTCAACCAGGTTTTGGTCTTTGGTCGGGGCCGATTGACGATACCCGAGGTGCAGGCGGACGGCCGTGTCGAAGTCGATCCCCCGAGATTCGAGCCAGGCCCGAGCTTCTTCGGATTCAACCAGAGCGGCTTCCAGTTTGGCGTATTGCGCCAGGCTGAAGGTTTTGTAGTCCTTGGTCTCAACGGGTTTGAAGACGGCGTCAACGTGAGACGTATCACCGACGAACTCTTGGACAACTTTGACCGCATCCTGAAACTTGAGGTTGTCCATTTTCTGGACGAACTTCAAAATGTCTCCACCCTCTGCGCAGCCGAAGCAGTGGAATAACCACATGCCGTCTTTCTGCGACACCGAGAACGAACCTGTCTTCTCGGTGTGGAAGGGGCACGGCCCGAAGTAATCGCGTCCCTCTTTGGTTAGAGAGACGCGCGATGCATACAGACGCAGTGCGGCCGGGTGCGCCTTGAGGCGCTGTAGTTCTGGGTCTTGGCTCACAGTTCCTCTTCAATCTCTTCTTCTTCGGCGCGGAGGGCTTCGAGTTCAAGAGCGGCGCTGCGCTCTACCTCGGCCAGTGATTCTTCGAGACGTTGCGCGGCCAGTTCCCGCTCACGGAGCTTCGCCTGGGTCGCCCGGATGCGAGTATTGACCTGCTGGACAAAGTTCATGCCTGCGAAAGTAATCCGGTCGCTCGACACCGTGCCCCAGAAATCCCTGAAGGCGGTGATGACCGCGTCTTCACCGTGATCCTTGATTGCCACGGCGAGTATAGCTTTTTGTGATGTGTGGAAAAATACCTGGTTGTCGCTCAGCAGCGCGATAGCCTCTTCAACGTTCTGCAGCGCTGGCGACGTAACAGGCCCGGCAAGCGGAATCGAATCCAGACTTTTCAGAAACGCGGTGATCGGTTTACGGCCGACGTACCCGGTGGTAATCCAAATCTCAAAGGCTTCTCTCAGCGCGTCGTATCCTTTGCGTTTGATAGCTGCTTTGAGTTCCTTGGCGTAGAACTTTTTGTCCTCGACCTCGTTGAAAATTTCTTCGCACTTCTCCCGAATGATTGACTCCAGCGGCAGGTTCTCGCGCAACGATGGAGGAAGCGGAGGAAGGTTAGGTTTGCGAGCGGCGGCAGCCGGGCCTGGAAGTCGGCCTGGCTTATCCATACCCCTAAAGCTCGCAAAGCAACGTCCGTCTTCTGAAAACCGCTCGATCATGTCGGCTGCGACGAAGCAGTCCAGGATTTGGGCTGTGATCTCAGGAGTTATGTTCGGTCGGTTGTAGGCGTACACCCGGCTCCAAACCAGATGTGGGTCACACTCGAAAGTGGTGTTTTCTTCTGCCAGCGGTAGCAAATTGGCGTATTCACCGCGATACTCGACGGGCACGCTCAGAAGTTTTTTGGAGCGCCAAAGCGCTTCGCCGTCTACTACTCTCTTCGGCATCATTCCTCCTGGGCCGCCACGACCAGCAAATACACAGAAATCAAACAGCACACTACGGACACCACCCCGTAGCGAGTCTCACCACCATCGATCCACAAATAGTAGTTCAACCCGGCCAACATAGCGTTGAGTATTGCAAACATGAGGATCATTATTCCTCCATTACGTCGAGCCAGTCACGCGCCGGAGCGGGTGACGTAGTGATGTTGATGAGCTTGTCCTTGACTCGGGTGTTGTCATCGATGCACAACCCGAGAAAAGGACACCACGCGCAGTGGTTGTTGGGGAAGCGAACGCCGGGGCGCTGCGGCCAGAAACCATCCTGGTTCGACGCGCATATTTCCAAAACCTCGCGGCCAACCGCTTCGCCTGTTTCGTCGCGTTCCTGCTGGGTGATGACGGTAGCGAGAAACTGAATTTGCTGGCGGGTAACGTCAGCCCCATTGACGACAAAGCCGTCTTCGGCCCACTTCTCTTTCAGACTCACCAGAGCTTTACCGCGTACGCCTTTCTGAGCGTCGAGGTAGGCCCCGTACTGACTTTCGGTCAAGAGAATAACACGCAGGTCGAATTCGTCCGACGCGTCCTCGAACACCACAAAAATCTCGCCTGCTTTGCCTTGGATCGTGTTGGTCAACAGCGTGACGTAGTGACCGCGATCCAGACTGCGGGGGTTCTTTACCCCGACGAGAAAGGCGACCGTTTCGACCCCTGTCGTCCAGGAGTATCGTCTTAGCTGTGGATCGAGCCGGAGCATCCGGGCGTCCACAGGATACGGCTTGCCCGAAGTCTTGATATCGATCAGCAACGGGCGCGGCTCTCTGGATTTGACGGGCGGCAACAATAAATGTTGGGCTGGGCCAGCCTCCACCAGCATGTCGATGAACGAGGTATCTTCGATCCCCGAGTATTCGCTGTCGGGGAAAACTTCCTTCTTGAAATTCAGTTGGAAGCGAGGGTTGACAATCGGCAGGTCGGGCAAGCGGATAGCGTAGAGCCGCAGGAGTTCGTCGCCCTGCTTGAACATCTCGCTCCAAGATTCTGAATCCTTATAGGCGAGTTCCAAGCTCTTGGCCGCCGTCCAGCCTTTGCGCCACTCGGCCCGCGCTGCAGCCAAATCCATGTCTTTGTGATAGGTCTGGATGGCTGCTTCCCACGCGTTGCCGAACTCCATTGCCGCGCGCACGGCTTTCTCACGCCAGCCGTCTAACCGCTGGTAGCGATATTTACGCGCGCACTCATTAAAGGAACTGCCGCCGCTGTACGAGTGAGTGTTGACGCGGCGACCGTTCGCATTTTCGTACAGATAGTGAGCCATTACTCCACCGGGGTGAGAGATGCGACGATCCCGAGCACGCGCTTGCCGACCAGACGGTACTCAGCTACGACTTGGGTGTCGCCCGGTCGCATACCGCAGGCAATGTCGTCGGTGTTCGAGTGAGCGTTGAACCAACCCCCGTCGCCACCGTCTTCCTCGTGGGTGACGTAGAGGGTTTCAGGCATCGAGGGGTTTTCCGTTAGCGTCATTTTCTTTATCCTCCAGGTACATATCAAGCGCGGTGCAGAGTTCGGCTACGCGTAGCATTGCGGCGTCGCGGGTAAGGTTCTCGGTGTGCTCAACGTACAAAACGAACGCGGAACCCATGATATCGTCCATCCGTTTCAGTTCCTCGGGAGAACGCGTGCTCAGGATAGCTTTAGCTTCGTTGGGTGTCATACTTCACCTCCGGTAAAATTGTCGAGCGAGTGCAAAGCTTTGATTGCCATCGCAGCAATCTGGATCAGTTCAGTTTCAACGGCAATAGGGTCCCGGTCGCGTTTCTTCAGCCGCACCAGGTCCCAAAGCTCACTTCTTCGAGGATTACGCTGTAGGCTTCGTGCAGGCTGGGGAAACTGCTGCCGTGTTTCTGCGAGCGCAAGACTTAGAGCCGATGTTGGCTACGTTGATGTTCATTTTTAGAAGGGGATGTCGTCATCTGTGATGCCCGTATCCGTCGTTTCGGCGGGCGCTGTTTCCGATTTGGTGCTCAGGAACTCCACCCGGTCGGCGATGATTTCAGTGATGTACTTGGTCACGCCGTCCGCGTCGTAGCTGCGGTATTCGGTGCGGCCAACGACCCCCACCAGGCTGCCCTTCGAGAGATAGGTTTCGATTGGCCCGCACTGGTCACCCCAGGCGACGATGTTATGCCAGTTCGTCTTCTTGTTGGCACCCCAGCCGTCGTCGGTTGCGACTGTGAAGTTACACACCTTCTTGCCTGTGTTGGTTGACCGTACCTTGGGGTCTTGCCCCAGGCGGCCGATGAGTATGCTGACGTTCATTAGTCCTCCAGTGCTTTCAGGGGGGTATCCCAGAATTTCTCGCGTTCAACCGACTCCTCGACCTTGTAGCCGGATTCGTCGGACTTCCACATCGACTTGCCCGCTTCGCGAACCACCAACTTCGAGTGCGGAATCGCGATATCCCGGAACGACCGAACCCCGTTGAATACGGCGACCAGCGAGTTGTTCAGCGCGTTCTCGTAGACCCGCAGCGAATACTCATTTTGCGAGCGCCCGTAGCCGTCCTTTTTTTCAAACGGCACGGCCGGGCCAAACGTCACCCTGGCTCCCACGGGAAGCGTGACCTTCTCTTCCCCGTTTGAGGTGTAGATCAGCAACGTACGACCCACGACCTCTTCCTGCTTGTTTGCTTCCTTCAGTCTGCCCATTATGCACCTACCAATTCTGACAGCGTCCCGGCTGTCCGGGCTGTGTCCATCACATCCAGGACGGACTCCCATTTCTCTTTCGACGCCTTGACGTAGTCAGGGCCGACGTTGACGATGATGTATTCCTTGACCTTCGAGGCGTGGGTCTCGGGGTCCTTGCCGTCAGCCACAGCTTCCTGGAGCGTTCTGATCCGGGCGTTGTGAGCCTTCTTGACTGCGGCGTCGCGGACCGTCTCGCCAGCTACAGCGGCCTGCGGGGTTGGGGAGGGTGTGGGTGCCTGGCTCGCTGCGGCGTCGGCGGGCTTCTGCTGGCCGGGGCGGGGGGCGTCTGTAGCCTTGGCGGGCACCTGGGAGACCTTGGGGCGCTCGGCGGCCGTTCGGGGGGCGTTTGAGTGGTCATTCTCCGGGTCTTCCTCGTCCGGGATCAGGAACGCGGTGCGCAGGATGTACTTGAGCGCGCCAGTCATGGCCTTGTAAGGGGCCTTGTCCAGAGTGTCGCTGCCCCAGCCAATGCCTTGGATCGCGAAGCTGTCGCCAGTGTCAGAATCGACGAAGGTTACCTCGACGATAAGCTGGCAGAAGAACATCCGTCCGCCTGAATTAGTCGCGACCTCCCACTTCTCGACCGACTCTACCGAGTAGAAGAACGCGATCCCGTGCTTGACCAAGACACTGCGGACCTCGTTGGCTACGTCGGCGGCCTTGACGTATTTGTAGCCCTGTTTTTCGTTCTTGCCGGACTTGGTGACGGCTTCGATGTCGCCCATCGCCGAGACCATTTTCTTAGCCAGCGCGCTGGCCGGAGAACTCAACCCATAACGGTAGGTCTCGCAGGCGTACGACTTCTCAATCCCGGTGTTTACCGGGGTGTCGGTGGTTTCCATGTTACCTCTTTATATTTTGTTCCAGAGTTTGCGGTTCAGAATATCGTTGATAGTTGAGGTTGATACGCCGTACCACGCGGAAAGTTGTGCCCTGGTAACTTCTCCCTCTGCGTACCACAATCGTATTTGTTTTACAGCATATTCAGTCAGTTTAGCCCGACCGGAGTTTTCACCGCTGCGGTCGTGCTGACGACCTTTGGCGAACATATCCCTCATGTTGTCGAGTTGTGTACCAAGGAAAAGATGATCCGGTCTGACACAGCGGCGGTTGTCACACTGGTGTAAAACGTTCAATTCTTCGGGAATCGGACCTCGAAACACGCGCCAAGCTACCCGGTGTGCTGCTTCGGTCTTACCTCTAAACCTGGCGTGTCCGTACCCAAACTGAAGTTTTCCGGTCCACTCCCAACAGCCTTCAACGGGTCGATATGGCACCTGCGCCAAAAATCGTTCGTATTGGAATAAGCCACGGGTAAAGTCGCCAACATCGACTACAGCTAAATCCACATTCATTTTCGGTGTAAAAACAATCTAGCATAAACACCGGAGAGTGTCAAGGGCGCTTTTGCGTAAAAAGATAAATATCTGCGCAGGTCGCCGCCAAGGATATCGAGTCCTCGTAAGCATCTTGGCTGGCCAAGCGGACAAGTAGCTCGGCGCAGGCTTGCGCACGCGCCGGGGTGCTGATGAGGATGACACGCATCCAACTCGCCAGCATACGCTTCAGGGGCTTGGCGTCCGCAGCCTTCAATTGTTTCAGCAGCGGTCCTACTTCTGACCAACCCTTCAACGCGGCCTTCGCGATCTCGACATACTCCACTTCCTCGTTGATCCCCTTGACTGCTTCAGCCGCCGAGCAACCCGTTGAAAATTTGTCGAAGGCGTAAAGGAGTTCGCGTGGGTTCGTGACTTGCTTACGCAAAACTTCTTGAAATAAATCTTCGGGGAAATCGTCCATTTTCTGGACAGATACAAAGTCGTAAAGCTCGCGGATATCTTCCTCGCCGAAGGGCTTCAGGTCGTACCACGGCATCCGGCTGCGCAGCGTAGGGATCACGGCCTCGGGATCAGTGGTACAGAAAATCCAAAGTGTTGTTGGTTCCTGGCCCCGGGGCGGCTCGATAGGGATGAGCAACGCGTTCTGCGCGTTAGCCGTCATCATGTGGCACTCGTCCAGAATACGGACTTTGCGCTTGCCCATCAGCGGGCGGTGCCGGGCTTCCTCGGCGAGCGCCCTGGCGTCATCCACCCCGTTGTGATCCGCGCAGTTGATGTGCTGCACGTCGAGCACGGGGCCGCCGTTTACACTCTCAGCAAAGAGCAACCCCAGAGTAGTCTTGCCCGCGCCCGTAGGCCCGCTGAACCCGAGCGCGCTCGGGGTGGCTTGGGTGAGGAGCTTTTGAAGGGACGCGACCACAGACTTGTGGCCGATCACCTCATCCCATTTTGTCGGTCGGAAGTCGAGCGCGGAGGAGTTCATTTATTTCCAGAATTGCCAGAATCTCTTGGGCGGAACAGGGGAGGGCTTGGGTTCGGCTTTCTTCGGGTGCGACGGATTGCCCAAACCGACTTCGCGCTCCGGCCCGCAGGCGTGAAACAGCGGCCAAAGTTTCTCTGGGATGAGTTTGTAGTAGGCTCCTTGCGGGCGCATCCCGCGATCCCTGGCGCAGAATAGGAGCGGACCCCAGTGTTCTTCGTCGAGCGCCCGGCAATCGGCGATGGCTTTGTCTAAAACGTCGAGACTCTCCCAGTCGCCCAAATCTTGGCCGTCTGCGCAACCCCACCAGAAGAAGTCGTTGCAGTTGATCCAGAAAGTGATGGGCGCGAACTCGCCGTCTGTACGCCACGATAGTTCGCGCTCGCAGTCGGCGTCAGCCATCGTTCCGAGCACGCGTAGGATAAAGTCGAGGTCTTTCATTAGTCCCGATAGAACGCGAAGTAGTAGAAGACGCACAGAATCAAGACAAGCAGGACGGTTTGGGTATTGTCACTCATAGTGTTGCGAACCTTTCAGTGAGGAGGTTTACTACGTCCGGCCCCGCGCCCATGTCCATCAGGTTGTAGTTCTCGACGATGTAGGCACCTGGGATCACATTGCCCTGCGCGTCGTGATCGCGGCCGAGCGCCCAAACGTGGTCACAGCAACTCACTACAGCGGCGATATCGTGGCTGACAATGACGATGGTGTTCATTTCGTCCATGTCGGCGATTTGGTCGATCAGCGCGGCCGTCTTCTTCTTGGCTATTGGATCAAGCCCGGAGAAGGGTTCGTCCATGAGTATGATGTGCTGCTTGGCTAGGATTTGTTGTATTATAGCACACCTTTGTCGCTGGCCGCCAGATATTTTTTTAGGATATTTGTGGGCGATCTCACTCAGCCCGAAGTCAGCCAGGTAAGCTACGACCTTGTCGTGGGCGTCCTTCTCGGGGAAGGATTTGCGCGCGGCCAGCATCAGGTTGCTGAATACGGTGCGGTGGTCGAACAGCGGGTAGTTCTGAGCTACCACACCGACCTCGCCCGCGCGGATCGGTCGGTCGAGGCCATCCATCACCACCCGGCCGGACGTGGGCGTTTCGAACCCCGCCATGCAGCGGCAGCAGGTCGTCTTGCCGATCCCGCTAGGGCCGATGAACCCTACTACCTGGCCTTTGGTTTGGCCGGGCACGCGGATATCACGGATCACGGCATTGACCTTCTTGAGCACGAGATGGCCGTCATACTCTTTGGTCAGGTCTTCGATGTGGAGGAGGACATCACCTTCGGTGTAGATCATTTCTTCCCTGCCAGTCTATCCAACAGCTTGTTCGACCAACGGTTGAAGTACTCGTTGATGAACATCCCAACCAGGATTCCGAGGCCCGCACCCATAAGAAGCAGGCAAACTACAACCACGTTTACCATCATTTCTTCACCCACGGGCAACATTGTTCGCGCAGCCATCCGATTAGTCGGTCCTGGCCCAGCCCGAGCACCAGCACCAAAAGCTGCAGCGCGAGAACATCCGGCAGCCGGGCCAGGGATTTGTTCGACGTGTTGAGCAGTGTTCCAATCCCGCCACCCGACATGGAAAGTCCTTCGGCCGTCGCGATGAACATCCACGACATAGCCGCCGTTTGCCGTAGGACGATGAACGCTTGGTCTAGCTGACCGAAGATAACGACTTCGAACAACGTCTCCCACGGTCCCATGCGCAGGGTCTTAGCCAGGTCGTACTTCTCCTGCGGGATTTGATCGACCACATCCAGCATTGAGACGACGAAGAACACCACCACCATGAAAACGAGAACGCTGACTTTGAGCGCGTGGCCCGTCGAAGTCATCAGCGTAAACGCGAACCCCAGCCCGGCGAAACTCAGGAACCGGAGCGCACCCGCCAACACAACTATTGGCCGGAAGAAAGCTATGGTGCCCGCGTAAGCCAGGGTAAGAGAAATCACCGTGGCTATGGCGATGGCTTCGATGTTTAGTTGGACGGACGCAAAGATGGCGCTGGCGAGGTTCCGGTAGAGCCACATATCCGTGAGCGCCGTCCAGGTCTCAGCAGGCGTCGGCAGAAAAACCGAAGGGTGGTCCAGCCACACCAGAGCGAATACCACAACCCAGACCCCCAGGACCGTATTCCGGCCCTGGCGATCCAGACTACGATTTGGAGTAAAGGCGTCAAGCACTATTCCTCCCGTTCGACCCAACTCAGCTTGGTGTGTGGAGCGGTGTAGAACTCCACCGGAAAACGATGCTCACAGGTTTTGCAGTGGATGTGAACCCCGCGCTCGTTGCGCACGATCTCCCAATGCAGGCAGTCGGCACAGCTACAAGCTAGGACTTCTGTACCTACCGTCGCTTCCATTATTTCTCCCAATCTCCTAGCCGAAGAATATAATCCATCCTCCGGCGAATAGGGTGTCCGTTGAACAGCAAAAACGCACCGATCAGCAAAATAGCTATACGCATACGCCTATTGGAGCAGGGTGATCTCGACCCTGCGGTTGGCCTGCTTGCCTGCAGGCGTGGAGTTGTCGGCTATTGGATCGGCCGGGCCTTTGCCTACTACCTCGACAAAGCGATTGTCCGGAAAGACTTCTTTCCCGGCGTGAGTCTGCAGCCAAATCTTGACTTCCTGAGCACGGGCAGCCGAAAGATTTTTGTTGGTCTCCGGGCTACCCGTGTTGTCAGTGTACCCGACCACCTTCACTTTTAGCCCTGTGATGGCGATCTGGTCTTTTAGCCCGGCCAGTGTGGTTTCACCGTCAGGCAAAGGTTGGGCGCTGCCTGTTGCAAAGTTGATATAGGCGGGCTTTTTCGACACCACTTGCCCCGTCCCTGCGGAATTGTAGTCCACTTTTTCGGCGTCGGCACCCGGGCCGCTGTCCGAGTTCGACAGAGCCAGCACCACACCTGTGATGAAAGATTTGTCCTCGACAGATTTCACGTCCGGCAGCGGAGTGGGGCCAGTCGGCTTGAACAGATTCGGGTACTGTTGCAAGTCAACTCCGGCGAAAATGTTGTAGACGCTCCGGTAGTTGTCGTTGCCGCCGTTCATGCCAAATAGCGCTTGGTTGTCGGCCAGATTGCTTACGGCCGAGCCGCCCAGCTTCACAGGCAGACCCGTCACGTCCGGCTTCTTGACGCCCTTGAAGTACTTGTACCAGTAGTCGCCATTCGAGCAAGTGTCGCAACCTTGGTCGTTATAGACCTTGGCGGCAATTGCCGACGCCTTGTGCAGCGCGCCGTCAAACGCCTTCACCTGGTCAGCGCCTTCAAATGCAGCTTGCAGCATGTTGGTGATGACACCGCGATTCTGATTGAAGAAATGCGCCGGGCCGATGATTACAGCAGGCATCTGGCTGCGGTATTCTTCGGACGATACAATTTTAGTTAGGCCACCTTTTTGCTCGGCGATCATTACGTCACCCGGCGTCCAGGTCACCACACCGTTGACGCAAACATGCACAACGTTACCCGTCAACTTGGCTTTGTCGCCAAGGCCGCTTACTTCTTTGCGATCCTCGCACTTGCCCGCGATGTAGTCTTTGGCCGCTGTGATGTAGTCAGGGGCGTTGATCCAGTTGAGAGCGTCTTTGTTGTAGGTAGTTTCGTCCGGATTATTCGGGATGTTGTTATCCCCAGCCCACTTTTCGGCGATGTTCCAGTCGCCGTCGCGGAGCACTCCGTCGATCAGCAGTCCGGTGGTGTTGCCGTTCGACACCGTGTTGAAGCTGTGCGGGTCGGCTTTGACTTGTGGAACTGTCCAGAAACCGTCTTCGCCGCGCGAGAAGCCGACAGCCGCGATAACCTTCAGGATGTAGTCCGGGCCAAGCTTCGCGAGCAACGGATTCAGCCCAGCCGCAAACTGCGGTACACCGTCACCCATGATGATGACAAAGTTTGCGCCTGTTGAGCACTGGCTCGCGCCGTCGTGAATTTCCTGCGCACACTTGAGCAAGTCCTGGCCCATCTGGTTGGTGTCGTCTTGCCGGGTGAGAGCCAGGTTGACGCCGTGCTTCTCCATCAGGGAATCTTTGGTCGTGCAGTTGCCGCCCACCGCCAAAAGAAACCCGGCTTGAGCGTTCCACTCCCAGTGCTCGCCGCGAATCGCGGGGCCTTGGACAGAGGTGCTGCAGTCGGAACTGGGGTACGGCGCGGCCACAACGTTCTGGACCTGCGCGTCCTTCTGGTCAGGCAGGTTGAACTTGGTTGGCACCAGCACCTTGCCGATGTTGATGTTACGGGTCGCGTAGCGGAGTCCAAAGAACACCACTACCAACCCTACGATCACAACAAACGCCTTGACTGGCGCTTTCAGATTAGTCCACATAAAGTCTCCTTAGTCTCCTATTTCAGTAGCTCGCTGTAGTCCACGTTTGGCGTGACGCTGGTCAGTGTGACGCCCGTGACGGTGCCGGAGGACAGCGCCCCAGCCAGCGGGTCCGGAACGTTCAGCTTGTTCTCCAGTTGGTCGAAAAGCTTCTGAGCGGCGGACGCCGATGCGTCGTTTTGCACGTCCATGTCGGTCAGGTACTTCTCGCTGTTGCGGTTGAAATCCTTCATGGCCCCGATGGTGTCGGCGGTCTCATTGTTCAGGTACTCGATGGTCTGGTCAACGATAGCCAACTGCTGTGGGTCGCCTTTGATGATGCGCCCGGCCGCGCCCAGCGCCTTCTGCGAAGCCAGGATAGTCGCCCGCTGCTTGGCGTACATATCAGCCTGTTGGCCGAGCGCGCTGACCTTGAACCGGGCGAGATTCAGCAAACGGTAGAGTTGGTCGTACATCCGGTTGGTCTGATCCAGAATCGGCTGTTCAGTCTGGATAGTCTGGTTGGCGATCCCAGCCGCCTGAAGGTAACCCTGCTTAGCCAGAGTCAATTGCTGGATGTTCAGCGCTGCTTCCTGACGGTCGTTGCCCGTCAGGTTGGCGGCCTTAGCCTTGATCTCGGCGATCTTGCGATCTGTCGCGTCGCTCAGATTTTTGTTGTGGAGGATGGTGTCTTTCTGCGCCTGAATGTCGGACTCCAGCCGTTGCTTGGACCCGGCCAATTGGCTCACGCCCGCCTCGAACACAGTGACTTCCTTCGCCATCTCGTCGCGGTTGTTGCGCAGCATCCCGATGGGGTCTTTCGCAATCAACGCATGGTAGCCCCAGCGCACCGAAAGCTGGAAAGCGTTACGCACGGCCAGCCGGACACTCGACGACCAGATGGGTGAGGTCAACACCCCGAGCACGCCGACCAGCCCGGCGAGTTGGATGGTATTGCCGACCACGCCGATCAAAAAGGGGAGGATCAACCCCCAGAAGAAAACGACGACGGCGGCCACTCCCACAACCCCGGCGATGATGATTCCTTTGCCCCATTTTCCTTCGGGGCGGTCCCAGAAACTTCTGGCGACCTGAGCGAAATTCGGTGTAGTTGGAGAGAGTGACATCTTATCCTTTCAGCAACTCAGAGAAGTGTGAGATTTTGTCCTGGAGTTCGGTCTTGCGCGCGTTGTACGCGGCTTCGTACTGCGCGGTTTTGGTCTGGATGCCGCTCTGCGCGGTCACCAGGTCGGTGGTAAGTCTGTCCTGTTCGGCCCGGGCAGCCGCGATCTTCGCTTCGATCTCCTTGGCCGCGTTGCGCTTGGCGTCGATGGCGGTGTCGAAGCTCGCCTTGTCCTGGTCAAGTGTAGCCAGCAAAGCTTGGAGCGCCTGGATGATGGCCGCGCCCGTCAAACCGTCTTTGGCCCCGGCCTTGAGCACGGCGGTAAACTTCTGTGATTCGGTCAACGGCAAGCCTTCGAGCGGGGTCATGTGCTCTTTGACCTGTTGGCCGATGGGGGTCGAGTCGAAGTCGGTCTTGGCCTTGAGACGGTCAAGAAAACTGTTTGGCCCGTCTACCGGAACTACCGGGGTGGTGCCGTTGGTCGGGAATGGATATGTCGCGGAGGTTAGCGGCACTCCGGCGACGGGAGGGGTTGCGACTGGACCAGGTTTATCCGCAGGCTTGTCCGGTGTATTCCAGAACATTTCCTTCAAACTCATGGTGCCTCCACTACGATAAAAACACATTCGTCTAGTCTTTGTCAAGTTCAGGGGGCGGCTCCGCACCGCCCCCTTCCCTTTACTTGGAGCGGCCCTTCACGTTCTCCAGAACCCTCTGCATCGAAGTTCCGGCGAATAGCCGTTCCATTACTGCGTTGATGCCGTCCCGATCTGCGATAGCCAACGGTGCCAGCGCTTCGGTAACTTGCGCCATCAGCTTGTTGTCGCCGATGGTGGTGATGGCCGCAATCAGGTTCGGGCTGACTGCTGCAAGTTTTTGCGCGAAGATTTCAGCGCGCGCTTTGTCCAGAGCGAGCGTGTAATCTTCCTCGGCCTTGAGACGATCCAAGGCGGACTGAGCCACGGTATCCAACTGCGCTTGCTCCGCCACCTGGCCATTGAGCCGGGATTCCTTCTGCTTAAGTTCAGCAGCGATGGCGGCCAGTGTCGTTTCGGACGACGCCTCGTTGACCTTCTGGGTGTGTTCCTGGCGGTAGAGCGCGATCTCCGTCTGCAGACTGACTACTTCCTTGTCGATCTCAGTCTTGCGCTTGGTGTTGATGAGTGTCTGCTCATCAGCAGCCAACTGGATAACACCCTCGACCGACTTGGTTTGCACCGTCTTGAGCAACGCAGCTACGGCCGGGTCGGACACCTTGACTTCGAGCACATCGACATCGTAAACGTCCATTCCATTTTCTGGAAAGAACCGATGCCGCTGGCCCTCGCCCCGTGCGCCCAAAACCACGTCGCGGACTTCTGCGGCGGCGCTCTCGACGATGTCCTTCACGCTGCGCTTTTTGAGCGCGGCCTTCAGGTGAGAACGCATCTGGTCGCACAGATACTTGACGTAGTTCTCGACCGAGAACCACTTGTCCTGGTGCTCGCGGAGGAAGTTGACCCGATAGGACAGCTTGATCTCGACGCCGACCAAATCCTTGCTTTCGACGCGAACCACGTCGGAAACCAGGTTGTTGTCCACGCGCAGGTACACGTCACGCTTCAGGTTGTCGGTGGTCTTCGGCTTGCCCGTCGAAAGTTCCAAGACTTCGAGGGTTTCGTCGTACTCCAAGAGGATCGTCGCCGGGCCGACCACTACGCGTCGCCCACCCGATTTGTCCACAACTTGGACAGCGTAGCCCGTCCACACCTGAATCGAAGGTACGCCGTCGAACTTGGTGTTGAGGGTGAGCATCGGCGGAGGAGTGAACTTCGACCCGCGCGCGATCTTCGAGCCTTCAAATGAACCAGTGAGCGCCATGTTGTTGGCGTTCATCCGGTTCATGCCGCGCTGAGTGTCAGCCGCCGCGCCCAGCACCACAGAGTCCGCCAGGTACGACGTAGACTCTTCGGCCAACGACCGAAGGGTGCGGTTGAAAGTCAACGCTTCCTCGTTTCCGGGATACCACATATCGACGGTTCGCTCGTCGAGCACCCGGCGCACGATAACCTCGTTGCGCGGGTCGGGCAGGAAGATCATCGGCCCTTCGACCTTCTTGATCTCGCCTGCTGTCTTGTCGAGGACAAACCGACCTTCGCCCTTAGGGATGGTGATCCCGTAGTAGCGCTGGCGCATGAAGTCCTTGGTCGGGTCTTTGTATTCGATCAGCGCGTGTTCGGGGCGCGGGTAGTAAATCCGCTTTTGCTTGCCCGTGACGAACAGTTCTTCGCCCGTCACGTAGTTGTGGCCCTCTTCCGTGTAGTCGGCAATGACCTTGATATAGAGACCCATCTGGTCGTTGAGTTCGATGGCCTTGAACTTAATGGTGTTGTCCTTGGCGACGAACCGTTCGGTGGCTTCTGGGAACACAACCTGCGGGCCTTTTTCGTACCGCTTGTTGCCGTCCTCGTCGAGCAGGATGGCGTACTCCAGCCGTTCCAGGGTGAGCGCTTCGCGGACATAGCTGCCCTTTTCGTCCTTGAGGACTTCGAATCCAGTCGTCGGGATGTAGAAGGACTTCTCGGTGCCCTTGATAACCAGGAGTTCGCCGGGAGTGAAGGTTGTAGCAGGCGCAGCCGCGTCAGGCGCAGCCGCGTCAGGCGCACCGCCAGAGATATTCTTGGCCGCCTCGTCAGCGTTGTAGACGCGCACCACAAGGTATTGGTTCGAGCGGAGGTGATGGCCGGGGATGGCTTCGGCAAGCTGGCCGGGCCAAAGCGGGAAAGTCGCGGGGCCAGGGATCACAATTTTGCGCCCGACTTCGAGAATGACAGGACTGTTGACGCCGGAACTGGGTTTGTTCAGTTCGCCGTTGGATTTGAAGGAAGGGTTTTCCAGCACCAGGTAGTGGCCTTCAGGAACAAAAGCGTTCTGGGTAATGGCGCGCTGAATGTCCACCGGAACGAAGCGATCCGTTTGGCGGTCGTACACTACGGGCCTGTCGTTGGCCGACAGGGAAATAGAAAAAGGGCCAGCGATGGCGCTAACTGTTCCCTTGGTCGCGTCCTGCGTCAGAGCGTACTGGTTCTGAGCAAGGCAAAGTTGTCCGGTTGCTTCTGCTGCCATGATTCCTCCTTGTTGCAAAATTACAGTTACACGGAGTCCTGTGGACTGTCAAGGTCAAACTCAAAAGGTTTGGCCGATGTATTCAGCTTGCCGTGTTTGCGGTCGCTATCAAACTGCGCTACGAAGTTCGCGACCGTTAGGGGCCGAATCCATTCGCGGCCCGGGATTTGAATTATCCCGGCGCATACAACAGCCGCACCCGCGAACCCGGCCCGCCGCAAAGCAAGCGCGACAGGGCAGTTTAGACAGGATACGGAATGTTTGTTTAGGTGCAGTTCCCACGCGTTGTCGATGTCTTCTTGCGTTACCTGAATTATCATAAGGAACTCCTGAGTGTCCTACGTGCCAGGTCTTTTTATTAACCGGGCAGCGATACGGCTCCAGCGGGAAAAGTTTGTCCGGCTTGTAGCTCCGGTGCCGGGTCATCTGTCTCAGGTTCTTCTCGGCCAGGGGTCGAGATTTGTGAATGACCTTGTTGCATTTCTCGCAAATCTCCATCTCTCCCTCCGTAGAGTTTCTCGGCTATCTTGCCGATATAGTCAGCGTCGTAGTCGTCCATCTTTTGGACATATACATCCATCGTAAAGATTCCGGTTTCGTGGCCCACGCGTCCTGCTACAACCTCTAGTGGCAGGCGAAGGTCGCGTATGCACATGGTTATGTTGCCCCGGCGAAATGCGTGGAATCCACGTGCGTCAAGTTTGAGTCGGTTACACGCCCGGCTGAACTGGTATCGGGTAACCCCAGCAGCCCAGTGCCGTCCGGATCGGTTGCGAAAAATAAACGCGTCTGGTTGGCCCACGCAAAACGCAGATAAAGTCTCGCACAATTTGTCGGACAATGCAAGCGTCCGGTAGCTCGCTTCAGATTTCGGCGTGGACAGTACCCCGGCCGACCACCCCTGATGAATGTGGAGTTGCTTGCGCTCGAAGTCAACGTGCTTGGTCTGCAGAGCCAAGGCTTCGCCGATCCTGCAGCCTGTTTCGGCCAGGACCATCACCAAGATTTTCATGGGGCCTACTGTGCCTTCAATCAGCTTGCGCATCTCGGCCAGAGACCACCAGGGTTGGGGTTTCCGGCGCGCCTTGGGCAGCCGAGGTTTTCGCACCTCGCCGTGCAAGCCCTCGCTTTCCGCGTAACGGAGCAGGCCGCCCAAGACGATCCAGTGCTGCGCGGCCGATTTCGGTGCCATCTTCCGCGCGAGTTCCGTGAAATAGCGCTGAATGTCCTGGCGGTCGATCTCATCCAGACGTTGGCCGCCAAAGCGCTCGTCGAGCCGGGCCAGAATCGACTTATAGTTCTGGTAGGTCGCAGGCTTGTGCAGGTCGCACACCTCAGTGAGATACCGCTGCGAGAACTCCCAGAAGTACACGGATTTGGGGGTCTTCTTCAAGGGTTTGACCAGCCCTCCTCGGGCTGCAGTATATGCTCAGCGGTCTCTAATCCCGCTATCCGGCCGCAGAGCCAAACCATTGCCACTTGGTCGATATTTCCGCCATTGGCTAGGGTGAACTCACGCGCAAACTTGTAGGCTTCGGCTTTGACTTCTTCGGCGGTTTTCACAGCAAACCCTCCTCCAGCATGGTCAACGTCGTCACTGCGTCGCGGAGCACAGGCTTCTCATCCCGCATCCGAACCTCGGCCGGAACCCATTCCTGTGCGCGAGTGCGGCCCATCTGCTGCCCGAGTTGGCCGTCCACCACCATCGCGGCGATCTGTGCAATCTTCAGGTCCTCGTAGAGCAACGGCCCGGCTTCGTTGCCCATCCACACGCTGTCTTCTGTGTCGTAAAGTCCGTAAGTCATTTTGTATACCTCACATGGCAAGAGCAATCGCAGGCCATCACATAGCATTGGCCGTGATTACCGCTCAAGCAGTTGCCGCCCGTACGACTAGGCGCTTTGGCGGTAAACATTCGGGGTTCATCTCGCTTTCTACCACGTAGCGGCGTAGCGATGGTTCCCGCCCGGTAGTGTTTATGGGTAGTAATAACTGGTGGGTGTTTCACTCGCCCTCCCTTGCGATACGCCTTAGCCGTTTTACCTCATTCTGCGCTCGTTTCAACTTCTCACGCGCCTCGATCAGTAAAAGCTCGGCATCCCGCCGCACCATGATTTCGTCTCGATTCCAAATCGGGCCTAGCGCCAAGCGCGCGACAGGTTTAGGTAGCGTCCCTCTGGCGGCTCGATTACACACTGCTTGCTTGGTTATACCCAACACCGCCGCAACTTCACCAACTCCCAAATAATCTTTACCCATCTTTGCGATAGACTTCGGATTCAAAACCTGCAGCCTTCAACGGCAAGCCAGGTGCCCAGTCAATCGGTGAAGTCATGCACTCTTCCAGGTCGCCCACCGTCAACATCGACGAGTAAGGTGTGTGGGCTACGATCTCGTCGTGAACATGGGCGACCACTTTGAACCCATATTCCTCGGCGCGCCGGATGCCTTCCATCAGAACGTCCCGCGATATTGCCTGCGAGATGTTTTCGAGAATCTTCCCGCCGTGGGTGTCAGTTTCACACCACTGGTGGGTCTCGGCGTCCAGGCCGTAGTAGTAGAGTGATTTCTTTTCGTATTGGCGGCCGTCCCGGGTCTCGGCCATATAGCGGCTGACGCGGGGCCTGAAGTAATGCAGATACCGACCGCTCGGTAGCTGAATCCGAAGTACGCCCTCCTTCATTTCAAATAGACACTTGCCTGCTGTGGTAGGAACCCCCTCCACGGCCAGGACAAAAGCTCTTTCCAAAGCATACCACAACTGGACGACTTCTTTGAACTTTTCCCGAAAGATTTTTATGGACTTTTCGGCAAGCTCCAGGGACATTTCGATCCCCATGTTGGCCGCGTATCCCAACAGGCCGGACTTGAAGGTGTCGCCGTCCTCGTTGGTCTTGACCTCCCCGGCGCTGAGTCGATAGCCCGCGCCCAGCACAGGGGCCTTAGCCATGTTGCGCTCGGCCTTGGTCACCTCCAGGTAAGGCTTGTGGTAAATTTCGGTGGCAAAGTCCTTATAGGCGTCGTCGAAGGGCGGGGGCGACGTATAAACTTTGATGATGCGGGCGCAGTTCGACAGCCAACCTACCATGATGCTTTCAATCTGGCTCAGGTCGGCGATGATGAAACGATGGCCGCGCTCAGCGCGGAACACAGGCCGCAGGCAACTCGCGGCAATGTCCAGAACCGAACTCTTGAAGTGCTCGTGGATCAGGTCGATGGCCCCGGCCGTCAACATCTCTACAGCCTCGGCCAGCTTACCCTCCGATTCCAATTCCTTGACCGCGCGCAAGAGATTCTGGATATTGATGCCCTTGCTGGCGTAGCGGCCTGTTCGCGCCGCGCCCATAAATGCGAATTGGTGGTGCAGCCGGAAGTCGGTGCCCATCATCTTTTCAAATGCGTCGAACTTGTCTACCGAACTCTTGGCTAACTGGGTGCGCAGCAGCAGTACCGCGCGGGCCTCTTCGGTAATCGATCCTTCACCCGCGAGCGCTCGGTTGACAAACGCCTTGCCGATCTTCTGGAAGGGATAGCCCCGGCCTTGCACCCAGGCCAAAACCTGCTTGTCTGAATTGGGATTTTCGAGTCCGGTAAGCTGGCGCAGTTCGGTTTCGAGTCTAAGCTTCTCCGCGTTGACGACCTTCTGCGCGCCCCGGATTAGTTGAACGTCGATGGGTATGCCCCGGTCGTTGATCTCTTGATCGATCCAGTAGTTGCGTTGTTCGCGCTCGGGCAGCGGCGAGATTCTGTCCAAAAAATGGACAAGGCCGCGCTCGGCCCGAATGTCACCTTTTGCGTAGTCGCAGAACTCTGACCATTCGACGGGGTTCGTTTTCTCGTCCAGGAACACAGCCGGGGTGGGGCCAAACAGCGGCCGATCCTGCGCGATGATATATGGAATACAAAACTGCCGCACCCGCTCCCGGCCAATAGCCAGCTTGGCCTCGTCCGGGGCCAGGCCCACAATCCTGCCCGCGTCTTCGAGGTTTGAAGGCAGACTGTGGTAGCGGGCGAGGACTTGGGCACAGCGCCAATGAGGTACGGGAATGTCGATCTTGAGGACGTATCGGAATATCAGGCGCTCGAACGCCGCTTGGAAGGCCCATTTTTCGACGCTAGGGCTGGCTAGGGCGCGTCGCAGGTGGTCGGGCATAGGTTGGCCGGGGAACCACAGCGCAGGCTCGTCCTCGTCCACGGCATAGGCCAGCATCAGCACCCGGGTGGTGGGGTGGGTGGCGTAGGCGTAGGTGCCGACTTCGGTCAGGTCTACCTCTGACGCGGTCTCGAAGTCATTCCAGAGTCTTTGCATGGGG